>JACCEC013037524.1_pt1 | contig 23797 bp, 39 predicted proteins | sample 7450121 | NCBI WGS metagenome assembly JACCEC01 (sample SAMN15323455, study PRJNA562643) | freshwater metagenome | isolation source: river surface water | place: USA:Blue River Watershed | collected 2017-08-18 | reverse complement strand
GAATTATATAGTGTTTATACTTAGTAGTCAATAAAAAACGGCAACCTAAGTTACCGTTTTAGATTTGCATGTGCCTAAGTTATGCAAAGATTTCTAATGCTGTTCCGCACTCTGTACAAAACTTTGCTGTTGCCTTATTGTGCTTGCCACAAGTAACGCACTTTGGTTTGTGTTTAACTGTGATAGGCGTGGGCATAGTTCCTCCAAAGAGTTTTAAAACAATAGAATGTTTTTCTAATTCTAACGTGCCGATTGAAGCAGTAACGAATGTCTGCGTACTCTTGCTACCTGGTACTGTAATACCTACATCGTTTTGAAAACTAGCACCGCTGGCAGTTACTTTGAAGTTATCCGAGGATACGCTATTCAAACTAGCAGAGCATGTAACAGATCCTTGCGGCCAAGCAACATCACCGGCACTACCTCGCATCACACTACTACCGTACTGGGGAGTATTCCAAATAGCGTTACTGATATTAATAACAGGGCGTGGGATTTCAAATTGGTACTCGACACGGATTAATCCGTCTTCTAGTTTGATACCGCGTGGGCCGTTTTCGATAGCACTAGTACGTTCGATGAACTTGAACTTATTGCCTTCAGATAGGTTGCCGTTCTTAATCCAACGCTCAAGGTCAACACTCTGACCTGGGTTTATAACCAGTCCGCCAGGAACGGCATTCTCGCCATCAACAAATACGTTGACTAGGGCTCGAACTGTATTTAGGTTTTTGAGTAATATACTATATTCGCTTGAAAATGGAATATGTACTGTGTCCTTGAATTCTCTAAGGATCTTGCCTTTTACTTTGATAGAGGCTACTAACTTTTGATTATACATCATGGTTCTTCCTTTTTACGGTACACACTCTAAGTACCTAGTAATTTAAAGAGTGTTAGTTGTGGACCATCCACAAATTTATTTATATGTTGTTTCTGCCTATGCGACTATATCCGAGTTTGCTTTGAACATATTTTTTATCTTCGTTCTTAATGCGTTTAATCTCTTTATTGACAATTTTAAGTGCTTCACTTTTTCGGATCTTAGTTAGTTCGTAACTAGGCCCAAAGTCAATCTCTGGATCTGCAATCAGTTCCTCAAGACTGTCTTTTAGTTTGTAGAGTTCTTCAAGTGTCATATTAAAATGGAATGTCATCATCCCAACTTGCCGGATATTCAACGGGTTTGGGTTTAGGTGCTACATAATTTGGATTGTCGAAGTTGTTGAAAACTTCTTGGTAGTCGTAGTGTGGTACACTACGCAACCTGTCCTGATTGTCTGACAATATGTCTACTTTGTCCAAACTAGAATAATCGCCACTAGGACAATCGATAACAGTAACGTAGCCTTTGTAGTAAGTACCTCGCCAAGCACCGTTAACAACCCAAAAATCAAAATGATCTGGAGCAAGTTCTTGCTCAACATTTACTAGTAAAGAAGGTTCGTTATTGCGACCCAGCATCAGTCTCATCTAGGTACTCCTCAATAAATGGTTCTTCGTTAGGAAAGTAATGTACGTCATACATCTTTCCGCCAATATTATATTCAGCACACCAACTATGTTGATTGTTAGTTTCACGAACCGGCTCTGTTATAGAAAGTAATAGCATCATACGCTCGTGCTCTTTACCTTCGAGCCTGCGCTTAGGTGGACCCATAAGTTTACGGATCCATGCTTGTGCTTCTTCTTTAGTCTTGAATTGGAGTGAGGAGAGTTTGGTCATAAATTTCCAATAAATCTACATCACATAGATTAGAAAGTTCTTCTTCTGTTACTTGAAATTTTTCAAGTAGTTGTTCTTCGGTGAACGCAAAAAGAACGTACTCTACCATTAATTCTCGAATTGTTAACATACATTACCAATCTGAACTAGGGCCGCTATCGCTACTAGAACTATAACTAGGTCCGTCGTCGCTGTAACTTGGACTTGAACTCCAACTGGACTTGCGACTATCTTCATCTGTACTTACACTAGGAACATCATTCTTCCAACTAACAGTGCCACTAGAACTGTCTTTGTGATTGAACAACATGTCGGCAACAATCAACGTAGTAAGCAAGTCTGGACTATCATCTTTGGTATGCACATAACTGATATTTTTACCTGTTGCACGTTCTGTCACTGTAGTTTTAGATGTGTCTGTGATGTAATCGTATTTTGTCTTACCTACGTGGGTAGCACCGGCGTGTTTTTCCTTCCACCAATTGTCGGCGGCAATTTTACGTTCAGCACGAGCTTGTGCTTCCTGCTCTTGTTTAAGTTTAGTTCGCTTATACAGTTTAATGCCAACCCAAACAAACAGTACAGGCAACGCAACCAACGCAACCATTAAGATCCAGCCTAACAAGTTTTCCATTACTTGTCTCCGTAACTAAAAGTTTCACCAGGTTTAATGCCAAGATAGTTCATAGCAATGATTAGCATCATCTTAGCATGTTCTTTACTCTTAGGTAGAACTACTCGTTCACCTTCGTTAATTTGACGAAGTTCTTCCTTGAGTTGTTCGTTTTCAAAAACAATTGGTTTAACTTCCTGCGACATTACCTCTGCGGCAATAGCACGAGCCTGACTTGCAGTTACTGGTATAGTATCAAACATTTTTCTCTCCAAAGATGTAAGCGGCCATTTTACGTTCTGCGATTGCCTTTGACTCGTCGTCTTTCATAGCACAATCAAAACAAATATTTTCGTCGTTTGGACCGTAAGGCCTGCACTCGTCAATTTTACCACACATTTCGCAAACTTCGTCTAGTTGCTGTGCTATGAATCCTGGGCCACTCATTGTTTTGCCAATCTAATGTTTATGTAAACTAGGACTGCATTAAGTGCCGCAAGTCCGTAGTTTCCTGTTGCAATACTACTCAATGCGGCACTGGCACAAAAACCTGCAACAAAGAAGTTAATTTCATATACATGTGTTCTAAACCATTCTCTCATTATGCCGCCTTTTTGCTTTTAGTTTCTACGTCTGCTTCTGGCAGAGGCAATCCACCATCCGGATCGTTGTCTGGGCTTCCGTCTTCTTCACGCAATTGGCCTTGGAAGAACTTGAGTTGATCAATCATTTGTTGACAACCTTCTTTGTTCATTGTGATTTCTCTATAAGGCATGTGGAAGGAAACACGATTATTATCTGTTAATCCAAGCCAATAATATACTTTAGCAGGTTCTTCTTTTGGTTCGGGCTTAGGAGGTTCGACATACGGAACTGCTTTTGGCTTTGGAAACTCTAAGACTTTTGCACCGTCTTCAACCATTTTGTTAAACCCTAAAAAACTTAGAAAGCCCATTACTTCTTCTCCCACTCAACAAGTGTAACAGAACCGCCTTGACGTGCAACCTTATTGGCAAAGTCTTCAATCATAGGCATGATACGATTTGGGTCTCCACCTGCAAGTCCCATACCAATCAAAGGCAGGCCAATGCGCCACTTACCAAAACGTTGTGCGATTTTATCTAAGACACGTTGGAAAGCAATATACTCGAATACGTCTTCGCCTTCTTTGCTGATACTGTATTGTGTATAAGCATTAAGGATAACCAAACGTCCGTGCATACCAATTGTGTAAGTTCCTAACTTACCTGCATCTCCACGAACTGTTTCGTCATCTGCTAATCGAGCATCTGGAAACTGTGCTTGAATTTGGTAAGCAATGCCGCCACCCATTGCACAGAAACAGTTGCATCCGTGCATAATAATATCTAGCTCGTTATTCTTGCCCATTGCGAGCAAGTCACCTTTTACATTTTTTAACATTAGAAGCCTCCTGGCTTTTTAGCAGTTTCACAACGAACACCTTTGCCAAACTCGTCTAGGATTTGACGAGGCTGTCCTTGTTCACCAATTACAAATTTATAACCTTCGATGCATCGACTTTCCGTCATGCCGTTAATGCCAAAACTAACGGAGTTATTACCAGATGTAAATCCTACAGCGTTAGCAATCATTGTAAGTACTGTAAGACCGATTACAAGGGCGATTAACATCTCAATAAGAGTGAATCCATTTTGTTTCATTATCGTTCCCAAATTGTGTACATGTTAAGCCAACGTGCTACAGGTTTAACAACAAGCGGTATCATTAAGCAAATAATCCATACTACTTGAATATACTCTGCCTCAGTAAACTTGTAAGCAATATTAGTAAAGCCTACAATTAAGTAAATGGCGGACAGCCAAAAGAGGTAATGTCCGCCACTTCGTTTAAACAAGATGCGTTTCCACATTACTTGTTAATCATCAAACCAGTCATATTGCTTGGCACAACAATAGTCTGGACTTTACCATTCTTAATACCTTCTGAGATATTAAGTGCGGCCTGTGCGTTCATATAAGCAATACTCTGGGCACCTTGGTTAGATAGTGCGGCCATACGTTCTGCTTCCATTTTAGCAGTCTTAACTTCAACTTCCTTTTGCTTGTACTCGTTTTTAGCACGAACCAAAGCATTAGCGGATTCTACAACAGAGTCTGCTGGAACTACGTTACGAACAAGCACCTGCGTAATAGTAATACTACCATCTAACTTTTCATCTACCAAAGTCTTTTGGATTTGTTCCTTAATGGCTAGTTCCATTGCTTGACGAGCATCTGCCATATCCAATGCTTCGTACTTACGTGCTTCTTTGTAGATAGCATTACGAGCCGCATTGTAAATGTAGTTGAACATCAAATAAGTGTCGCCATCGTGTTTAACGTGAAAGGCTTTAGACTTAGTGTTATACAACTCAGCAACCTGACTTTGATTCAAACTATAGATAACAATAGCATCAAAGTCTTTCATTGTGCTGTTATCTTTAGCAATAGGAGTCATGTCGTCAAGTTTGACGTTAACATCCTTAACTGGGAAAGTAATAACATCGCCTACCAAAACTTGGTTAAACGAACCAGGAAGCAATTCCTCATTCTTAACCTGCTTATCAAAGCCAACTCGCAAACCAACCTCGCCAGTTTCGATACGAGTACAACCTGTAGCCAAAACAGCAAGACCCAAGATAGCCAAAATAGCCGAACGTTTCATTTTGTTTCCTTAAAAGAGAATTACGATTGCTGTCATCACCATTACTGCTAACAGTGAAACAATTATACTATAACCGGCAGTCTTTGTCAAGGACCACCGCTCCTTGCCACCCATTTTCCTCCAGGCAGTTATGCCAAAATGAATAAGAATGGCAAGGATAGCAAAGACTAGCCAAAGTCTAATCATTGTGTAACCTTAAGAGCGGCTTCAACAGCGGCCTTAACTGCGGCGTCCAATTGGTCTTGTGTGTAAGCCGCATCTTGGACAGTTTCTTTGAAAGCGTCGTCTGGATGCACACCCAATTCACCAATCACTTCGTACTTGCAAGCACGGCCTTTTGAGTTGTCGTAGTCAGTAGGAATACTTACAACATCGCGAGGATTGATTTTGACAATCACTGTGCGACTGTCCGAACCACCAAAGTGCGGCAAGTAGTTTTGGCTACAGAAGTGCAAGCCAGAACTGCAAGTGCGATTTTGGTCGTCGTCTACTTCGTTACGTTCCATTTCAACAACCTTACCTACGGAGTTATCCATAGTACCGCTGTGAATGTCCTTGAAGTCCTTGCGTACTTTCTTGTAAGCAAGGAAGTGACCATCGCTGGTGATAGGCAAGTTATTCTTTTCCAAGAAGCCGTAGAGTTCAGTTACAGAACGCTTAGAAGGATTCTTCATAAGATTTTCCATAAACAGAACCAACGGTTCAACAGGCAAGCCTTCTTGCAACATACTAATCATTCGGTTAGACAATGCGTTATGGAACTCTTTACCTTTCCAGAACAACTTGTCTCCTTGGACTTCGACGTTGCCTTTGCCGTACTCAATCACAACCTTCTTGGGTTCGATTACGTCGCGAACAGTTTCCCATTCGCCGGCCTTAATAGCATCAACTACCTTTTGATAACTGATATGAGTTTTGTTAATGGTATGTGGCTTGTTATCGATTACAACAACAAGGTTATTACCTTGAATCAAAAACGGAAATGACATTTTAGATACCTTTCTGTGTGTCAACAATGTTAATATAGTCAGCCAATTCTTCTGCAGGAACACTACGCAAGTAGTTGAGCAACGGATAGCGAGCTTGCACTTGCTTACATTCCTCTACATACTTCTGAACTTGTGCTTCTGGGCTGAACGTTACACCTTTAGCATAACGGTTGCACAAACGCTTCAAGCTCTGCTCATCATAGCGAATCTTCTCAAAGCCTTTCAACTTTGTAACAAACACGCTATAAGGACTCTTAGAATCAAGTCGACTTACAATGCTGTAATTATAAGAGACATTGTTCTGATTGTCAATGTTCTGAAGCACCAAACTCATTACCAATTTATTGTCGATTGGTTTAGACAATTCCTTGGCAATGTGGTCTTCAATGTTAACCCAATTCTTTTGAGTTTTGATAAACTCAATGTCGCCTTTACGCACACCGTAGATTGTAGTCTTCAAACCGGAGATGCCGCAGTCCTTCAAGTCATTGTAGAACTGTTTTACATCACTCATTCCAAACTTACTTTCAACGCTATAACCGCTCAAAGGCAAGTAGTAGTAAGTAGTGTTAGCATCAAAGGTATCGGCCTTGCCGCCATCACGCCATACCATTTCCTTTTCACGGTAGTAACCACCGTTACCACGTTCTTGCAAACACAAGATAGTAACGTTCTTAGCAACACCTGCGGCACGTTCTTTCTTTAAGAGTGTACTTGCCTTACCAATGTAAGACCCAGGAGGATTGCTGATTGCTTTGAAGAAAGCCTTCAGTTTCATTTCCTTGGTACGGTCCGCTTTGTCTAGTACATAAACATGAGCACGGCCATCGGGCTTGTTAGTACGATAGTCAAACTTAGCACGTTCAACAGCACCAATGTTAGTGTCGTTGACGATAAAGCGCATGTCTTGGCTAACAGTAAATCCCCAGTAGAAGAACATGTCGTAGTGACCTTGAGCATTACGTTGTTCGCTATATTCGGTACTGTGCTTCAAGTTAGCATAAGACTTGCTACCTTTAGAGTATTCAAAACCACGAACAGTGATGTTGTATTTCTTAGCCAAGTCGTCAATGCCCAACTTAAAAGTCTTAAGACCGCCGTAACGATTAGTATCGTAAGTTACCAAGTCTGTGTCAGTAACATACTTCTTAACCGCAGTAGTCCACAGGTTGTGGTTAGCACGTTTAGACAGAAACAGAGCACGATCCCACAAGTTATCGATTGCATCTGCTTCCTTAGCCAATACAGTTGCCAATGCACCGTTCAGTGCTTCGAGCTTAACCTTGATAGCCTCGATGGTTTGAGGAATGTAACTCAAACCTTCGCGTGATGCTTGGAAGTCTAACTCGCCAATAGCAAAGTGCATTTCCAAACCGCAGTTTAACAAACTACGCAATTCGCCTAGTGTTTGGTCTGCTTGAGGAATTTCAATAGGGTAAGCAATATTGCCCATGATGGCAATACTACGACGATGACCGTCTTTGTAAGTATGCACACCTGGAATAATATTCTTGTCCAAGTATTCAACGTCTCGGAATGCAAAGTCGCTTACACCGCTGACAACAGGACGCAATTTGAAGTAAGTGTAAACTTGACGTGCTTCGTCTTGGAACTTAGAAAAGTCCCAGCGGTCGCTTACTGCAAACTTAACTTCAACACCTGCAGGTTCAGTAGTTTGTTCTTCACCCATCTTGGCAATACTAGGCACACCTGATTCGTTAATAAAAGCAGAGTAGATACCTTTAGTGCCATCCTTGATAGCAGTTACAGTAAAGTTATCGGTATAAGAAAATGGACTCTTACTACCCAAACCCAACGCACCAATAAAGTCATTACTGTTGGTTTTAGTAGATTCAAAATAGGTAGTGTAGATGTTAGTGACTTGCTCGTGACTCAAACCAGTACCATAGTCGCGAATAGCAAACCAAGGTTCCAATTGGTTAGGCAAGTGTACATCAAATGGAGTATCCGCTTTACCTGCGGCAGTATGACTATCCACAGCATTACAAGACAGTTCGCGGATGATAGCACGGATCTTGTTAGCATACAAGCCCGAGCTCAAAATGTTAAATGCTTTCGCAGAGTTGCGAATACGGAATTCACCAATTTCGCTTACGTTGCTCAAAATTGCTTCGTTTTGTGGAGCAGTATTGATAATCATTTTAGCCTTTCTAATGCCTGTTTGTTTAACTTAGCCTATAGTATAACACCGGTTGTCGAACTTGTCAACGTCTCGATGTGTCCAAATATTGGAGTCATCGACAGCATTTTACCAAAATAAAATGGACCCGAAGGTCCATTTTGGTTAAAAAGCGTCCCAGTAAGTATAGGACTTTTCTTTAACTTTGGTAAGGATAAGGCTTGCGCCGTCCTTGTTGGCAAAGATGTATTTGGTACCGTTGCCGTCAATCTTCTTCAACTCCGCAGGAGTGAATCGGACGCCTTCCCAATCCCAAGATTCTTCACCGTCGTCGTCTTTTTCTACAACTTTGTAGTTAACGTGAACATTCTTGTTAAGTGGGTTGCCTTCCCACTCTTTGTCTTCAAAGTTGTTTTCTTTGACTTCCTCGCCATTGATCATCAACTTGATAGTGTAGCGACTGCTAGAACCGTACTCAGGTTTAGCGTTCAACATTTCCATTGCTTCTTGTGGAGTTTCGTCGAAACGATTCATTTCTTCAACAAGTGCTTTGAGCATGTCAAAGTTGAACTGATCAAACGTACCAGCAATACCGATAATCTTATCGATATGGTCCTTGTTCTCGAGATTATCTTGGCAGTATTCACGAATGAAGTCTGCATCGAGACCTTTGTACTCAAGGCTGTAAAACACACGACCAGGACGGTTACGCATATGGCTGTTTACACGCCACTTGTCGTTACAAGTAAGGACGAACAGTTTCTTAGTTGGGTACACACCATCGAGGAGTGTAAGCATCAACTCTTGCTCGTGCTCGTCGTAGACTTTTTCAAACTCATCAAAGATAACAACGAGAGGTTGCTCAATGCTTTGAATAAACGCATTAAATTGTTCACCGCACCATGGTTGGTTAATAACAATGGTTGGGTAGCCTCGGTCGTAACCCTTAATAGAAAGCATTTTAGCCAGCAATGTCTTGCCAGAACCCTTTTCACCGGTAAGCATTACACCAGTAGTGCTTGGACGATCCTCGAAAGAACGCAGGATACGTTCTGCTCGTTTATTAGCATCGCCATAGAGCTTGCCACTGAACTCAAAGTTATCAATTTGTTCAAGAAACAGTTGACCAGTCATTTCGTTCTTCTTGATAACATAGTTACCAGCAGGAAGACTTTCATGCAGGTCCAGTGCCTCTTTCTTAGAAACATTGTATGTGTTGCCTTGTTTGAGAAAATATGTCATTGTGCTAAATCTTTCAATGAGTAATAATGTGTTGTAAGCCTTAATTGTAATAGAAATAAGGGGTACTGTCAATACCCCTTATCCTTACTTCTTAGCGTTTTGGCGAACTTCTTCGAAAGAAATTTCTTTCACCAATTTGCCATTGCGGTACACTTCTTCCAGCATTTGGACAAATGGACCAATCCCTTTGTCAGTCCAACCAGTAGGTTGTTTGACAGCGGTTGCCCACTCGCCACCACTCTTCCAAAGTTGGACACGACCAGCCTTTGACTTCTTACCAGGGTCAGTAATTGGGTCTTTAACTACATCGCGGTCCTCACCGTTAACAGTTACGTTGGAACACTTCATCGCAAACTTTTGAGTATCGCGATCAACTTGTTGTAGCAATGCTCCACCCATACCAAACGCAATGTTATCTGCACTCCAGCCATATGCTTGGAATCCACCAAGGATAGTACGGATAGTGTGTTCGTTAACACCGTCACCTTGGATCAGGCGAACATTGTTCAACACCTTGTAACCTTTACTGTTAGTAGTGTAGCCAAACTTCTCACCTAGGATGGCTACAAGTTTACGGCACACAATATCTGGGTCACCACTGTCAGGACGAATGACAACAGTAGCGCCACTGTCAATAACTTCTTGTCGGAGTTCTTCTCCCCAAAGTTTCGATGCGGCGTTAAAAATATCATAACTATCCGAAACCACAGCAACGATGCTACCAGGTTTAGCAAAGTTAGTAAGCATATTACGATAAGCATCTACTTCACCATCACGGCCCCAACTAGTAATTGTTGAGTGTTCGGCGGCAGGGATAGAAAAGCCGCTAACCCCAGCATCATAGTATTCGCGAGCATACAGAACACCAGAAATAGTATCACTGCCCATGAAGTTAACCAAGTGTGCCGCACCTCCGATAGCCGCTGATTCCAGGCTAGAAACACCACGAGCACCGAAATCGTGCAACTTAAAGTCAATAAGGGAAGGGTCACCTGTTCTCTCCAATGCATCTAAAATAACCTTGCGAATTGTGTAACTCTGTGTTGCCACAGTAGTTGGATACCATACGGCACGAAGCAAGGCAGTTTCGAGCCAAGTAGTTAGCCAGAAGCATTCTGGATCAGTGTTTTCAATAGTTGCGAGGACGTTTTTGACTGGGACCACAGTTCCTTCGGGCACGGCTCGAATGACAACTGGGAGATATCCGTTGTGCTTGTCAAGAATGTACTGCCATCCTTCGCGGTTGAAAGGCTCACCGTGTGCGGTAAGAATTTCGTCAGCAATGTCAATGTCGGCTTGAGTGATTGGCTCAAGCAGGTATTCTTTGATAAAAGCCTGTAGTCCGAAGAATACAGTTCTGTCGTAACGCCCGCCTCGAGATTCAATGTACGAATATACATTAGTAGTTCCTGCAGGATACTGTTTGAACATACTCACTTTATATGAGTCGGTGTTGAGAATGATGTTTTTTGCCAGTTTCATGATAAACTCCTTATCAGTTTGTGTTACAACTTAATCGTCTATCGATTAAGCACCTACGAAGTGCTGTAGGATTTCGTAGTGGTCTTCAAAGCAGTCTTCCGACTTCACTTCTGCTATAGGCACCCACCTAGCCTTTTCAGCGTCATCACTTCCTTTTACTTTAGGCAGTTCGCCGTCTGGTAAAACAATGTGAAACGCATGAGTAATAATGCGACCTCGTGGACTACGGTCAATCGCATCAAACACCTTGCTACGGACAATACTGCCACGTAACACAGGTTCTGGTACTTTGATTTTAGTTTCTTCACGGAGTTCGCGCAACATTGCGGCTTCTACTGACTTGTCAGTATTAGCGTTGACGTAGCCGCCGGGCAAAGCCCACAAACCTTTTCCAGGTTCTGCACGTCTACGAATCATTAGTACGTGACCAGATTGGATAACCACAGCGTCAGCAGTACTAAAGATAGGAGGATAAGGTAGCGAAGCATATTGCTTCTTGTAAGTTTCCACAAACTCACGTTCGCGAATAACTTGTTCGTATTCTGTAGTTTGCTTAAATTGTTCAAGGAACATAAAAGTAGTTTCTGGAACTACGCCTTTGATGAACGCCATATTAGCATTACGCTTGAAGTACAAGTCGCGGATGTTAACAGCACTCAGTGGCTCAATTTCATCAACATTTTCAAATCCCCATTGTGGGAACATATCAAGGTAGAAAGAGCTTTCGTCTTTTTTGTGGCCAATAACAGCAACCTTATCTCCAGGCTCTGTGTGTTTGGCCACAAGAGCTTGAACACGGACTGCCCATGCTTGGTCGTTGTAAATTGTATCTGGGTTTGCTTCTACACTAATCTGGATACTAAGTCCAGCAGTAGCCGCACGAATCATACGTTCACGTTCTTGACTAGTAAACGGATTCTTATAAGTTCTGGGTTGGTTTGCACTACCTGTAACGACAACAAGTCGATTACATAGAGCGGTTGCTCGTTTTACAATCTCAAGGTGTGCGTTGTGAAACGGTTGAAAGCGTCCGATTAGGACTAGGGTATTATACTTCTTAGACATAGAAAAATCCTTTCTATAAATGCCTGCTTGCGTCTATCGCTTGCTTACTTTTATTTATGTGTTTAGTATAACACCTGCCCACAAAGTGAGCAAGTGTTTTTGGTTATCTTACTTGACCAACATAATCGGCACGTACATACCAATCTGGAGCAGAGCTTGCAGTATTATGTTTGGTATTGTAATCGATAGCGGCTTGACGAGCTTCTGCTTCGTTATCAAAGTACCAAGTATCCCAGTGCTTTTGTCCCCAACCACGTTCATATTCAGTTAGCTCTACTTTGAAAGCAACTACATTGGGCTTTTCAATTCTGGGCATTTTGAGCTCCTTTCTTACTAGGCTTTTAGTATAAGCGATCCTGCTAGATTTGTCAACCAATAAAAATGGGCCCGAAGGCCCATTACTATTTTGGGTAATAAGGGATAGTTCCCCCAGAGTTGCAGTTTCTTAGGCTGCTACGCGGCTGTCGGCTGTGAAGCCTTCAACTGTGTAATACTCGAATGTAGATGCGTTTGCATTTACTAGTTTTGCTTGATTTACGGTCATCGCCTACCGTGTTGCCGTCTCTACTATCTACCCCTGTCGAAACCATGGCAGGCCCATTAGGGAGTGTTCTGACGAGTACTGATATCACTGTTACATGACATTACTGTACTGCTATTGTCAAAACACTTTCTGGTGGACCTGGTGGGAGTCGAACCCACGTCCAAGAGTCCTTCGCTTTGAAGGGATTACAACAATTCTTTACATGAAAATCTCAACCAATATAAAGATAACAATAAGAATTGCTACAATAAATTGGTAGGCTTTCATTTACTTCTGACGTCGACGTAGTGCTCTACGTGCGGCGGCCTTAACTGGATTCTTTGCTCTGTAGCCCATTGTATTCTCCTTTTTAGGAATTTGTATTATATATTTATAGCCCTGCTTCTGTCAACTTATCTGAAACCCAAAGTTTTGGGTTTAAATCCACAGACCATGTTATTGGACTTTGTCGCATATCCTGTGTATAGACTATTGTTACTTTGTCAAAAGGTATCCGAGCTTTCCATCCATCGGATAAAGAAACAAGATATTGTTTGACTATATCAAAGGGAACAAACCCTATTGCAAATGTTCCACTGTTTTGAATTACCATCAAGTGGTCAAATGTTTTATCTAGTGTAGTTCTTGTGTTGGCTTTGCTTTCGTAGATGTTCTTTAACTTAACTTCGACGAACTTCTTAGGCAGACCTTTTTTCTCTGTGTATATAGGACCGTCTCCGGTTTTTACTTCCACAGTTTCATTCCATTGATCAAATATCAAGTCATAATCGATAGTATCGATCCACTGAATATTTTTTGCATGGTTACATTTTCGCAATGCTCCGAGAATGTACTTCTCTTTAAGCATTCGATTGCTGTGCTCGTTTAATACTTGAGCACCTGGCGAGTTACTAATGTTATTACAGGCTTCGGCAAATTTCTTTACATCTACCCAATTTAAAAATTCTGTGTAATTCATTCATCGTCGCCGTAGTGGTTCATGTAATCGATTAACCAATAGATGACAACACTACCAACGCCTAACATTAAAAGCCAAAAAATGTAACTCATAGCATTTTTTTAAATTTTTCTATTTCGTCTTTAAGAATTAGTTTCTCTTTTTTAAGACTAGATACAGATTTATCATCTTGGTACCTATTATACTCTTCTTGTATCAAATGATCTAGTGCATCATGTTTTTCTTGCAAATGCTTTATATGATGTTTGATCTTGTCTTGATCCATACTAACCCCTCTGAATTAAGTTTTTAAGAGTATCTAAATCAGACTTTAGTCTCATTTTTTCTCTGCCCATGTATTCTACAGTTTCTTGTAGTTGACGGACTTGTTCACGAAGTTGTGAGACTTGTTGTTCCAGCGTGAGAAGTCCAGCATCCTTTTCTGTTATTTGGATCTTTACTTCTTCACTGTATGCTGGAATCATTGTGCTACTTCCTCTTTAGTTTGCTCTTCGGCAGGTGCTTCAGTATTTACTTGAGGACGAGGTGCTCTTGCTTCAAACCCGCTTACTAAGTTAGATCTTGCCGTTTGTACTAGTTTATCTAATTCAACAGGGTCAACTCTACCTTTAGTAAATTCGTTCAATACTTCGGCAAAGGCCGCACCAACAACTGCGGCAATATCTGCAACAGAACCAATAGGCTTGCCTTCGTTGTGCTTAACTAATACTGCTGTTCTGCCGTAGATAAAGTGTTGAATGTCTCTATCCAACGTTACTAGTACATCAGGAGTCGGATCATTCATTAGCTCTTTAAGCATATTTGCGAAGTGAGCCACATCGCGTTTCTTTTCTTTTCTGTCCATTACTTGCCTGTAGATTCTTTACGTGCATTCTTAACGGCTGTTACATCGTTACGAACTTCCTTACACAATTTTGCTAGTTCTTGTAAATGCTTACGAACACGAGTACCAGCGGCACCAACTTCTTTGTCGTAAAACTTTTCAAAATCTGTCTCCATTGCTTCTACAACTTTTTGGAAATCTCCAAATCTATTTTGTGACATAACTTTCTCCTTGTATTATGTTTATTACTATTAGCCAATTTGACTTGGCTTTTCTGGCCGTGTATTACAGAACTCACAAGTAAGATCCGTACATTTTTCTTCTAGCCATTTGTTGCACAATTCGCAGTAGAAAGCATCGTACTTACTACTGTATTGTTTTTCACTACCACATGTAGGACAGAACTTATGTCCAGAGCCCATGGCGTACCTTAATAAGACGAATCATCATTGCTTCGTCTTCCTTTTCATATGCTTCTTCAATCTTGCGAAGTAGTTTGTGTGCTTTGTCGCTCATCTTTTTAAGTTCAGGATTGTCTTTGTGACCACTCCAACTTAGTCGGCCTCCGTTGGCTTCGCGACTTGCTTCACAGTAAGCACTCCACCCACTTGCGTCCATAGGATCTGGACGATTGCGATAAACTTCAGTCCACCACTTATACAAGTCTAAGATTTCCTGTGCTTTAATGGCTTGTGGAGTGAGCTTGCCAAGGCTATCGCTATCATTTCCGACTTCATCTTCTTTCCATCGTAGATTGCGTTGCCATTCCAAATTGTCAAGTCCTGCTTGTGGGCATCGCCATGTTCTCCAACGGAACCAACCACTTGCCCAGAAGGGTGCTTTGTATTTTTCTTTTTCATCTTTGTCTGCCCATGCAATATGCCACCATGCTAGTTCAACTTCAACAAAGTCTTGTAGTTCGTTAAACAAGCAAGGCAAAAACCTATTCCCAACATCTTGCCAAGTTCCTGGCTTAATGTCTCGAGGGTGTGCGGTAAGAGCGTGGGTATGAGTAACCCAACGGTTGTTGATATAGTATTTGATACTGTGTAGCGTGTCAGGAATAAAGTAAAATACTTTTTGTAAGTAATCTAGACCTTCTTCAGCAAGCCACCAACGGATAGGGTAGTCTCGTTTAGCACGAGTTTCCCATTCATCCCATTCCTCGCTAGTACCACAATTTAACTTTGTAGTACCACGAAGCCAGTCAGCAAATTTTGAACAAGTCCAATAGTGATTCATGTGTTATACTAAATGATCTGCAATGCCTAAGTCAACCATTTCGGTTGCCGATAGGTAAACATCGCTTGCTGGTAATAATTTTCGTTTAATTACACTTGGAGCCAAATTAGTTGCGTCTTTTAGAATAGCAACCATCTTAGCGTTTAGTGCTTCGTTTTCTTTCATCTCTGCTTTGATATCGTGATACTTTGCATCTGCACTAGAACTAAATTGATGACACATAAAACTAGTATTGTGTGCGGCATATCTTTGTCCTTTGTCTCCACTGGCAAAGATTAAAAATGCGGCGCTCATTACTGCTCCTACGCCTATAGTTCTAACTACATGCGGACTGTTACGCATTACATCTATCAAGGCAAATGCTTCGTATAAATCTCCACCAGTGCTGTTAATATATAAACTTAGTGTTCGGCTTTTACCGTCTAAGTTTTCGTAAAGGATCCATTTGATTGCATCTTTTACAGAATCCTCATTTATTTCTCCGCAAAGATAATAAACAGAATTTTCCAACAGCCTAATATTAATTCTTTCTTCTGCATTGAACTCGTCAATCTTTTTCATTTTCACTCCGGTATGTATTGTCCAAAACCATTTTCTTGAAAATGAACGTAAACGTCGTCTCTGTCATTTTCGTTTAATTCTTTTATTGACTGAGCAAAGGTGTTAATACTTGTTATGCCTGTGCTTTGTTTTGATTCGACTAGAAGTTGAAGAACGTCTGCTAAGTGTGCTAGTTTGACTAGACCATTATCCACGTCTCCGTCTTCAATTAAACTGTAAGCCCTTTCTGCTTGATTTGAGCAGTACTCAAACATGCTCGATTCAAATTTTTGAATATGAGTTTGTGACATGATTCCTATTTCAATAAGTGCTACTATTATAGCACATGTATTTAACCTGTCAATTACTTATCTACTCAGTTAACATAAATACTCATATAATTGGAGCGGAGCGAAAAAATGAACGAAATTTTCAAAATTATTGGCGATTTGGGATTTCCTGTGGCGGTAGCGTTTGCTGGTGGGTATTTTGTTTACTTAACTATCAAATTATTGCTACAAGGTGTGCTAGGTAGTATTAAAGGAATGGCGGGTATCATTGTAGCTCTTGACAATCGTGTAAAAACTATGAATCACGATGTAGTTAGAATTGATACTATTGTTTCAAATGCACTAGGACTACGACCAGACGTTGATAGAATTGCAAGGGCGGATGGAAAAAATGATGCACGAAGAGACTAAAAATTATCTTAGAGATATTGTAATTGAATTACATAATCATGCTAGACAAGTCAAAGATGACAAAGATAGCAAAGAGTTGAGAAAAGTTGCTGACGATATCAGTGACCTTTTAAAGAAAGATAGAGATGCTACATTTAGATTATAATTGGGATTTAAATCCTTGGGGCATTATCTTAGACGAAGAACTTAACACTGACAAGCTCGGTTGGAAGCACGGTGATATGTTTAAGTTTATTAACGTAAATGGTCGACAACAATTAGTTAAAGTCGATCCTGTAGAACAATTTTCTAAAGGGTACGCTGTAAATGTTCAAGAAAAATAAATGGCAAGCATGGTATGATGCACAACCAGCACATATCAAAGAATGGATAGACCAGCCACGTGCTATTTGGTACGATAAAGACGTTGCGCTATTCTGTAGCATTGCATTAGTAGTTGGTTGGTGCATAGGATACTTTGTGAGATAAATTATGAATGAAATTGTGGATCTAGTAAACAAATACGGTTTTCCAATTGTCATGGCAGTTGGAATGGGATACATTATTAAGTACGTTTGGGAATGGAGTACTAAAGAAGTTAAGCCTGTTATCAGTGAAGCCAATACGGTGCTTATTGCACTCATTGACCGTATTCGTATGCTGGACAACGACTTGATTCGTTTAAACCAAAAAGTTAACACAGTATTACATTTACGCGGTAAGATGATCGAATCTGATCGTGTTATGGAAGGTGTTAAAGTAGAACGCGAAGCCGCTGAAAAATTCCAAGAAGCGGTTTCTATGGATAAGAAGAAAGAAAAAACCGAAGACGACAAAACTGCTAGTGCCGGCGAAAGTTAAAATAAATAATAACTTACACGGAGACAGTTAGTCATGTTAGAATTAATCTACCTTCTGGTAGTGACGCAAATCACTATCGCATGTGTCACTCTATATCTACATAGAAGTCAAGCACACAAAGCAGTAACATTCCACCCAGTAGTTAGTCATTTTATGAGATTGTGGTTATGGTTAACCACAGGTATGAATACTAAAGAGTGGGTCGCTGTTCATCGCAAACATCATCAAGCAAGCGACACACCAACAGATCCACATAGCCCACAAATATACGGCATATGGACTGTACTATTCAAAGGTGCTTTACTATATGTTAAAGCAAAGAAAGATCCAGAAGTAATGAAGTTAGGTGCTGGAACGCCCAATGACTGGATTGAGAATAAAGTTTATACTCCCCACCCTCTACTAGGAATTCTTTTAATGCTAGTCATAGACTTATTGTTCTTTGGTCCTATAGGGATATTAGTGTGGGGAGTCCAAATGCTATGGATTCCATTTTGGGCCGCAGGTGTTATTAACGGTCTGGCTCACTGGTGGGGTTATCGAAACTATCAAGTTAAGGATACTAGCCGCAATTTATTACCTTGGGCATTCTGGATCGGCGGCGAAGAATTACACAACAATCATCACGGTGATGGTGCGGCCGCAAAGTTTAGTAAGAAGCGTTGGGAATTTGATATTGGGTGGATGTATATTACAATACTTAAATTCTTAAGGCTTGCAAAGGTTAGAAACTCTCCAACCGTTTAAACTAGATCCAACCCAGTCTTTCCACTGGTCTTGCTTTCCAATGATGTAATGTGGCATGAACCATGCTTGTATCCAAAACCAAGCATACAAGTCCATTACATCATTTGCATAATCGAATGGATTACTTCTCATGTGCTATAAACTCTCCATTCCAGTTGTCTGGTAAGTCTTGTTGCTTCATAAAGTCGCAACGTTCAATCCATATCTTGTAGTACTTGTCCATCTGTCCGCCAAATGTGCCTTTTAGTTTCTTACACATATCTGCGGCTTCGTCAAACTTCTTGGACTTGTATAGCGATTGCATTTCATTGTACTTGACTAAGTCTTTACTCCAGTCATCACCATTAGGACGTAGTGCTGTATAGATTAAGTCTGCTACTGACTTGCCCTTAGGTTGTAAGTTATCAATACACAAGTAGAAGAAATCATCTTTAGTTCTGTTGTATGTTTCTGCACCGATAATACATAACACACCGTATGCTTTACAACGTGCTTCTAAACGTGCGGCTGTTGATACCATGTCTCCTAAGATATCGTAACTGTGGCGGTCAGTTGAACCCATCTCGCCAATAAAGCCAATACCTGTGTTACAACCCCAGCCCATAGCGGCTGGTGGTAAGCCTTGTGCTTCCATTTCTTTTGTGTAAGCATCTACGGCGTCTAACATCTGTAGGCCAACAGCAACGATTGTACGGGCATGGTTAGGATCTTCAATAGGAGCACCATGTATGTGCATACTTGCGTCACCTACATACTTAATAACCATACCTTTGTTGTCCATAATAGGACGACTGATAGCATCCATGTAACCGTTCATGTACTTGCCTAAGCCAGCAACGTCATCGCCATAGTGTTCACCAATAGGAGTAAAGCCACGTAAGTCACTGAACATAACTGATACATCTTTGCGGACACCTCGCTTAATTAAGTCTGGGTCCTTTTGTAGCATTTCTACAACTTCCTTGCTACAGTATCCTGCGAATTGTTTCTTGATTGCTTGCTTTTGTAAGAACTCTGATACGAACTTGACTCCGTATGCGTGAAGCGCAACCAGGATGGTCGCTCCGATAACGGCTGTAATGTCCAATAACCAAAGGTTATTGACAAACACAAAGTAACTGCCATACGCAGAGCCAATAACGAAAACAACAACTGACGCCAATCCAACATAAACCCACCTTGTTAAAAATAATAGTGTAACACCAATTGCTAAGATAGTTAATATTTCCAAACCGTCTGCATAATCTGGTCGCTGAATAACAACCCCGTTAACCATTGTACCAATTACTGCGGCCTGTACTTCGTGCGGCCATACGGCACCTTTAGCAGTTGGTAATGGATTACTAATACCTGCGGCTGTTGGGCCTACAATAACAATAGCACCTTCCAAATCTTTTGGTAAGTTAGTTAAACTAAAACTACGATTCTGTTGACTCCAATCGATCCATACACGACCTAAACTGTCCGTAGTAATAGGACCAAATTTAGGAATACGCATTTTCTCAATGCCACCTTCAAACATCTTAACTTGTACAGTCGAATCGCCTGCGGCTACACGTAGAGTTTCTAAACTTAATGAAGGGTAAAGTTTGCCGTCTACTGTAACAAGTAACGGCATACGACGATTGACACCGTCAACTTCTGGTAGTGTATTTGTAATACCAACACCTGCGGCGTTATTCTCTAATTGAGGGATGTTAGCAATAAGCCCTGGGTACTGTACTATTTGATCTGCAAATTCTGAATTGATTACTGCGGAGCCAGGTACTCTCGGAGTATTCTTTGTCTTTTGTGCTGGTGTACTGCTCAGTACTACTGGTGCTTCTTTTAGAGCTTGACCCAATGCACCGTCACCACCTGTACGGTCCGGTTCTGGCATAAGAACATTAAGTACCACAAGACCTGCTCCTCTCTGGTATAGATCTCGTACAATGTCGGCATACTTTGCTCTCGGTATTGGCCACTGTCCATATTTGTTTAAACTATCCTCGTCAATATTTACAGTTACAATATTATTAAAAGTAGGTTCTTTGGCGGTAATTAATGTGTCAAAATAACGTAATCTTACGCTTTCAACAAATGTAGGATCTGCTACACGTATGCCCACTACTAACGCTAAAGTTAGTAGAGCAGTCCATGGGCTTGTAAGGATTTTTTTCAGCATACAATATTTATTATAAATATTTGTGGGGAGTAACTAGCCTGCAAAGGCTCTATGTGTCGTCAACACGGCTTAGCCCGGTGCATAGACAAAGAAGTGAGACCATAACTTTTTAAAGGAAAAATTATGGAACTCTTCACGCTCCAAGCCCTTTGGGCATTCGTCGCTATCATTCTGATAGACATTGTATTAGCAGGCGATAACGCTCTTGTTATCGGAATGGCCGCTAATAAACTTCCAGACCACTTACGTAAGAAAGCAATCTTTTGGGGCACCTTTGGTGCTATTGCTATACGCTTTGTATCAGTAGCGGCACTAACTTACTTGCTAATGATTCCTGGACTGCGAGCCATAGGTGCTGCCGCATTGATATGGATTGGTTGGAAACTAGTATTTGATCACGGCGAACATGAAGTAGAAGCCAAGGATACATTCTGGGGTGCCATCTCAACTATTGTAGTTGCTGATGCTGTTATGGGCATAGACAACGCATTAGGTATTGCCGCAGCCGCTAACGGAAGTTTTGTACTTGTGATTGCCGGCTTACTAATCAGTGTGCCAATCATCTTGTTTGGTGCTACTATGGTCAGCAAGATTCTACAACGTTGGCCCGACACAGTATTTGTAGGATCTTTTGTATTGTTTGCCGTTGCTATGTTAATGCTAATGAAAGAACCATTGATGGCTTCGTGGTGGGCAGGACTTGTTCCATGGGCCGCTACAATAGTTCCGTGGGCAGTTGCTCTAGTTATTACTGCTGTTCAATACAACAAAGCAAGACTACATTTACATAAGAAATATTTGTTTAGGTCTTAATTATTGTCTAATGGTTGTGCTACATCCTGCTGGGTTAGCACAACTTTGAATAATACTAAATGATTTGCCACCTGTTTGTTGAAGATCTATGGTGGCAGCACCGCCTGAATTAGTTAAGTCGATGTTTGCAGAATTTGCAGTATTTCCAGTTTGACTAGATAATACTGAATTTTGATTTCCAGTTAATTTTACATCCAATCTGTGTCCAGCATTGCCTGTTTGCGTACTATTAACAGTATTAATATCGCCCGCAACATTACTAAACAAGATATGATTACCTGGACCAGTTTGTGTATGGTTTATCGTATTACCATTACCTTGTATTTTAGTTTCAGCATAGTTTGTTAGACTAGTGTTAGATTGATTAGTTGTAACATTATTCCCCCAACCAGGTACTTCCTGTTTCAAATAGTTTGAACCAGTTTGTGTATTATTGACAACGTTGTTGTTTCCGTCTAAGGTAAAATCAATCTTGTTCTTTTGTCCGGACTGAGTGATAGTTACTGTATTATTTGTACCGTAAGTCTGTGTTATATACAACTCATTATTGTATGACTGACTGTTGTTGGTCCATGTATTGATTCTAGTTTGTTTAACATCTAAGTCTGCGGGTGGAACATATGATCCTCCGCTACCAATAATTTGGTCTCCCGGTGTATTAGTTTGTGTAATGGTTCCGCCTTCAACTACAGGTCCTAATAAAACTGTAGTACCTGATACATCAACAACACTACTGTTAGAATAAACAAAACCACTAGTGTCAACTGTATTAGTTTCTGTAATCCAACCTGTACTAAATGCCGAGTTAGGAACTGTTGTTCTACCTGTGCCATAGTCCCATTGGAACTTCATACCATATCCGCCAGTGTCGTTCCAATACCATGCTTCAAGATTATATGTTTGTCCAGCAACCACATCTATCCAACCTGAACTAGTATATCCGCCGATACTTTGAAGTTGGAAAGTAGATCTATCATTTATAACATTTTGACCATTAACGTCTAATACAAATCCGTCGTCACTATTACTATAGAAGTATAATCTATAAACTGTGCCTGCTGGTCTAGCAGTTGTGACTGGAGCAGTAATTGTTCCTTTGTAATATACCAATGTACCTTCGCCCATACCTGGAAAACTTCCGTTAGTCGGAACATAGATTCCGTTAGTAGTTGTTCCGCTGGCAACTTGATTGTAAGCGCCAGGTGTTAAGTTAGGTTCTCTGTATGGTCCAAATAAGTTCTTGACGCATCCTAACCATCCGCAGTTATAAGTGAAAGCATCAAAGTCATAGACTTTATAAGTCAATCCTTGTACTACGTTTTGTGTTGTTGTAGTTGCGTTACCATTTGCTTCGATAGTATTACCTGTAACTCCTACGGTAGTAACAGTATTAATTGGTGTTGTAGTTGTTGTGAGAACACCATTAACAATTTTGTTAGTTACTACATTAGAAGCAACCTTAGTTTGATACAATGCTTCAGTGCCATTACTGCTAGTCGAGGTTCCATCACTGTACGTTGTTGTAGTTACAGGAGTACGGTATGTATATGTTGTATTTCCACTAACTACTGTTCTTGTTGTGTAAGTTGTTGATGTACCTGTTACTGTAGGAGCAGGAGGGGGAGCAGAACCTGATGTAGCACCAGTACCAGCATTAGTAACACTCATTGTACTATTGTATCCGCCAGCAGTACCGCTAGTTGTACCGCCTAATGGGTCTGGGCCACCACCATATGCGTTGGCAACTAAACCAACTGTACTTGTTCCTGGCACACCGTCACTGTTAACGATACAAGCATTGCTTCCGCCCCAAGCACCTTGACAAGCACCAAAGCCTGGATTGCTTGTCCAACCTTGTGCTGTTATACCATTGTATGGACCAAACTCTGGGTTATACAATAAGTTACCGCCGCCGTTCTGTTGAAAGGTAGGAGCACGATACCAAGGACCGTAATCCCCTGCCCAATAACTTCCATCAATACCGTACATGCTAACCTTAGCGTAGGCAACTTGACTTGCTTCTGCCGAGGTTAACGTTTTACTAATAGTCAGTGTTGACCAAGGAACTGTGGTGTCAATACAAGGATTACCACACACAGCGTTTGGGTTTGGCAAGTTGGCACTATAAGTTGAGTTTGCACTAGTTATTAATCCGCCACTACTGTTATAGAATTCTATTTTAACGTTAGCCGTATCACTTTGACCTGCACGGCCGCCGCCGTTGTGTGCCAATACACTCATAGTAAATGTACCGCCTTGTTGCATTGTGCTATTGAATACAACGTTCTGACTAATAGTTGTTGTAACATAAGCAGTAGCAATAGCGTTATAATCCAGGGCCTGACTATGTGAACTAATACACACAGTTAAGAATACAAAGAATTGTAATATACGTTTTATCATCGTTGTATTAAGGTAATAGTTGTATTACCTCCCTGATTAATACGGTTCTTAAACTCTAAGTTTCCTTGTGTTTGAAATAT
>JACCEC011004769.1_pt1 | contig 23800 bp, 21 predicted proteins | sample 7450121 | NCBI WGS metagenome assembly JACCEC01 (sample SAMN15323455, study PRJNA562643) | freshwater metagenome | isolation source: river surface water | place: USA:Blue River Watershed | collected 2017-08-18 | reverse complement strand
ACGGTGACCACTTTGGTGGCAAGGTCATAGATCGCACTGAGACATTTGTGGATGAAAACGGTGTAGTAACAGTGCACACAATTTCAACTGGAACAGTTACAGCGGTTGATTCAAATTCTGTTACTTACACAGACGCAAATGGTGAAGTCATCACCGCAACCGCAAGTGATACCACTTTGATTGAGCGAGATGGCGTTGCTGCAACACTTTCTGATATCGCTGTAAATGATTTAATTGCAGTTGAAACAGAATCTGTTGATGGCGTTGAAACAGTTGAATCAATCAACGCGAGCAGCACTGGAGTTCTAGCTCCACCTCACCACGGCCCTGGAGGTCATGGTCGTGGACATCACGACCGCGATGGTGACCCTGATGGAGACCGCGGACAACGAATCGGATCTGAAACCACATACGAAGACGCTGATGGAAACATCGTCACTGAAATTGATTACGACGGTGAAGTGACTGCAGTTGGCAATACTTCAATCACAATCACTCTTGCAGATGGTTCATCTGTAACCGTGGATGTGAATGATGCAACTGTGATTGAAAAGAGTCATGCAGATGCAACATTGGCAGATATCATTGCAACCGACTTGGTCCGTATTGATGTTGTAGATGGAGTTGCAACTGAAATTCGTGCAATCACTGCAGAAGAGTTTGCAAATGGTGACTTCAAAGGTCATGGACCAGATGGAGATAAAGACGGCGACATGGGAATGGGTGGTCATCACCGCGGTGGGCATCACGGTCGCTAATTAATAAAGATTAATTTCTCTCCCCCAAAGTTTGGAGCATCAGAAATGGTGCTCCAAACTTTTTTAATCTATTTAGATAACCAGTTTTGCATTGCACTCAAAGTGCTGTGCAATTGCGCAACCGGCACGTATTCATTTGGCGCATGTGCAAGGGCTGCAAATCCAGGTCCAAAATTCACAGCCGGAATTCCTAAAGCAGAAAATCTTGCAACATCAGTCCAACCAAATTTTGGTTGCGGTTTTCCAACCACACTCTGAATAAACTCTTGAGCTGCTGGGCGCGAAAGACCTGGAAGTGCACCTTCGGCATAGTCGACGACTTCTACTTGATATCCAACAAAGACCTGCTGAAGATGTGCAAGTGCATCTTCGGCAGATTTGTTTGGAGCAAATCGATAGTTGATTGTGATGCACGCGCTATCTGGGACCACATTCCCTGCCACTCCACCACACACATCAACTGCTTGCAATCCTTCTCGGTATTCCAAACCATCTATTAAAACTTTTGCAGCTTCATAGTTTTCAAGAGTTTGCAAAATCGAACTCAATCCATGAATTGCATTCTCACCCATCCAGCTTCGTGCCGTGTGTGCTCTGCGACCTGAAACTCTAATTTCCACTCGCATAGTCCCTTGGCAACCGCCCTCAACCACACCATTTGAAGGTTCCATCAAAACTGCAAAGTCAGACTTGATCCAATCTGGATGATTTTCAGAAATTCTTTTAAGCCCGTTAAATCTTTCTTCAATTTCTTCGCAGTCATAAAAAATGTATGTGACATCTCGGGAAGGCGCAGTTTGATGTGCTGCCAAAAGTAGGGCGACCGCTACTCCACCTTTCATGTCACAACTGCCAAGCCCATAAAGCCGGTCTTCAGATGCAGTTTGGTTGCCGTCCACGTCTGCCACTGGAACTGAGCCGCCCTGTGCAATCAAGATTGCCCGATCATTTCCAGAACTTGGCACCGTGTCGAGGTGACCGGCAATAACTACCCGCTCACTTCTTCCCAAATTTGTTCTAGCCACAACGGTATTGCCATCTCGAAGCACCTCAAGGTGCGAATAGCCACTTAAAGCCTGCTCAACCGCATCTGCGATTGCTGCCTCGGCGCGGGATTGAGATGGGAAATCCACTAGCGTGCTGGTTAATTCAACAACGTCAACACTTAGGTCCAATTGATTCGGTGCGCTAGCCATGTCGGTAGCGTAGGGCGTGTGAATACTTTTATTAACTCTCCGGCCGCTGGTGTTGGCCTTGCAACTATCTCTGATGGCGTGGTTTTGGACGTTTGGTATCCAGCTCCATCCCTCGATAAAACCCCAAATCCAGTAGCTGGCCTAGTAGGCAAAAAAGATGATTTGCGCGGTGTAGAAATCGAAGTTGTAACCACAACCATCTCAGATCTTTCAAACCCACCAGCAGATGTGAAAGATGCGTACCTACGCCTTCATTTGATTTCGCATAGGTTGGTAAAGCCACGGACTATAAATCTTGATGGAATTTTCGGACTCTTGCAAAATGTAGCTTGGACAAACATTGGCCCAGTTGCAATCAGCAAATTAACTGACTTTCAAATCAAAGCCCGTGCAAACGGAGTTAACGTGAACATTTATTCGGTAGATAAATTCCCGAGAATGGTTGATTACGTAGTGCCAAGTGGGGTTCGAATTGCGGATGCCGATCGAGTTCGCCTCGGTGCCTACCTATCAGAAGGTACGACTGTTATGCATGAAGGTTTTGTTAACTTCAATGCTGGCACTCTTGGTGCTTCAATGGTTGAAGGAAGAATTTCAGCAGGTGTTGTAGTTGGAAATGGTTCCGATATTGGTGGCGGAGCATCAATCATGGGAACACTTTCTGGCGGTGGAACTCAAGTTATTTCGGTTGGCGAAGGTTGCTTGCTTGGGGCGAATGCTGGAATCGGCATTTCACTTGGGGACGGCTCAGTTGTTGAAGCTGGAACCTACGTAACCGCTGGTTCCAAAATTACTTTGCCAGATGGTCAAGTAGTTAAAGGAGCAGAACTCTCAGGAGTTCCAAATCTGTTATTCCGCAGAAACTCGGTCAACGGCGCACTTGAAGCAACTCCACGAAAAGGTGATTGGGGCGGCCTGAACGCAGCTCTGCACAGCAATGACTAAGCGAGCAAAGTTTGCAATCGGGGTTCTCACATTTGCCGTGCTTACTGGCGTTGCTTGGAAAAACTCAGTTGCAATTTCTGGCCTCGCCACTCCAGGCTCGTGCAAAGTCGTAACGAGAGATGCAGAGCTACAACTTTCAATATCCGATACTCAGAATTATGTGAATGAAGTTATTTCTGCAGAAAAGGATTTGGCAGCTGAGAGCATTAGTTGTTCGCTTTGGCCAAACACAAGTGAATCATCTACAGACTTGAACATGATTGGCCTAACTTCTGCGGCGCAATTTATGTGGGATAACGTTGATCAAAGATTCGGATTCATTCCATTTGGTGGATTTGCACCTGGCGGAGTGGATTCTGGCCACATGAAAGATTCAGCGCACTATAAAGGCAAAGCCATTGATTTCTTTTTTAAGCCATACAAAAACAAAAATAAAGTGGCTAAAGGCTGGACTCTTGCAAACTGGGCAGTGGCTAATGCCGAGCGACTTGGAATTGCAAATGTGATTTATCAAGATCGAATTTGGTCTCGCACCTCATCTTTCAAAGGTTGGCAAGTGTTTGTGCCAAGTTACGGTGATCCGAAGAATGCAACGATTCGCCATCTAGATCATGTTCATATCGATGTAAATTAACCTAACGATGACACTTACAACTCGCCGAGTTTGAGATTTAATGTAAAAATCCAATCATGAAAAAATTACTCATTTCATTGATTGCAGTACTTAGTCTTTCTGGTTGCTCTCTAATTTCTGATGCAGGTCATGCTGCAATGGGCAACGGTGAATTTGATGGCAATGCCGTCCATTTTGCACAAATGATGATTCCGCACCATGAACAAGCAGTGCAACTATCAGACTTAGCTTTGCAGATTTCTGACAATCCTGAAGTGAGAGATTTAGCCACTCGAATTAAAAGTGCGCAAAGTCCAGAGATCACGCAGATGAAGAGTTGGCTGGAATCAGTTGGAATGCCGGATATGAACCACATTATGGATATGCCTGGATTTGTGGATGATGCTCAATTCGCAGCAATCAAAGAACTGGCTGGGAATGCTTTCGATGTACTTTGGCTAAATCTCATGATTGAACACCACAAAGGTGCAATCGAAATGGTTGCAGACATTGCGAACAACAAGACTGCAGAAGTTAAACAGCTAGGCGAAGAAATTGTGGCAAGCCAATCAGCCGAAATAGCTGAAATGGAAGCTTTGCTTAAAACTCTGAGCTAGCGCTTTTCTAGAGGGATGTAGTCGCGCATTGGAGATCCAATGTAAATCTGACGTGGTCGTCCGATTTTCGTATTTGGATCTTCAATCATTTCACGCCACTGGGCAATCCAGCCTGGCAATCGTCCAAGTGCAAATAGCACTGTGAACATTTGGTCTGGGAAGCCCATCGCGCGATAAATCAAGCCAGTGTAGAAATCCACGTTTGGATAAAGCTTGCGAGAGATGAAGTATTCATCGCTCAGAGCGGCCTCTTCAAGTCGCATAGCAATATCGAATAGCGGATCAGTGACATTCATTTCTTTGAAGACTTCATGGGCTGCTTTCTTGATGATTGCTGCACGCGGGTCGTAGTTCTTGTACACGCGGTGGCCAAAGCCCATGAGGCGAACGCCATCTTCTTTGTTTTTAACCTTGCGAATGAACTCGTTCACACCTTCACCAGATTTATGAATCTGAGTGAGCATTTCAAGCACCGCTTGATTAGCTCCACCGTGAAGTGGGCCAAATAACGCGTTGATGCCGGCTGAAATGGATGCAAACATATTTGCGTGTGAAGAACCGACTAAACGCACTGTTGAAGTAGAGCAATTTTGTTCATGATCTGCATGCAAAATCAGAAGTAAGTTCATTACTTTGTTCATCAAAGGGCTTGGTTCAAATTTTTGAGTTGGGACGCCAAAGACCATCCAGAGGAAGTTATCAATCAAGTCCAAGTCATTGCGCGGATACATGAATGGTTGGCCAGCACTGTTTTTGTAAGCGTATGCTGCCAAGGTTGGCAATTTTGCTAGCAAACGAACTGTTGAGATGTGAACTTGTTCTTCATCAAAGGGATCCAAAGAATCCTGGAAGAAAGTAGAAAGTGCGCTAACTGCTGAAGAAAGCACGGCCATTGGATGCGCGTCTGATGGAAAGCCATCAAAAAATCGGCGTAGGTCTTCGTGCACCATTGTGTGACGTGCAATGTTTTGTTCGAAGGCTTCGAGATCAGCTTTTGAAGGTAGGTCGCCATAAATTAGAAGATAAGCAACTTCGTAAAAAGATGAGTTTGCTGCTAGTTGCTCGATTGGATATCCGCGGTAGCGCAAGATTCCTTCATCGCCATCAATGTAGGTGATTGCAGATGAACAAGAAGCGGTGTTGGTAAAACCTGAATCTAAAGTGACCAAGCCGGTCTCGCTTAGAAGTTTTCCAATTTCAAAACCTGAATTGCCAATGGTTGCAGGAACTACGTTAAAAGAAAGTTCCTTGTCGCCTGCTGTGAGGCTAACTTTGTCTACTGAACTCATCACGCTCGTAGGATACCCACGAGTATTGGGCATGACATATTTCAGGTATCACCCAAGGCTCATTTATGTGTTCTAAGTTACTTCTGCGTTAAGGAAGTCTGGAAACTAGAGCGCTTATTCGCTCATCTGTGGCGGTCAGGGCTATCCGCACGTGCTGGTTGCCACCTTCACCATAAAAAGCACCTGGGGCGACTAGCGCACCGTGCTGTGCAAACCAATCAACCGTTGCCCAGCAATCCTCTGCCCGGGTTGCCCAGAGGTACAGGCCGGCATCAGAATAATCAACTTTGAAGCCTGCGGATTCCAGCGCAGGTTTTAATAAATCTCTGCGAGCTTTGTAGATCGAATATTGAGTTTGAACATGCTCGTCATCATCAAATGCGGCTGCCGCTGCAGCTTGCACTGGTAACGGAGTCAACATTCCAGCATGCTTTCTAACTTCAAGAATTTGTCTAACAAGATTTTCGTCACCGACTAAAACACCAGCTCTGTATCCTGCAAAGTTGGATCTTTTGGAAAGTGAATGCACTGCCAAGATATTTTTGGCTGAATCGCCAATTACATCTTTTTGTAAAATAGAAATTGGTTTGGTAGTCCAACCAAGTTCTATATAACACTCATCACTTGCAACAACAATTTCGTTTTGTTGCGCCCAAATTACAATTTCGCGAAGTTCATCTGAGGTTAATACTTTTCCAGTTGGATTAGATGGTGAGTTAATCCAAACCAATGCAAGTGGTTGATTTTTCTTTTGCGCATTAACTCGAGCGGCTTCAAGTTCTGCCACCCCATCCGCAGTGACCACCTGGCAACCGGAAATTAGTCCACCTACTTTGTAAGTTGGATAAGCCACTTTCGGAATTGCGATTGTGTGTACTGATCCAAGATTTAAAAGAGTCGGCAGCCACGCAACTATTTCTTTACTGCCAATTGTTGGAATTACGTTTTCGGTGGTCGCGATTTCAACATCTAGTTTTCGTTTTAACCAATTAACCGCAGATGTTCGAAACTCAATTGTGCCAATGGTGGTGGGATAGCCAGGAGTGTTTGAATTTTGTGCGAGCGCTTTTTGAATAACTTCCGGCACATCATCTACTGGAGTGCCAATAGAAAGGTCTACCAAGCCATCCGGATGGGAGCTGGCTTTTGCTTTGAATGGTGCTAGCGAATCCCACGGAAAATCAGGTAAAGAGTGTGGGGCAAAAACTCCCACTGCGCTTAGCCTTGTGGTGGAAGGTCGCGGACCAGCGAAGAGTCTTTGTGCTGAGGTCCAAGTTTGGCAGCGCCACCTGGTGAGCCAATTCCTTCGAAGAATTCAATTGTGGCGGCGGTGTAGTCCTTTTGCTCTGTTGGCAGATCGTCCTCGTAGAAAATCGCGTTAACTGGACATACAGGTTCACAAGCACCGCAATCCACACACTCGTCTGGATGGATGTAGAGCATTCGGTCACCTTCGTAAATGCAATCTACTGGGCATTCTTCAATGCAAGCCTTGTCTTTGACATCCACACAAGCGGCGGCGATTACGTAGGTCACAGTTGCTCCTAGATTTGAGGGTGACGAGATGGCAAACGCTACCCACAAACCGGCAATTTTGCACCGAATCCGCCCAACTTTTAGCGAAAACTTTGCTCATAGAGTGACCTAGTGCTTCATTTATACGACACTGCCCAAAAGGCTGTCACTGAAATTCAGCCACAAGACGGCCAGACTCTGAAGATCTATGCATGTGGTCCAACCGTTTACCGCACTGCTCATGTTGGAAATCTGAGAACCTTTCTTCTCACTGATTTAATTGTTCGGGCAGCGGAGCTGGCAGGTTACGAAACTTATGTTGTTCAAAACATTACAGACGTTGGGCACATGCTTAACGATTCTGAAGACAAACTTTTGCAACAAGCAAACCTTGAAGGTAAAAGTGCCTTAGAAATTGCTGCATATTATGAAGAGATTTTTCACAAAGACTTAGCTTTGCTAAACATTATTCCTTCTGACGTTTATCCACATGCAAGTGAAACCATCGATTTGATGCAAAAACTGATTTCGTTATTAATGGAAAAAGGATTTGCCTACGTTGGTAAAGATGGTTCGGTTTATTTCGCCGCCCAAAAGTTTGCGGAGTATGGAACATTGAGTGGAAATCGTTTAGAAAACTTGAAACCTGGTCACAGGTTTGAAGGTGCAGTGGATGAAAACAAAAACTTCCATGCAGACTGGGCGCTTTGGAAAATCGCACCTGACACCCGAAGCGAACTTGTATGGGATTCGCCTTGGGGTAAAGGTTTTCCTGGCTGGCATGTTGAATGTAGCGCAATGAGTTTGCATCACCTAGGTTCTAATGTGGATGTTCACACTGGCGGAATCGATTTGCGTTTCCCCCACCATGAAGACGAGCGCGCGCAAAGCAATGCGGCTACGGGGCAGGAAGTTGTAAAGCACTGGGTGCATGCCGAGCATTTATTGTTTGAAGGTCGCAAAATGGCTAAATCCACTGGCAATGTGGTGCTGCTATCTGACGTGATTGCAAAGGGATTTGATCCGCTTGCCCTGCGGCTAGCTTTCATGCAAGGTCGCTATCGAACTCAGATGGATTTGAGCTGGGATGCGATTAAGGCAGCAAATACGCAGATTGAAAAATGGCGGACTAAAGCGCAATCTGCAACCGATTCTGGTTTCCCGCAAGATTTGGAAAAAGCTTTTACTGATTTTGTCCTTGATGACTTGGACACTCCAAGAGCAATTGCTGTGATCCGCGAAGCTGAAAAAACTTTGAAAGAAGAAGTGTTTGCAGATTTCTTAATTTGGGCTGATTTATTTCTCGGTCTTGATTTGGATAGAGCGCCAATCACCGTGGAAATTCCAGCGGAGGTTTACGAGCTAGTTGAAAAGCGAAACGAAGCAAGAGCGGCCAAAGATTGGGCAGCAAGTGACAGTTTGCGAGATCAAATATCTGCGCTTGGTTTTGCGGTTAAAGACACTGCTAACGGAACTGAAATAACTACACTTTAATTAAGCTAGTAAATCAGTTTCGTACTTTTGGCTACTAGGTACTTTTAATTCGCCGCTTACCAACCGATAATGCTCGGTGCCATAGAAATCTTCACCCAATAGTTCAAACGCCGCAAAGAAACCGTCTTCAATATCAATTTGGGTGCCATGTGCGCGTATTGCTGCTTTCTTCTTTGCAACTTGATTAGGTAAAACTAATTTTGTGGTAACAAGTTCGTCATCTGTTAAGAATGGAATGTCGCCAGGTGACATTTCTAAGAAATCGTGAGTTGCACCCATGTCCCGAAGTTTCTGCATTGCATCAGCCATCTCCCCGCGCGGAGTTGTGTTCCAATATATTTTTGGAATTTGCCATGGTTCGCCAAGTTCGAGTTTGAATCCGCGTAACCCCGCTAGTTGAGCGGCATGCATTGCAACTCTGTGAGTTTGAATGTGGTCTGGATGCCCATAGCCACCAAACTCGTCGTAGGTAACTAGAACCTTTGGCTTTAGTTCTCGAATAATCTCAACAAGATGCAAACTCGCTTCAAGTAAATCTGCTTGCCAAAAGCAATCGGCTCGGTTGTTACTTGGCTCCCCCATCATTCCGCTATCACGATATTTTCCAAAGCCACCGAGGAATCTGTGGTCTTTAACCCCAAGTGCTGCCATCGCGTTTTCAAGTTCTACCTTGCGATGCTCACCTAATTTGTCGGTGGCAGCAGCAGCCAAGTGGGCTAGATCTGAGATTAGAACTTCACCCTCTTCACCAGCAGTGCAGGTAACTAGAGCAACGTGGTGGCCAAGTTCGGCGTAATGGGCCATAGCCACGCCATTGTTGATGGTTTCGTCGTCTGGATGTGCGTGGACAAATAACAAAGCAGAAGTCATATGCCGAGCCTAGTTGCAGCGGTTCATACGGCAAGATTTACGCCATGACCAATTGCGAATGCCGAAAAATCGATAACCACTTCCCTGAACGCGCCGCCATCACCGGGAATTTTCGAAAAGGTGCACCGAGAAGTTTTGTTGTGAACAATGCCAGCAAACGTGTTGGATTTGTTAGAACCGATGGACCCAACACAGCTCAGTTAGATTTGTGGGTAGTTGAAAATCTTGATGGCAGTCCGACTGAGAGATGTGTAGTTAAAGCCAAAGACTTATTTAGCGATAACGAAAACTTGAGTCCTGCTGAACGCGCTCGTCGTGAGCGACTACGCGAATCGGGTGCGGGCATCACCGCGTTTAGTACAGATACCCAATTCACTGAAGTTGTATTTGCGCTTTCTGGGCAACTTTGGCATGTAACAATCGATGGCAAATCCAATCGAGTTGGACAATATGAATCAGTGGTGGATCCGCGATTAAGTCCCGATGGAAAGTTAATTGCCTTTAGTGAAGGTGCAGATTTTGTAGTTGTTGAAACTGGCGGAAAAGAAATTTTCCGCAAGCCTTCTGAAGGTGAATACATCTCGTACGGTTTAGTGGATTTCATTGCAGCCGAAGAATTGGGTCGATATCGCGGGCATTGGTGGAGTCCAGACAGCAATGAAATCTTGTTCGAAAGAAATGATGAGTCAAATGTGGACATTCGTTGGATTGCTGATCCAACTTTTCCAGAGTCTGAAGCTCGGCCACATAAATACCCCTCAGCAGGAAGCAATAACCCTGAAGTTGGATTGTTTGTGTTCGAAATTTCTACAGGGAAAACCACTGAGCTTTTATGGGATAAGAAAAACTTCGAATACCTAGGACAAGTCTCATGGGGGAAGTCAGGCGCACACATCAGCGTTTTAAACCGCGCCCAAACCAAAATGGTCGGCTACACCATTCAAGAAGAAAAACTTGTCGAAATTTATCAAGCGAACGATGAAGCTTGGCTTGATGCTGATACGAACTTCCCTGCGGTAAAAGCAAATGGCGAGATTTTCACCAAAGAAGACGCATTGAAAATTGCGGGGGTTGAACCTCACACCTTATCTGCTTTGAATGAAAACTCATTCATCATTGGACACTACAACGAACCATGGCAATTTCAATTCACCAAATTTGGATTTGATGGATCAAAGACAGAACTCTCTCTTAGCGATGGGTACGCAGGTGGAATATTTGACGGTGAATACGGAGTTGTAATTCAGCATTCATTAGATCTGCCAGTAGCCAAGTATTTGGTTGCCAAAGCTGGTGAAACCGTTTACGAAATCGAAACTTTCGCAGAGGTACCAAGCGTGAATGCAAAACCAATAATTGCATCTGTCAGTGATCGTGCATTACCAACCGCGGTATTTTTCCCAGAAAATCACCTACTAGGCAGCCACAAACTTCCAGTAGTGGTCTCAATTTATGGCGGACCTCATCACAGCGAAGTAATCGCTGCTCGCTCGCCTTTTGCTGGAGATCAGTGGCTAGCAAATCAAGGCTACGCAGTAGTCGTCATAGATAACGCCGGCACTCCTGGAAAAGGCGGGGCTTGGGAACGCGAAGTTAAGAATGATTTGACTGAAGTGATTTTGCAAGACCAAGTTAAAGGATTGCAAACAATCTTTGCTCAATATCCAAATGACATGGATGAAAATCGAGTTGGAATAAACGGCTGGTCATTTGGTGGGTACTTGAGTGCATTGGCAGTTTTGGATCGGCCAGATGTTTATCACGCAGCCTGGGCAGGTGCACCAGTTACAGACTGGCGACTGTATGACACTGCCTACACAGAGAGATACCTCGGTAATCCAAATGAAAATCCAGAAGTTTATGAAACTCAATCTTTGATCAAGAAAGCACATAAATTGACTCGGCCGTTAACTTTGATTCATGGCTTAGCGGATGACAACGTTTTGGCTGCACATTCATTACAGCTTTCAGGGGCTTTGTTGGCTGCCGGGAAACCGCACAACTTCATCCCGCTTGCGGGAGTGTCGCACATGACCCCGCAAGTGGAAATCACAAAAAACCTGATGTTGTTGATGCGAGATTTCTTCGACGCTAATTTATAAATTATTCTTATAGTTTATTCAGCGACAAAGTCACGTCCAGTTGTTGGCCCTGATGCTTCTGGGCGTTCAACTGGAATGGAACTTGGTGGCATCGCTTTATCGCTATGCGGGCGGCGAATTTCAACAACTTTTTGTAGATTCACTTGTGGGAAGTGGCAGGCAACTTTGTGGCCTGGTGCAATTTCACGAAGTTCAGGCATTTCGCTTGTGCACTTATCTTGCGCAAACGCACAACGAGTTCTAAATACACATCCAGATGGCGGATTGATTGGGCTTGGCAGGTCACCTTGCAAAAGAATGCGTTCGCGTTGCGATTCAGCAACAGGATCTGGAAGTGGAACCGCTGACAACAATGCTTGGGTGTATGGATGTTGTGGTGCAGCATACAAAGTATCGCGGTCAGTAATTTCCATGATGTGGCCGAGGTACATAACTGCAACTCGGTCAGAAATGTGTCGCACTACCGATAAATCGTGTGCAACGAATAAATATGAAAGATTAAATTCTTTTTGGATGTCGTCCAAAAGGTTAACAACCTGAGCTTGGATCGAAACGTCAAGTGCCGAAACTGGTTCATCCAAAACAATGAAAGATGGGCGAAGCGCAATTGCACGCGCTACGCCAATACGCTGACGTTGACCACCAGAAAATTCGTTTGGATAACGGTTGTAGTGCTCAGGGTTTAGACCCACACGTTCCATTAATTCTTGAACAGCTTTTTTGACGCCGCCTTCAGGCTTAACACCCTGAATTTCAAATGGTGCCGAAATAATTTTTCCAACAGTATGGCGTGGATTTAAAGAGGAATAAGGGTCTTGGAAAACCATTTGCATACGAGTGCGCAACGGACGAAGCTCTTTACGCGAAGCCTTAGTGATGTCTTGGCCTTCAAAAACAATCTTTCCGCCAGTTGGAGCTAGTAAGCGAATTGCGGTACGACCAGCTGTCGATTTACCGCAACCTGATTCACCTACTAGGCCAAGGGTTTCACCTTGCATTAAGTCAAACGATATGCCGTCAACAGCTTTCACATCGCCAGTCTTAACTGTTCGCAAACCAGTTTTCATAACTGGGAAATACATTTGCAGATCGGTTACCGACAAAATTGGTTCAGTCATTAGTTCCCACCTGCAAGACGTTCTTTAGCAACTGCGATGCGGCCGGCGCTATCTAGATGGCATCGCACATCATGGCCCGGACGAGTTTGAAGTAGGTCTGGCATTGTGGTTTCACAAATATCTCCAGAAACCCTAGCTTTTGCAAAGCAACGAGGTGCGAAAGAGCAACCAGCTGGCAAACGCAAAAGTGAAGGTGGCTGGCCCTCGATTGGTAGCAATCGATCGGAAACTTGATCTAGTCGTGGAGCCGAACTCAAAAGTCCAACTGTGTAAGGCATTTCAGGACGATAAAAAATGTCATTCACAGTTCCGCGTTCTACAACGCGACCTGCGTACATAACCATGACATCGTCTGCAACTTCAGCCACTACTCCGAGGTCGTGAGTGATCACAATGACTGCAGAGTTGAATTCTTTTTGGACATCTTTAATCAAAGAAAGAATCTGAGCTTGCACTGTTACGTCTAGTGCAGTGGTTGGTTCGTCTGCAATTAGTAGAGAAGGGTCGTTGCAAAGTGCCATTGCGATCATTGCGCGCTGACGCATACCGCCAGAGAACTGGTGTGGGTAGTCCTTTGCGCGTTTTGCCGGCTCCGGGATTCCAACTCGGTCAAGCATTTGAATAGCATGGTCGAAAGCAAGCTCATCAGATACATCGTTATGAACTTTGTATGCCTCAGCTACTTGATCGCCAACGCTAAAGAATGGGTGGAGTGAAGACATTGGATCTTGGAAAATCATTGCCATTTCATGACCGCGATATTTTCGAACAGTTTCATCATCGGCGGTGATTAGGTTTTTGCCATCAATAATTACTTCACCAGTGATTTTGGCGTGCTTGCGATTCAACAAACTCATAATTGCAAGGCTGGTGACAGATTTACCTGAACCCGATTCACCTACGATGCCAAGTGTTTTGCCGCGTTCGATGTTGAAAGAAACGCCATCAACTGCCTGCACCAACCCATCGTCGGTTGGGAATGCAACTCGTAAGTCTTTAACTTGTAGATAACTCATTTCAACCGCACTCTCGGGTCGATGACGGAGTACAGAATGTCAACAATCAGGTTTGCCACAACAATAAATGTCGCAGCCAGCATGGTAGTTCCAACAATCACAGGTAAGTCGTATTCAATAACTGATTGAATAGTTAAGCGGCCAAGACCTGGAATGCTAAAGATTTTTTCAGTTACGACCGCGCCACCAAGCATGAAAGCTAAGTCCATAGCAGCAAGTGTTGTCAGCGGTGAAAGTGCTGGGCGCAAAGTGTGACGCCAAAGAATTGTTTTTTCTGGCAAACCTTTTGCTCGAGCTGTGCGTACGAAATCTTCAGAGCCAGTTTCAAGTACAAATCCACGTGTTAAACGCGCGTAGATTGCCAAACCTGGCAAAGCCAAAATGATCCAAGGCAAAAGCATGGTCATAAAGAATTTAGGGAAATCTTGATACGGCTCGTAGTAATCCGGTGGTGGAATTAAACCGAATTTTCCAATCAAGAATGTGAGTGCCATCTGACCGGTTAAGAAAGTTGGCATAGATGTTGCAAAAACCGTAAGTACATTGATGATGTGGTCTGGGGCACCACCGCGACGGCGTGCAGCCCAAATACCAAGCAATACACCGGTTCCAACCCAGAGGGTTACAGAGCCGAGTGCAAGCCAAATTGTTGGTGGTAGTGCAGTAATAAGAAGTGAAGTTACACATTCTTGCTTGAAGAATGAATAACCAAGTGCAGGAGCTGGGCAAGAAAACGCTGCGACACCATGTCCGTATTCACGACCACTAACAATTCCTTGCAGGAACTTTAAATACTGTTCCCAAAGCGGCAAGTCATAGCCAAGTCGAATTCGGTTGGCTTCAATTACATCTGCAGTGCAGTTCTTACCGCAAGTCAGTGAAGCTGGATCGAAAGGTAATGAAGCGAACAACACGAAAACTACAAGGCTGATTACAAAAAGTAATGCCAGCGCATATAGCGATCGTCTAAGAATATAAATTCCCACGCTTCACCTTTCTTAAGATTTTTCAAGGTGGTGGGTTGGCAGCCTAAGCTGCCAACCCACCATTTTTTTAATGGTTATTTCTTAACGCCGATGTCGTTAAATCCTGGGCAACCATATGGAGCCCATAGATAAACGCCAGTCAGGTTAGAACCCCAGTGGTACTGAGTCTTTGTGAAAAGACCTGGAAGTACCCACATTTGATCCATTACGAATTGGTTCAAAGCAGCCCATTGTTCACCTTGTGAGGCGCGGTCTGGGTTTGCCTTTGCTGCATCAACAAGGGCTTTGAATTCTTCGTACTTAGGATCGTATTGAGCACGGCTAACATCGAAGCCACCGTTTTCAATAAATAGTGGTGGGATAACTGTTGAAGCATTCAACCAGTCTGGACCCCAACCAGCAGCTGATAGATCGCCCTGAGTTTCAGGGTTCAAAATCACACCGTAGTAAGAACCACCATCGATGAAGTTAGCTTCCAACTTGATTCCAGCCTTTGCAAGTGCTTCTTGAGTAATTGCAAAGCCTTGACGGCTGACATCGCTGTCTACGTAGTCACGGGTAATACCTTCGGTAGTTACACGCTTGTACTCGTCTGGGCATTCAGTCTTAGCTTGATTCATAAGCTCGATAGCTTTTTCTGTGTTTCCTTCTGGCTTAGCATCTTCGTATCCAGTGACTGCTTTGTAGTCAGTTGGCAATGTTGCTGGCTTGATCACACCGTCAGCGAAATCGCCACCGAATTGTGAACCGCCACCAAGTGCACGAAGTGCTTCGCGGTCAGTTGCGTAGAAGACAGCTTGGCGAATTGGCAAGCAGGTCATCTTTGAAACGTTGATAGCTGTGTAAGTCACGTAAATGTCGTAGTCATTTAGACGACGGTTTTCCATGTCTGCACTGCTGAAAACAGCTTCTATATTGTCTGGGTAGATACCATCAAGGCTAAGTGCTGTTTTACCAGGACCGGTACCGTTGATGATGTATTCGTCAATACCTTTTTCATCCTGAGCAAACTTCACAACAACCTTGTCTGGCAATGCTTTACGGAAATCATCAGAATCTGGATTCCAGTTTTCATTGCGGACCAAGTTAAGTGACTTGCCTGGTGTGTAGCTATCGATCTTGTATGGACCTGAAGAAACAATGTTCTGGTCATACGCTTCACCAACGTTGCCGCCTTCATCCAATGGAACTGGTGAGAAGGTAAGCAATGCAGTGGTGTAGTTGAAGTCAGCCATTGGAGTGTTCAAGTGGAAAGTGATTGTCTTTCCATCTTCTGAACATTCAACAGCTTGATCGAACAATGCTTGTTGTTCTGCAGTTGCTTCGTATGGACCTGGGTAAGCAGCTGCGCCACCTTCAATGTCCAAGAAAGCTTCAGCGAATGCAGGACCGTCAGTTAGGTCTGCTGCGTAGCTGCGGCTTACGCCGTATGCAACTTCAGCACAGGTGATTGGTGAACCATCTTCGAAGGTAACTCCATCACGAAGTGTGAATGTCCAGGTCTTCAAGTCTTCACTTGGAGTTCCGGTATCGGTTGCAAGGTCAGCAACTAGTTCAGTTCCAGCAGCACCTTCAGCAGTGTTGTAAGAAACGAGTGAACGGGTTAGGTAAGTGACAGAAAATGCCAAATCCTGACCGGTGTAGTTACGTTGTGGATCTAGGTGCAAGAACTTTTCAGCGTGTGTCAGATAGGTAACGGTTCCACCCTTACCATCATCTGTAGAGCTGCTGCTGCATGCTGAAACCAACAATGCAGACACAGCCAACACGGCGCTGATTTTCACACCGAGTTTCTTTCGTGCCATTTTCTCTCCTAACACGATGCGAATGTCTTTCATTCGCATTTTCTAGATGCACTCGATCGATGCACACCTAGATACTTCTAAACCTCGCGGTTTAGAAATTATTTATTTCTTTCTAGTTTCGGATCAAAAGCATCCGAAACACCAGTTCCCACTAAGTTCAATGCTGTAACCAAAATAATCAAAGTGGTCGCAGGAATTAGGAAGTAAGTTGGAACGGTGTAGGCCTTAGCCACAGCCATTTCAAGCATCACACCCCAAGAAGGCATTGGCTCTTGAATACCAATACCTAAGAATGAAAGTGCAGCTTCAGTGGTCAAAAAGCCTGGCAATGACAAACTCAAAAAGATAATTGCTTTTGGCCAAAGACTTGGAAGCAATTCTTTGAAAATTATTCGTCGGTGAGATGCCCCTAGTGATTCGGCAGCTAATACGAATTCGCGTTCACGCAGAGACAAAACATCGGAACGAATCAAACGAGCCAGACCTGCCCAACCAAAAATAGTTAGCAATAGAACTAGCAAGATGATGGTTGCAATATTTTTGTCATCCACACCAAGAGCGGCCTGCAAGCGATCTGCAAGTGGTCGCGCAATCGCAATCAACATAAAGAAGGTTGGGAATGCAAGAAGTAAATCGATTACACGGCCGATTGCTTCATCAACTTTACCTTTGAAGTAACCAGAGATAAGTCCAATGACCATACCAATGCCGATTGAAAGCACCGAAGTAATTGTTGCAATTGTGATTGAAGTGCGAGCACCAATAATCAAACGAGCAAATACGTCGCGACCAACACCTGGTTCAACACCTAGCCAGTGTTCGGTTGAGATGCCGCCCCAAGGCCCGATTGGATTATTGAAGTTGTCTAGGTCAATTGCATCGCGGTCCATTGCGTATGGATCCAGATTCAAGATCGCAAGAATTGGTGATGAGAGGTATGCAATTAGGAAGAAGAAAATGGAAACGCCTAGTGCAATCATTGCGACGCGATTGTGGCGGAAGCGATCCCAGGCTAGGCGTGAAGGGCTGCGACCGGCAATAACTTGCGTAGTGTCGACCTTCTGAGTACGAGCCACGCTGCCCTGCCTCCATCTATTGAACTAGTGCTAGAGATTTCCGAGGGTGAGACTAAAGGAAACGCTCTCGTTTTTTAACCCCCGGTGGTCAAAAATGTGGCATTTGTCGCATTTTTAGCCGTTTTGTATCCGCTCCGTAACCATTTGAGCGGCCAATTTCCCTATGAGGAGGCGTGCTTTGCTCTGCTTCGGGCGCGATCGCGTTCGGTTTTGTCCAAAATCACCTTGCGAATGCGGACATTTGCTGGGGTGACTTCAATACATTCATCTTCGCGACAGAACTCAAGAGCCTGCTCTAGAGAAAGAAGACGCGGCGGAATCAAGCGCTCGAGTTCATCGGCTGTAGCTGAACGCATATTTGTAAGTTTCTTTTCCTTACAGATATTTACGTCCATATCTTCACTACGTGAATTTTCACCAACAATCATGCCTTCATACGTATCTGTACCCGGCTCAACAAACAAACTTCCACGTTCTTGCAAACCAAAACATGCAAACGAAGTTACCTGACCCATGCGGTCTGCTACTAGCGAACCGTTTGGACGGGTGCGAACTTCACCGAACCATGGTTCGTATTTTTCAAATACGTGGTGAAGCCAACCGGTACCACGAGTTTCATTTAAGAATTCAGTTCTAAAACCAATCAAGCCACGAGCTGGAACTAGATATTCCAAACGCACCCAACCAGTTCCGTGGTTGATCATCTGTTCCATGCGACCTTTGCGAGAACCCAAAAGTTGGGTCACTGCGCCAACAAATTCTTCAGGCACATCGACGGTCAGGCGTTCAACAGGTTCATGCAACTTTCCATCAATTTCGCGCGTAACAACTTGTGGTTTACCGACTGTAAGTTCATAACCTTCTCGGCGCATCATTTCCACCAAAATTGCAAGCTGCAATTCACCACGACCTTGAACTTCCCATGCATCTGGTCGTTCAGTGTCTAAAACACGCAATGAAACGTTACCGATTAATTCCGCGTCCAAACGATTTTTCAAAAGACGCGCAGTCAGTTTGGTGCCACTTCGTCCTGCAAGTGGTGATGAATTTGTTCCGATTGTCATGGAAATACTTGGTTCATCAACAGTAATTACTGGAAGTGGAATCGGGTTTTCTACGTCAGCAAGAGTTTCACCAATTGTGATTTCGCTAATGCCCGCTACTGCCACAATGTCACCAGGACCTGCTTTTTCAACGGAAACTCTTTCCAGTGCTTCTGCCATTAGAAGTTCAACAACTTTTACTTTTTGAATAGTGCCATCTTGTTTGCACCATGCAACTTGCTGACCTTTAACAATTTCACCAGCATGAACGCGACAAAGTGCTAAGCGACCTAGGTAAGGAGACGCATCAAGATTTGTTACGTGTGCCTGCAATGGCATTGCTGGATCGTAAGAAGGTGCTGGAATAGCTTCTAGGAGAGTTTTAAAAAGTGGTTCAAGATTTTCACTGTCTGGCATGCCGCCATCTTCAGGTTGATTTAGTGAAGCACGACCTGCACGTGCGCTTGCATAAACAACCGGGAAATCCAAACCAGTTTGGTTGTTGCTGTCATCAAGCAAATCCATGAAGAGTTCGTAGGTTTCGTCAACCACTTCTTTGATTCGTGAGTCTGGACGATCTACTTTGTTTACAACTAAAACAACCGGCAAACCTTTTGCAAGGGCTTTGCGCAAAACGAATCGAGTTTGTGGAAGTGGACCTTCGGATGCATCAACTAACAGCAAAACGCCATCGACCATTTCAAGCCCGCGCTCTACTTCACCACCAAAATCAGCGTGACCTGGAGTATCGATGATGTTCAAAACGATTGGGCCATCAGTCGCGGCTGGGCCGGCATAACGGACGGCGGTGTTTTTAGCCAAAATCGTGATGCCTTTTTCGCGCTCAAGATCCATTGAGTCCATGACGCGTTCGTTCACATCTTGGTTTGCGCGGAAGGTTCCGGTCTGCCAAAGCATCGAGTCCACAAGAGTGGTCTTACCGTGGTCAACGTGAGCGATGATTGCGACGTTACGAAGATCTGGGCGAATTGCAGTTTTAGTTGATTTCACTCGCGGAGTTTACCTGTGAGCGTAATTTGAAACTAATTGCCTTAAGTATTGGCTTTAATCCACTCAATTGCAGCGCGCAGAATTGGAATATCTGGTTCTAACCATTTGACAGCAGTTTCTGCGTTTTCGAGGTCTAACCATTCGTATGCATCGTGCTGTGGTTCAAGTTTGATTTCTTGCTCATCTTTAATCGTAGAAATATGTGCATGTAAAACTTTTGTATCTGATAGATCCCAGGTTCCATCTGCATTCGGACCAGCTAAATAATGCAAAACCTCAATCTCGACAGTCAATTCCTCGCGAATTTCTCTGTGAACGGCTTGTAGAGCGGTTTCGCCCTCATGAGCATCAACACCGCCGCCAGCAAATTCCCAACCGCCTTTTAGGTGTTCGGGTTCGGTTCTGCGACAACTAAGTATCTGCGCAGCATCGCCACTGCCGCGAAAAATAACCGCAGCACTCACATGGGCCTTCTCGCTCATAGTGCTCCCCTGTTCTTTTGAAACTGGACTGAAATATCTAGGAAAGATTTCTTACACCTGACACACTACCCAATGACTGACGGCTATTTCTAAGGAATTGTGAATGCAAACGCAAGAGTTTGAAGAACTCTTCAACAAATACTCACATTCCGTTCGAGCATTTATATGGCGAAGATCGGCCGGGCTTGATGTCGCAATCTCTTCGGCAGATGACATCGAAGCTGATGTCTGGTCAATTGCTTGGTCACGCAAAGAAGCCGCCCCTTTAGATACTGAAATGGAATTGGCTTGGCTTTTTCAAATTTCCCGCCACGTATTAGCGAATCACATCCGTAAAAGTGACACCAGAAGAAAAATCACAAACACTTTTCACCCTGAAGAAATCTCAGCACTCGCAGCAGATTCTTTGGTATTGCTAAATGAAGAAATTGCCGAAGTATTTAAGTTGCTGAATGCCAGCGAGCGCGAAGTAATGGCCCTCACAGTTTGGGAAGGGCTGAAACCCGCTCAAATGTCTGTTGTGCTTGGCATCACATCAAATGCGGTCAGTATTCGACTCAATAAAGCCCGGAAAAAAATCTCTGAATACCTAGAAAGAAACCAATAGCCAAACACACTCCCCTTTATGTAACGCCTAATAAGGAGAAACCATGAACACCGAAGACTTTGAACACAAACTACGCAGTCATGATCCGGCAGCAAATTTGGCTGGAAGAGATTCTGCTGAAGAACGAGCCATTTTTGAAAAGGCTATTAATGCACAGCCTTCCAATGTGATTTCGATTTCCCGCTGGTCAAAGCGTCGCAAAGCTGTTTCTGCAGCTGCAGCTGCCCTTCTTGTTATTGGTGTCGGTGGTCCCGTAATTTCAGGTTCGGTATCGGCATCACCAGAGCGCCTTGTTTTTGGCACAGCGCAAAACAGCGGATTGGCTGACAAATCTGAATCAAGATTGAACTCGAGCAATACCTCCATGGGCGATTACATGATCGGCGGCTGGGGTATGTACAACTATGAACTCAATGCAGATGCAGTTGTAAATCTTCCAAATACTGCAGTTGCTTACAAAGTAGTGAACATTTCAAATATTGAAAATAGGGTTCAAGAAATTGCAGATGCGCTTGGAGTTTCTGAGTTGTCTATTATTGACAATGAGGACGGTGCTCCAACTTATTCAACAAAAGATGGTGTTTCCAAAAACTTCGCAGCTTGGTTGAAAGATGGGCTTGGTTCATTCAACTATTACAACTTTGCTGTAGATCCTTGGAAAGATTGCTATGAATCTCAGACAAAATCTGATTCCGATGTGACTACACAAGAATGCAAACCAGAAGCAGTCAATCTATTAACCGCAAATGAAGCAACTGCGGCAGCCAAGCGACTTCTTGCGAAACTTGGATTTGAAACTTCAAGTTTGCGTTTCGAGGCAAATGTTTACGAAACCTCAACTGAGGTTTACGCAAATATGCAGGTGAATGGGTTTGATTCACCGATAACTTTCTATGTTTCATACGTATCGAATGGTGACGTTTACACCCTTAGTGGTTCGCTAACCCGACTCGTTGAGGTTGGTACCTACGACTTGATAGGTGCCGAGAAGGCTGTAAGCCGTGCAAATGAAATTTCAGATCGCACAGTTGCAAGCTGGAACAAAGATTTGGGAGTAATTTCAAAGGATTCGGATTCAAGTTCAGGCACTTCAACATCAAATGACGGTAACAGCAGTGAACAATCTGATCCGAGTGTGGAGCCAAGTGTTGACCCAGTCGACCCAAGCGTTGAACCTCGGGAAACAACTGAGCCAGAACCTATCTACACTCCATCAACCATCAAAGTTTCAAAAGTTGAACTTGGATACCAAATGTTCTGGATGCAAGATCAAACAGTCCTTTGGCTACCGGTAGTGAATTTCTACGGATTCTCAGACTGGAGTGACGAGGTTGGCATGTACGGAACGATTGCTGCCGTGGTTGATTCACAGATTGACCTAGACAGTCTTTACTCTTACTTGTAAGCAGAAACTTACGAAAAACTCTTTAGCCACGTGTGTAGTTCCTAAACTACGCACGTGGCTAAACGTTTAGTGATTCATGCGGGGTTTTTAAAGACCGGCACAACTGCATTGCAGGCGAGTATGAATATTAAGCAGAAAGCTTTGCTGAATCAGGGAGTTTTTTACCCACGGGTGGTTGATCCAAGAATTGCAGTTGAAGCTGATCACCACTTTGCGGCTATTGCATTAATTGGTAAACCTGAAGGCTGGCGTAAAGAAGAATCAGAAAACGATGTTGAACCAATTGAAACCTGGCAAGACCTCTGCAAAGAACTCAACGGTTTTAAAGGCACATCAATATTTAGTTCAGAGATGTTGTGTGAATTGGAAGTACCACAAATCCAAAGAATTAAGGCTGAAACAAAGGCGGATGAGAAAGATGTCATTTTCACAATCAGACCACTGGTGAAAATTCTTCCATCTGCATATCAACAGAAAATTAAGTTTGGCCAAATTAAAGTCTCATATGAAAAATGGCTAGAACAAGTATTTGATCCCGCCCGCGAACCCAGTGCAGCAAAACAATTCTGGCTGCGCCATGACTACCCTGCAGTTTTGCAACGATGGATTGATGTATTCACAAATGAACATGTTGGGCTTGTGGTCGCAGATGAAAAAAATCGGGAATTCCTCTTCGAAACTTTTAATTCCCTTCTGCACCTAAAACCAGGAACCCTGCATCAATATAAAAAAGTTGGCACCAACCGATCGCTGACTGTTGATGAAGGTGCGCTACTAATGGAAGTCAATCGCCTTTTTAGGAAGTATCGCGATTGGACAGACTACAAAATCTTTATTCGCGAAGGGGCTGCTAAGTTCCTAACAGATACAGACAACAAGAATCCTGACGCCCAGAAACTCTTAACTCCTCAATGGGCGATTGACGCAGCTCAGGAATTAACCAGAAAACACATCGAACAAATCAAGGCTTTGAACATTCGGGTTATCGGTGATTTGGATTCATTAGCGAGCGCATCCGTGCCAGCCGGCTTGAACGAAATTCCAGACTCAATTCCAGTTAAAACTGCAGCGCGAATGTTTTTGGCTTATTCAAGAGAAGATTTAGTAAAACGGCTACCAGATGATGTCTTGTTCGCAGAAGTTAAAAATCGAATTAAAGAAAAGATAAATCCCCGCAGATTTAAACCGCGGCGGTAAGTTCCAACTCAATCTCAACTTGTTCGCCAACCTCAAGATTTTCAGCAAACCTAATCGCTTTTTTGATTGGCACCAAATAGCGACCATCTTTGGGGAAAATCGCCGTATTCCAAACGGAACTTCCGATCCGCACTTCGACTGCTATTGCTCCCCAACCATATGAAAATGAATTCGCAAGCAATTTGATTTCTTCACTAATCTCAACTGGCAAGAAAACAAAATAATGTGGCGCTGGCCCACGCCAGTTGAACATCTCTTCGGAGAACTTGTATTTCATCAGACGTTGAAGCGGAATTCGACTACATCGCCATCAGCCATGACGTAGTCCTTACCTTCCATTCGCGCCTTACCTTTTGCGCGAGCTTCAGCCACCGAACCTGCTTCGACTAGATCATCAAATGAAATGACTTCGGCTTTGATAAAACCTTTTTGAAAATCAGTGTGAATCACACCAGCCGCCTCAGGCGCAGTGGCACCTTGCGGAATTGTCCAGGCGCGGGATTCTTTAGGTCCGGCAGTCAAGTAGGTCTGCAATCCAAGAGTCTTAAATCCAACCCGAGCCAAAATTGCTAATCCGCTTTCGGATTGCCCAACTGACTGAAGAAGTTCCAGGGCTTCTTCGTCATCAAGTTCTGCGAGGTCTGCTTCAAGCTTT
>JACCEC010926656.1_pt1 | contig 23805 bp, 18 predicted proteins | sample 7450121 | NCBI WGS metagenome assembly JACCEC01 (sample SAMN15323455, study PRJNA562643) | freshwater metagenome | isolation source: river surface water | place: USA:Blue River Watershed | collected 2017-08-18 | reverse complement strand
TTTTAAGATTAGGTTGTTATTTTTTTTGTGTTTGTTTGTTTGTGTTTTTGTTTTTTGCTTTGTTGATGCAAAGATACTATCAAGTCAAGGGGTATTTCAATTCCGTAGTTAGGGTATTTCTTTTTTTTAAAAATATGTAAAATATATATTCTTGTTTTTCAATTATTTATAAAAAAAAGTGGGGTTACTGAGGGGTATCTAAAAAACGGTTTTTGAAAAAATACCCTTGAATTTGTATGTTTTGATTTTATAAAAAACCAATATGTTTTATGAAATTACATTGATGATTGATTGTAAGAAAAATAGGATAATACCAAAAGGATAGCTAAGTGAATAGCTATCCTTTTGATATATTAAATTATATAAATTTATACAGTTTTTTTACCTCTCAAATCTAAGGCAATCAATCGCTTAATGAAACGGCGAATACGGCTACGGCGTTTTGGAATTTCGCCTAAGGAGATTTCCAAAGTTTCGGGGCGTAGGGCGTTGACGACTAATTTGGGTTTATTGGAAAGTCCATGCTGCAAAGATTCTAACATTTTAGTATCTGCACTATTCCAAACGCGGTTAGCACGTGCCACCAAAACACCCAAATCATAAACCGCCAAAAGGTCAACGGGGAACGACTCTTTGAGCAAAGGGGGAAGTTCTAAAAAAATATAATCGTAATTTGCTAAGGGTAAATAATCTGATTTTGTGAGTTCGTGTTCTGTTTTAATTTCAAAAAAAGATAAATCTACGTCATATATCACATCATCGGGGTGTTTCGCGCCTGTGTTGTTGCTTGGGAAGAGATAAAGCACTTGTTCGCCCGATTTTCGCAACCTATCTACCGAAAGCCGACATAAAAACGATTTGCCTTCGCCCTCGCGTGTACTCAACACCACGACTCGTTTAGGTTTTACTCCATGCACGCCCAAACGCCGCATTTCTAACTTCACTTCTTGTAAAAATTGGCTCAACGTGCGTTCTTTTATAAATGGATAATCAATATTATCTTTGGGCTTATCGGGGAACTTTGGAAACGCCCCGATGACCGTCAATTTGGTGGTATTGGCGGCGCGAACTTGGTTTTTAAGCGTTCCGTCCACCAATTCTAACACCACTCCGATAATGAGCGGCAGTAAAAAACCCACTAAGCCGCCAAGAATAACGGACATCATGCGTTTGGAAGGTGCTGCTTTGGTAGGCATGGCAGGCGCATCAACAATTTTTAAATTCGCGCTCATCATGGCGTTGAATTGGTGCAAACGGGCTTGATTGTAAGAATGTAAATTTTCTAAAAATGCCCTTTCTGCTACATCTATTTCGCGCTCAATGCGTTTAATCGTACTGCCCCAAGGGGCAAAACGACCATAAACCTCCTCAAATTCTGCTTTTCGGATACGAAAAACATTTAATTTAGCGCGTGCTTGCTCAGTTTCTACCAAATTAGAAAGCCACTTTTCTAAGACATTTTTTATTTCCACGCCTTCGGGCGTGCGTGAAACTGCATAAAGGGCATTTGCGCCATTTTTGATTTCTGCTTTGAGTTGTTCGGCACGTTGAAATAAATTATCATACGTTGGGTTATTAGACGGACGAATCAAACGACTATTGCCTGTGGCGGTATCGGGTTGAAAAATCTCTAACTGCGCTAATTGTGAAGTGACTCGTGAAAGTTCTTGGCGTTTGCTTTCTAACTGCCGATTGATTTCGGGCAGATTGACGTATTTCTTTAACTCTACTTCCATTTTTCGGCGCGAGCTATCAGCAGCAGCTAATGCCATGAGTTCTTTAAAATATTGGTCGTCTAAGTCTTCTTTTTCGGCTGCAATATATCGCGTTTGTTCGTAATAGTTGATGATGCGATTTTTGACCATAAACGCCAATAACATATCTTCTTTTCGCGCCAAAGTATCGCGGGAGTCTTGTGTTGCTTTTTCAAAATATTTCAATACGTCTTCTGATTGAATGGCTTTCATGCGTTTATGCTTTTCGATAAATACGCGCGTTAGTTCTTCTAAGGTCTCTTTACAAACGCCCGGGTCGGTGGCAGTGTATTTAAATCGAATTTGGTCGCTACGCCCTTCACGAGTTACTTTTACGGTTTGCACTTGCTCTACGCCAAAATAGGGGTGCTTAGAGTATAATATTTTTTGAACAACATTATCTTCTTGGGTTTCTTTATATTTAATAATATTTTGATAAGTAGTTTGAAAACTCGTATCCGCGATAATAAGTTTTTTAACTGCCACTAAATCGGGTGTGCGCAGTTCGGCAAAATTTTGTGGCAAAATGAGGTCGGGATTCGCATTTTGCAGCGATAAATAACGCGCCATGAGCCTAATCGCCACTTCTTCCAAAGTTTCGTAAGAAGAAGCCAAAGCCACTAAATTCTCCATCTCGTTATTCGTATAAGTAGGGTCAATTTTTTGCCCTGCTGATTCGAGGTTGTAGCCCGAAACTAAGCCCGTATTGATGAGGGTTTGAGAGCTATATTCTTTTTTTTCCTTACGTGTTAAGTAAAAGACGAGGCTCGCCAGCGTAATACCTAATAGTATCATCCAGCGCAAATTTGCCATCGCAATCCTTATAAAATCTACAAAAGTCATTTATACAATAAGGCTATTTTTGGATAGCGTTTAGTTTTTATTGATGAATTGAGTATGGTTTATTCTAAGTATTTATTAAAGTAAATAAAAATATTATGAATAAAAAATTGATTATCAAAATATTATTATCAAGTATATTGTTTTTTGTTTCTTAATTTTGAACTATTCTGCAAAATATTCACCAAAAATATAAACTTATAGCCAAACCTACACTTAGCGTTTAGATTTCGCTGAAAATGAATGAAATAAAAAATGTGCTATTTAGTTGCCAACAAATTTTATTTTCTATCGTTTTCATTACCTTTGCTTTCTCAAAAAGTGACCCTAACCAATAGCCATAACGTCTTATATCATAATTTTTTCTTTTTCACAAAAACACAAACAAATTGTTAATAATATGAAAAAAACAATTGTCACAACCATTTTGTTAGGGATAGGTTTTTTATATGCGAGCAACGCGCAAGCGCAAAAATACGACCCACCTAAAAAGGTGCAGGATTTATTAGGTAAATACGGTTGCGTTTCGTGCCATAAAGCAGATAAAAAGTTGATGGGTCCTTCCTATCTTGATATTTCAAAGCAGGAGTATCCTGACGCTAAAATTGTTGGATTGATTTGGAAACCAGAAAATAACTGGAAGTCAAAAGGCTATCCTCCGATGGCACCTATTAACATAGATAAAAAAGACGGTATGCAGATTGCCAAATGGATTAACTCATTGAAATCCAAATAGTTATACTAAAAAATATAAATGCCAAAAGGGTATGTTTTTGCCATGAAAAAGTAAAAACATACCCTTTTACATTTGTGACATAACAAAAAACCTTACACATATAATCTAACCTTATTTTACTAAAAAAATAGTAATTGATTGTTAGATTATCATATTTCATAGATATTTCTATTTTTTTATGTAAAAAAACTTAAATTTGCTTAATTTTACTGCTCAAAAACAACATTTTATAAATGTTGATAGTAAAATTGGAACGCAAATTGGCATATCTTGGCAAAATACTACTTTCCTAACAAACTAAAAAGTATCGCAATATGCCAAAAAAACGACTAATAGTAACCGAAGTCCGAAATGTGACTTTCAAACATATTTTTGGAAAATATTTTGCAAATATTTCTATATAAAAAATAATCTCTAATTCTTTTGATTAAACCCTATTTTATTAAACTAAGTAAAATAAACTTCTAAAAACTGCTATTGACAATGAAAAATCACATCTTAGTAATAGACGACTGCCAAATGATGCGAAATTTCGTTTCGCAACTACTCAAAAAAAACTACGAAGTCACTTCTTGCGAAAGTGCTGAAAGTGCTTTAAGTTGGCTCAATCATCATGCAACCCCTGATTTAATCTTAACAGATTATAATCTAACAGATATGAATGGTTTAGAGTTGATTCGACAAGTGCGCAAAAATAATGAGTTAGAAGAAACGCCTATCATTATGCTTTCGTCAGTCAAGGATAGCTCTAATCGCTTAAAAGTATTGGAAGCAGGCGCAAATGATTATGTAACAAAACCTTTTCACCCACGCGAGTTGGAATTAAGAATTGAGCATAACATTGAAAATGCAAAGCAAAATGCACTCATCAAAAGCCTTGCAAACGATGAAAACGAGACTATTGTTACATCAGAAGCACCCGTAAATACGGCACAACCTTTTGCAGAGGAAACAAAAAAGAATACAAGTTTTTTACAACGTTTTCGCTCGGCATTTGCTTCTTAGTCGCAAATACCCCCCTCAGTATCTGCTCAAAAAACATTTTACAAACCATACAATCAAAGCGCAAAGTTGACAATTTGTATTGGCTTTGCCCATAACCTTATATTTTTTCTAAAACCATGAATACTGCCGTCATTTCGTCCCAATCCGCACAAAAAGCGGCAATGGGCATCAAGCCTAAAAAAGGTTATCGAATGATAAAACGCTTTTTTGATATTTTAGCTGCAAGCGTTTTGTTATTACTATTAAGTCCACTTTTTTTAATTGTGGCTTTGCTGATAAAATGGGAAGACCCTGGCCCCGTTTTTTATACTTCGCAGCGCGTAGGAGAAGGTTTTAAAATATTTGGTTTTTTCAAATTTCGCTCAATGCGCATGAACGCCGATAAGTTAGTCGAACAACTCAAAAAGGAAAATAACCACTATACAAATGATAAAGATACCCCCAAAGAAGCACATTTCGATTGGGAAGCTATGATGAATGGCGATGTTTTAGTAGGTGACGGCGGCTTCATTGCAGAAGAACAATGGCTTGATTATGAGCAGTTTGAGCAAAAAAATGCTTTCGTGAAATTTAAAAATGACCCTCGTATTACAAAAATTGGTCATTTTATAAGAAACACAAGCATTGATGAATTGCCTCAATTGCTCAATGTGCTGAAAGGCGATATGTCGCTTGTGGGCAACCGACCTTTGCCCCTTTATGAAGCGGATAAACTAACCGCAGATGATACAATCGGACGTTTTTTTGCACCCGCAGGCATTACAGGCTATTGGCAAGTGATGGAGCGCGGAAAAAGTGCTACTTCCACAGATAGTAGAAAACGTTTAGATGTAGAGTATGCACATAAGTTTTCGTTTTGGCTCGACCTCAAAATTTTAGTCAAAACGCCCATGGCAGCCTTGCAACAAGACAATGTTTAGCCACACAAAATAGCAAGCGAAATTATCCTATTATATTTTTTTATTTTTTATAAAATAAAATCGAATACATAAAAAACCCAAATCAAATATATAAATAATTACAAAAATGAAAAAATATCTTTTTTTAGCATTAAGCGCAACACTAATTTCGGCTTGCAATGTCTTTAATTTGCCCGACAATAACAATAATAACAATACTTCTGAATTGACTATTGCTGATGTCAATGCACCTGCTAACTTCAATTTCAATACTACAGGCAACCTCACTGTAAAGGTATTGGCAAAAGATGCGAGCGGAGTCATTCTGAAAAATGTACCTTTTAGCATCTCTTACGAAGATGGTACAAGCAAACAAATGATGTTTAGCGGCTCTACTACTGAGGGGGGTACTTATGAAGAAACGCTATCATTTGCTACGGCGGTTGATTCGTTAACTATCGAAACTTCTTACATAGGTTTACCTGCTTATAAAAAAGTAGCCGTAAAAAGTGCGCAGGCAGGAGTACTGACTGTTGTATTTGGCGATGAAAATCAAAGCGGTTTTAGGGCTGATAATACGCCTATTGGTTTGCCTAAAAACAATAACTTCACGTATATTGATACCTACAATCGAGATGGTGTCCCTACAAATTTGGTGCGCCCTAATGATGTGGTGAATCAACGCATATTAGATATTGTCAATGCGTCATTGCCCGAAGGTCGCCCCGTACCACAATTTAATCCTGAATACCTCAATAATACGTATTCGAGTAATATTGAAGTAACAGAAACGGCAGATGTATGGGTCACTTTCGTACACGAAGGCGCAGGTTATCGCAATGCGTTGGGCTACTACACGTATCCTACAAACAATCCGCCTACTTCGGCTGCTCAAATACAAACACGCAATATTATATTTCCTAATGTATCTTTTCGCGGTAGTGGTGGCAGTCTCGTGACAGGTAACAAGGTGTATTTAGGCAGATTCAATGCAGGCACTACCGTAGCATGGTTTTTAGTGCCTGACGGTTGGAATGGCACGAATGTAACAGACAGAACAAATGAGAGTTTGCCACTTCGTTATTCTGACGCTGCCCTCAATACTTTCACAACAACTCAATTTCGCCGTCATGTATTACTTTTAAATGACCGTTCATTAGAAAAAGTTTTGATAGGTTTTGAAGATTTAAATCGCCCACAAGGTGATAATGATTTCAATGATGCGGTTTTTTATGTAACGGCATCTCCCTATCGCGCTATCAGAACCGACAATTTATTACCCACCAAAAACACCGATGACACAGACGGAGATGGCGTAAATGATGCGGTGGACGTTAGACCTAATGACCCAAATATCGCCTACGAAAATTATAGCCCTGCGCAAGGCGTATATGGTACATTGGCTTTTGAGGACTTATTCCCAAGCAAAGGTGACTATGATTTAAATGACTTAGTAGTAGATTACAATTTCCATGAGTTGTTAAATGCTCGCAACCAAGTTGTCAAAATTGAAGGTAGTTTCAAACTTCGCGCTATGGGCGGCGTAGCTCGCAATGGCTTTGGTATTCACTTCCCAAATGTTTTAGCGTCTAAAGTAGCATCTGTTACAGGTTATAATTTGGAGGCAAACTCTTTCATTAGCTTGGCAGCAAATGGCTCAGAAGCACAACAAAGTAAAGCGACTATGATTGTTTTTGACGATGGTTTGCGCATATTTGGAGAGCCAAGTTTTGTCAATACCGACCCTACCAAAACGCGAAAAGCAGACATTACATTCAATACAGTCATAACATTTAATACGCCTATTACTCGCGCTGAGATTGGCAATGCCCCTTACAATCCGTTTATGATTGTAGGTAAATTGCGTGGCAAAGAAGTGCATTTGCCTAACTATGTGCCTACTGATTTGATGAATCGCGCCTTTTTTGGCGCAGGAGACGACAATAGCAGCCCAAGCGCAGGACGTTATTACAAAACACGCGATAATTTACCTTTTGGTATCAACATCGCCGAATCTTTTAAATATCCCGTAGAAAAAACACCTATTAACCAAGCCTATAATAAATTTAAAGAATGGGTAGAATCAAGTGGTGCAAATGTCCCTGATTGGTATAAAGAAAGAACAGGTTATCGAAATAATACTAAATTATATTAAATTATAATTAATGCTCTTTATCGAAACCTTCGCTTTTACGCGAAGGTTTCGATAAAATTTTGAGGCGACTTTTTACATAAAATTATGTATTTCTATGTTTTTTTATGTAAACTTACGTATTTTTATGTATTTTTATGTTTCTAAACATAAAAATACATAAAAAAAGCGTCTTCGACAAGTTTTCGTTGTCAAAGACGTTTCTAACTAATAGAATCTTGCAATTTTGTTATATCTTTTAAGATTTTTTTATTAAAAAAATCTATACTTTCAAATTGAAAAAACGGGTCGAATAATCAAACTTCCTTGCGGTTTCGGTAGCTTAGGCGTAGTAAAGAAACCTTCCGCCACATTGCCCCAGCGATTAAACGAATTGGGAATATACTGCATATTTGCAGTTTGATGTTTTTGTATTTTCTGAGTAGCTATTAACGTTTCTATTACTGCTTTTCCAAAATCTTCCGCTCGACTTTCCCACGAATTTTGACGTGCAAACGCAATGCGTTTTTTGCCATTATCATTTCTATTATTTGATTGATTTTCGGCTATTGCATCTTTTACCAATTGTATAAATTCATCAGATGTATTTGCAATCGCTACCACTTCCTCAAAATCGGACAAATCACTAAATCGCGTAGTAACCACCGCTTTTCCGCTCGCTAAATATTCATTTATTTTTAATGGATAAATACCTGCTGTCAACTCATTTTTTAAAAAAGGAATCAAACAAACATCAAATTGAGCCACCCAATTAGGAAGCGTTTTAGGTGGCTGACTTCCTTTCATTTCCACATTTGGCAATTTCGACAAACGCGCCCCCCCCTCAGTATCCATGATGCGACCCACAAAAACAAACCGACAATTTGGCAGAGCGGTTATAGTTTGCACCAACAAATCATAATCCAATCGTTCATCTATTGAGCCTAAATAACCAACTGTTTTTACTTCATTTTCAATGACTTGATGATTTCCGTTTTGATAAAACAAATCGAAATCAACCCCATTTTTTACCAAAAAACCGCGCTTTGCGAGTTTTGTTTTTTTGTCGAAAAGCGTTTGTGAACTTGTTACTACGGCATCAACTTCTTTTAAAAAGCGTTTTTCGTGCCGCGACCCATGTTTACTGACCCATTTTGCAGCGTTAATTTCGTCATAACAATAATAAATCAACGCTTTTTCTTGAAACTGACGTGCTAAAAAAACACCCAAACTCGGATTAAACGCATTGATGACCACCGGAAACGCCATGCCAAGCGATTGCATCGCCGCCGTTACTGCGCTGAATGTTGTTTGCGCATTGCGGCGCATAAACATATCATATAAATCTTCATTATCTAAAAAATTGACAGGCAACATCGGAGGTAATGTTAAGACATGAATATTTGCACCACTTTCTAATGTAAAATTGCGTAAGCGTGGCTCTTTGCCTAAGATGCGGCGCGTAGGGGCTTTACTATTGCCGATAGTTGCCGTTACCACATCTTTCCACGTAAAAGGATATTCGACATAGAGAACGCGATTGTTTTTGGCTAATTCGGAAACCAATTGAATCGTAGATTTCAAATAGTCGCCCTCCCAAGCAGGTAAACCAAAACACACAATGTTTTCATTACGAAGTAGTTTCATATTAGTTGGCAGTTTGATATTTTATTTACCAATGATGTTCTGTTAATTTGTTTTTTGCTTATTTTTTCCTATGTGTTATCAAGAAATGGAAAAAATAAATAAAGTAGTTTTTTTTATAATGGTTATGAGTGGCATCTTATAATTGCCTTATCAAAATAGCACTTATGCTAATTTCTTTGTCTTACTGATACCAAATTTACGGTAGTATGCCTAATACTGTGCCGAATTTTTCTTTTTTCTGTGGCTTTATTCCTTAAAATGGTAGGAATATGCCGTTATTTCAATTTTTTAATTGCTTCAAAATAGCAGCCTTATTTTAGCGCAGTGATGCGCTAAAAATGGATTTTTGTGACTGTCTAAATTATATTTTATTTTTATTTTATTTAAAAAATTTTCACAAATAAACTGATTTACATAATAAAATGTTTATTTATAAAAATTAGTAAAACCAATGTATTTATTTGGTCAAATTATGTTCAAAAAAAGCAGAAATAGTAAATAGATAACTTTTTTTTTAGACATTTGCGCTGCTAAATACAAATTGTTATTATCAAAGATGTTTTTTGTTGCAAATAGGTGTGGATTAAAAATTTATTATAAACCATTGATTATCAGACTTTTATCATAAAATTGCTTTTCCAAAATATTTCTTCATGCTATTTCGTGCATAGTATCCTTCTTTTTCTTGGGGGTAACTAAGCAGTTCAATCTATTAAATTAAATCAATAAAATTTCATATCTAATTAGTTTTCAATCATGTATATTCTCATTTTTTTTATTGCGCATTGGTATTTATCTTTATTGATGCAAACATTTTTCTTGCATCGTTACGCAGCTCACAAAATGTTTACGATGAGTCCGTTTTGGGAGAAATTTTTTTATGTAACGACCTTTATTTTTCAAGGTTCTTCGTTTTTGAGTCCTTATGCTTATGGGGTGATGCACCGCTTACACCACGCACACGCCGACACCGAAGAAGACCCACATTCGCCAAGTTTTTCTAAAAATTTGTTCGATATGATGTGGCAAACCAAAAATTTTTATCAAAACATTGTAGAAAGACACGATACGATTGCGGCAAAGTTCAAAAAAGATGTTCCAGATTGGACATTTATGGAACGCTTGGGCGATAATTGGACTATTCGCATTGCTTGGGGTGTGCTTTATACGCTGTTTTATATCAAATTTGCGACTGCTTGGTGGATGTATTTGTTGCTACCTATTCACTACTTGATGGGTCCTGTGCATGGCGCAATCATCAATTGGTTTGCACACAAATATGGCTATATCAACTTCAAACTCAATGATACAGCTAAAAATTTATTGCCTTTCGACTTCTTGATGATGGGTGAATCTTATCACAATAACCACCACAAACTCGGCGGACGTGCCAATTTTGGCGTGCGTTGGCATGAGTTTGACCCTACCTATCCATTTATCATTTTACTGAATATGATTGGTATTATCAAACTCAAACGAAATAATGATTTAAATTATATGCCATTTTAAAAATTGAAAAACAAGATTTTATAAATTTATAAAATCTTGTTTTCTAATTTTTTTCATCAAAACATACCCCCCTCAGTAAGCATCGCTTTTAGACTTGCACTTACTGAGGGGGGTGTTTTGGAAAATAATTTAGTCATAAATGAAAATTATAGCAGAGACAACGCAATACGTTGTCTCTACTTGGATTAGATATTTTTTTTATATAAAAAAATTACAATACTTTTAGGCGGCTCATCAAAATAGGTTTGTGAGCGCGACTAATCGGGATAACATTTTTTTCAATGACTAAGGTATTTTCTTCAATATCTACAATTTTTTGCAAATTCACAATGAACGAGCGATGCACTTTTAAAAAGCGTGAATTATTCAATTTTTCATCAACGCCTTTCAAAGTGCCATGAATGATATAACTATTGTTGGTAGTTTTAACTCGCACGTAATCGCCAACATTTTCAAAAAATAGAATATCATCGCACGAAACACGAACTAATTTCCCCTCGGTTCGCACATAAATTTCGTTAGACTCTTCTTGATATTGTTGTGCCTCTTGCTTCATGCGCAAGGCTTTTTCTACGGCTTGGTCGAAGCGCAGTTGAGTAATAGGCTTTTTGAGATAATCAATTGCTTGATATTCAAATGCTTCAAAAGCGTAATCTGTTTTTGACGTAGTAAAGACGACCATCGGACTAACTGTTAGGCGGTCGAGCATCTCAATACCGCTTAGGTTAGGCATCTCCATATCTAAAAAAACAAGATGTATTTCATTTTCTTTATCTGCCTCTGCATTTTTATTGAGTGCGATGAGTGCGTCTTCGCCGCTTTCGTAGCTGGCGAGTAGGCGCAAACGGTCATTTTTGCTACAGAGTCTTTCTATGGTTTTGCGAGCCATCAAGTCATCATCTACGATGATGCAATTAAGTGTGTTTAGTGTAATAGTTGGCATCAAATATAATTTGTAAATATTAGATAGACAATAATTTTACAATTATTAATTTTAAAATATATTTAATTTAATAATTTTTTTAAATGTTCAAATTCTGCTTGCACCAAATGTAAGTCGGCTGCAACAATGGCTTTTACTTGTTCAAATTGTGCAACGATAGCGTTTGGGTCGGGGTTTGGTGTGCGCAGTAGGCGTTCTAAGGTTTGCATTTCGGGCTGCAACCAAGTGAGACCGACCATAGGGAAAGCGGGTTTGAGTTTATGTGCCAAACTTCCTGCTTCTTGCCAATTTTGCGCCTCAATATTAGCACTCAGGGGTTTATATTCTTTTTCCATTTTATCTAAAAATATTTCAAACATTTCAAAGGCATATTCATTATCGCCCTCATATACTTCTTCAAGATATTTGCGATTTAAGTTGGAATGTGGTGTCATTTTTACGGAGTTTAATGTAGTGTTAATGGTGTTAATGTTTGTTTTTGTGTCTTTTGTTTGCGGCATACTGAGGGGGGGTGATTCGAGTGAACGAACTACTTTTTGTGGGGCATATTTTTCTAAAACGGTTGCTAACTCATTGGGTTTGAATGGTTTAGAAAGATAATCATTCATACCTCGTTCAAACGCCAAATCACGATGCGAAAGCATAGCGGAGGCGGTCAGGGCAACTATAATAGTTTGTTTGTTGAGGTTAGGGTATTGACGGATAGCAGTAGCACATTCGTAGCCGTCCATTTCAGGCATCTGAATATCCATGAAAATGAGGTCATATTTTTGTGCTGTTGCACGTTCAAAGCCTTCGCGCCCGTTAAACGCTATATCATAAGGAATGTTCCATTTTTTCAGTAGAGATGAAATATATTTTTGATTCATAAAATTATCTTCTACAATCAGAACACGATTATAAATCCAAAGTTGTTTTTCTATCGTTTCAGAAACTTTGATTTTTTCTTCTTGATAGGGTTTATAGGTATCTTCGTAAGTTAGTGTTATGATAAATTTTGTACCACGCCCAAGCGCACTCTCTACTACAATTGTGCCGTCTTGCGCCTCGACCAATTGTTTGACGATAGTTAATCCTAATCCTGTACCCCCAAATTTTCGTTTAATATCGCCGTCCACTTGCCGAAAACTCTGAAAAATTAAGTCTAATTTATCTTCGGGGATACCAATACCTGTATCAGAAATAGAAAATTCGACTGTCACGAGGCTTCCTTTTCGGCTCAATTCTTTGGCTTGCAAAGTGATGAAACCTTCTTCGGTAAACTTGGTCGCATTGCCCATAATATTTAGCAACATTTGATTGAGCAACAAATCGTCCCCCCTCAGTAGGTTATCGAGCGAGGGAGCTACGCTTGCCGACACTTCTACGGGTTTGTTCAACACCTTGCCTTGAATGGTGCGCTGCATAGATTTGATGAGGGTAGGCAAGTGAAATTCTTTTTCAATAATTTCTAATTTCCCTGCTTGTATTTTTGTAATATCGAGTAAATCAGATATTAACGAATATAAAATATTTGCACTACTTTGTAAAACTTCTAAATATTCGGTTTGTTCTCTGGATAGTTCGGTGTCATTGAGCAGATGCGACATACCAATAATAGCATTAAGGGGCGTTCTAATTTCATGGCTCATGTTTGCTAAAAATTGTTGTTCTGCACGTTGCGAGTCTTCTGCACGTTGTCGGGCTATTTCGAGGTCATGTTGTAAATTTTTCTGATTAGTAATATCATAATGTATGCCGATTGTCCCCACAATATTGCCTTGTAAGTCAACAATAGGTGCGCCTGAGATGAGTACCCACACACGCGCCCCATTTTTATGTAAAACCTGAATTTCATACACGCCTGCTTTGCCTTGTTCGCGGTCTTTGGATTGTTGTTGCAATATTGGGAAATATTCGGGTGGCAAGAGTATTTCATTAGCACTTTGACCTGCTAACTCATGCGGTTGATAGCCCAGCATTTCGCAAAAACGCGGATAGGCTTTGATGATTTTGCCTTCTAAATCTACTTCCAATAGCCCCAATTCCATATTTTCGATGATACCGCGATATTTTTCGGAGGCTTCGTAATCTATTTTTTGGCGTTGAAAGTCGTTGAGTTGTTGCTTTAGTAGGGCAATTTCGCTGCGTTGCTGCTCTATGAGGGCAGCTGATTCTTGTTGCGCACGTTGTGTTCGTGCTAATTCTTGGCGTAATGCTACGATTTCTGTTTGCAAGAGAAGCTATTAGTTTGTAAAAATAATGTTTTTAGAGACAGACCATACTGTAAAACGCTAAAATAATCTGTAATGTTTTAAGGCATCAATTTCTTTGACTTTATCAAAACCTTCGCTTAAAGCGAAGATTGCGATTGGTGATTATTTTTTTTAGTTTAATAAATTGATTATCAATAAACTAAGTAAAAAACAATCACTTACTGAGGGGGGGGTAAAAATTTTTATCGAAGTCTTCGCTTAAAGCGAAGATTGCGATTGGTGATTATTTTTTTTAGTTTAATAAATTGATTATCAATAAACTAAGTAAAAAACTATCACTTACTGAGGGGGGTAAAATGCGAAAGCTATCAGCTAATTTTTTGAAAACTATTTAGGAACAGTATATTAGATGAAAGTTAAGCTATTAGCACAAAGCGTATGCCACTAAAAAAAAATATATTACGCCAAATCAATTTTTATCCTCTAAATTCTATTTATCTCATCAATGCTTTAGCTATTTTGAATCATTCAAATTAAAATAATTTTTACTGCATTTATTCTGCCTATCAAGACGGTAGTAAATCATTTTTGCGTCAAGTATGGGGTGAGACGAGTCGGGGTAGGGTATAAAAGTTGAAATAATATATACCCAAAAGGTATTTTTTACCACAAAAAAAGTATTTTTTTGAAAAAATGTCACGCGGAAAGTGGGCTTTTATATGTATTAAAATTTGAAAAACAATGTTTTATATAATTTAAAAAACTGCTTTTGAAATATACCCAAATCAAAGAATTGATTTTCCTTTGTTGATGATAGTATCTTTGTATCATCAATCAGAAAAAAGAAAACTACATAACAACTTAAAACTTAAAAAAAATGAAAACTGCATCTAATTCTCTCGAAAATCTTAAAAACTCGCTCACAGCAATCGAAAATTTGGACGCTATCAAAGGTGGCAACGATGAAAACCCTGACCGCGCGATGCGTCTTACTCCTCGTCAACTCCGCGACCGCATGAAAGACAATGCTATCAACAACTTTTTTGTAAAAGGTCGTTAATCTATATGCTTTTTTTCATTTTCAAGTAGTTTTCTACGAATATACACAAAAATAATTTTTATTATATCAAGATATTCAAAAGCCTAAATGTACTTACATTTAGGCTTTTTTGCATTTTTAATGGTACTCTTTTTTTACGTATAATCATTGTTATAAGAGAATTACTGAGGGGGTATTTTTGTTAATAAAAATCTTATTATTTATTTTGTTGTTATAAAAAAACAAAATAAATACAAAAAAATTAAAATAAATTAGATATGAAAATTTTTAAAATTCAGTGTGTATAGGGAGAAAATTGGGAAGTTGGTATTTTTTTTATTATATGTTTAATTATTTTCAAAAAAACAATTTCAAACGAAGCGAAAATTATAATTTTAGCAATTTTTTGGCTAATTTTTTATAAAAATTGCAAAAAAATAAATACCTTAAAAAGGTTATTTTTTACATAGAAAAAACTTTAACCTTCCCAATTTTCTCCCGATGTTTGAAGCAAAAAAATATTTTTTATGATTAAAATTCTTCATTTGATTTTTTTTGCGGCGCGGCGTATTTTTTTTACCTTTTTCTTTTCTTTTTTGCTTCTAAAAGCAAAACAAAAAACACAAAAAGTTTTAAAAATGTACCCTTTTTAGGGTACATATTAAAAAAATAAAAAATTTTTAAATTTTAGCATAAACACACACACACTCGCAATTTTGTGTGTGTTTGTTAATTTGATAAGTTTGTTATTTGGGGGGTCGGCTAACGCATTGATTATCAATGAGTTACGAGCCAACATCGGGAGAAAATTGGGAAGATATCGGGAGAAAATTGGGAAGGTATCGGGAGAAAATTGGGAAGGTATCGGGAGAAAATTGGGAAGGTAAACGGCACATCGGGAGAAAATTGGGAAGGTGAATCGGGAGAAGAAAAAATTTTTCTCCCGATGTTGGGATTTTTGGGTAATTTTGCGTTTGGATTGATTTTTTTTTGTAATATTTTGGGGTAATTTTTAAAAAAATTGAGAAAACTAAGTTTACTTCCTAAGAGTATCTATGTAAAAATGCGTTTAAATGCGTCTAAAATGCGCGAGAATTGATTTTTTTTGAAAAGTGGATACGGGAGTCATTTTAAAAAAAAAAGTCGTTTAAAACGAAAATGAGAAGGAGTAAGAAAAGTCAAATTTTGTTGGATTTAGAAATATTACCAAAAGAAGATATATCTGGGGGATTGTCGTCTTCACCAATAGAAAACCCAGATTTGGTAGTTTTGCGGAATCCTGTTGCAAAAGCGCGTTTTCACCTGTCAGTTTATCAAACGAAATTTTTGTTGGAAATGCTGTCATATTTGAAGTCGAGACCGAACGATAGAATCTTGGAATTTAACATCAGGAAATTCAATAATTCGATGGATTTAGACAGTAACAACCTTGGGTACTATGTGGACGAGATACGGAAGATGGTTCGGCACGTGGTAAGTCTGCCTGTGGAGGAGTTGCCGCTTGGTTCGGCGAGTGCGAGGCGTTTTAAGGAGGTGGCGTTAATTGCGGCGATTGATACGGATATTGATGGCAAGGGGGAGGGGTATATTCGGATTGAGGTGGCGGATATGATTAAGCCCTACTTTTTGGAAATTGCGAATGGTCAATTTTTTTCTTTTCACAAATATAACTCGTTGGTGTTAAAGAGTAAATATTCGATTGGGATTTATATGTTGCTCAAATCATATCAGCGTTTTGGTTTTTTTCAGGTGGCTTATAGAGAGTTGAGAGATATTTTAGAGATAAAAACCGATGAATATCAACCTTTTAAGGAGTTTAAGCGTTGGATTTTGGAACGCTCGCGGGAGGAAATGCTCGAAAAAAACGATATTTATTTTGATTACGAGGTTATTCGCAGCACGAAAAGCCCTAAAAGTGAGGTGCAGCAAATTGTATTCACGATAAAGGAAAACCCGCGCAAAGCCGAAATTTCGCAGCGATTGACGCAACATTCGCAGCAGCATTTTCTACGGTTGCCTGAGCCTGCTGTCAAATCGAGGGTATCGCCCCCCCTCAGTAATGCGCCTGTAGTGGACGAAAACCCGTTATTTGATACGGTTGATTTGTCGCATTTGGATAAAGCCCTTTCTGAAATTTCGTTATCGAGTGAGGGCAACGGGTCTTCGTGGTTGTTTGACATCATTGAGGCGTATCGCTTTTTTGATAAGGAAACGCCGGAGGAAGTAGTAAGGATTTTTATTGACGGATTAAAAGCCAATTTTTACACTGAGGAGCGCATTTTAGATGTCTTATATTTTGCGCAAGAGCGGGTGAATAAAGGTGAAAAAATCCGCAATATTATGGGTTATATTAAAAAGGGCGTAGAAGGTGGTTTGATGGGTAAAGGATTGGCACAAGTTAAACGAGCGGAAAAACGTACTGAAACAGAGCATCAAAAAATCATGTATTGGTATGAAAGTCAAGAGTTTAAAAATTATTTAAAACAATATTTTATTCAAAAAGGCATCAACGCTGATAATGATATTAAGTTGCGATTTTTGGCAGCCGTCAAACGGCAACGCAAGATGAATAGTTATTTTGATGAAGAAGGTAAAATTTTGGAGCATTATAAAGACAATTTTAGAGAGCTTTTGGGTAAAAAAATTGCCGAAATGCAAGGAGAACATCAAGATGCTATTTTTATTCGGTGGGTCGAGATGCAGCAAGGCGTTTATGTAGAAAAAAAAGGGCAACGTTTTGTAATGAAAAAAATGGATATATGATTTTTGCAAATATTATATTTCATGTTTCGCAGAGAAACATGAAATATAATATTTGTATTATTATTTTTTTAAATATTTAAAAGATTTCCAAATATTTAGGACTTCTTGAAAGGCGGCTTGAGATTTTATACCCAACCATTTGAAAATGAAATATTGACCGATGCCAACCGTTACGACAGTGCCGAGACCTGTTGCCAAGGCTGCCCCCGTTGCACCAAATATAGGTATTAATGAAAAATTAAATATCAAATTGATTACTAAACTTACTAAAAGCATCAAAAAATTGCGTTGTGGTTTGCCGATTGCGTCTAAGGTGATGCCGAAAACACGTCCCCAAGGTTTGACTAAACCTGCTAACGCTAATAATTGAACTAATGGAACGGCTGCCGCGTATTTACTCCCTGCCAAAATCTGAACCGCTAAGGGCGCAAATATCACCATTAAGAGCGACATCGGTAATTGTACGGCTATCAATTTTGCTACTGCTTTTTCGTAGGTACGCCCCATGTCATCGCCTTTTGTGTGCGCTTGCGCGATGTGCGGATATTCGGCAAGGGCTAAACTATTGATAGGCAAATCTAAAAGGTTGTTTAAACGAGTGGCTACGTTGTAAATCGCTACTACTGAGGGGGTCAGCAATGCACCAATTAAAAGCGTATCTAAACGCTGAAATATTTGTGAAAATAAATTTGTTCCTGCCACATATTTGCCAAAATCAAATAATTCTTTGAGCCAACGAATATCAAATTTTCCGAATGTAAAATATTTTTTCCGAAAAAATGCAATAAACAATACACCTACACCCGCCCCGAAAAATTGGAATAGCAAAAGTGTCATCAATGAAATGTCTATTTTCGAGGCAACGAAAAACAAAGTACACACAAATGGCAACCCTCCATTTAATAAATTAGCTGCAAAAATACCTTTAAAATCGCGGTGCGCAATTTGTACGGCTTCACTCCATCGCAAGGTGCTTTGTAACAATGTACCTACAATAAACCACCCTGCCAAAGTAGGTAAAGTTGACATTCCGAAAATTTCAGTTGAAAAAAGCGTAATACCAAAAATAAGAATGGCTAAAACAAGGGCAGTTATTGTATTAAGTATAATGGAAGTAGTTAATAAGTTTTCGTAGGCTGTGTGGTCGTTTTGCGTTTCGGGGTCTTTGACGGCGATGATAAAACGAACCAAACCATTTTGTAATAATCCTTGCCGAGTCATATCGGCGATAGCCGTAAAAGTGAGAAATAACGCCCATTCGCCTACTAATGCTTCGGGCATGATGCGCGTCAACACCATGAACGTTAATAAGTTGAAGGCTTGTAATGCCAACATACTAAGCATAGCAAAACCACCTTCCGAAAAAAGTTTTTTTATCATAAAGCCTTTTTTCTATTTTTTAATCTGTCTGAACTCAATGGTGCGTTAAGTATTGAAATATTAACAAAATATTGATTTACAAGAGATTAAAAATTTTTTAAAAAATTATGTATTTTATAAATTATGTTTTTTTATGTAAAAATACATAAAATTGTGTTTTTAAACATAAAATTATGTGTTTTTACATAATTTTATGTATTATTTTTGAATAATATTTGAAAGCGATAAATGTAAGAAATATTAATTTGAATGACTTATGAAGTTTTTAAAATACTCGGAGTATTTGCTATTTGTTGATTTTGAAAATCTAAAATAACTTTTTGATATAAAGACTCTGTTTGAAAGCTAATTTTATCCCAACCAAATTTTTGAATAACATAACTTTTTCCCCATTTTCCCATTGCTTGCGCTTGCTGTGGGTGGTCAAATAAATAATTGATAGATTTTGCAAGGGTGGAAGGTTCGTGAGATTGCACTAACAAACCATTTTTACCATGCTCAACTACTTCGGGAACACCCCCGACAGCAGTTGCTATAACGGGTTTTCCGCATATATTAGCTTCCATCAAAACAATGCCTTGTGTTTCGTAATAAGAAGGTAAAACTAATGCGTAACTATGTTGTATCCAATTTGCTACACATTCGCCTGATTGCGCACCTGTTAGGGTAATGCGTTGTGTGAGTTGATGCTCTTGTATAAATTTAGTCATTTCGGGGCGTGCATCGCCATCGCCTACCATGACCAAATGAATAGCAGGATTCAGCAATTTTACAGCTTCTAACAATGGAAAAACGCCTTTAATCGCCGAAAGCCTCCCAACAAATACCAAATAATTGTCGGGTACTGAGGGGGGGGGCGATTGATTAGTATTATCAAAATCGTTTAAATCTATTCCATTGTAAATCAATTTTGTTTTCTTTTTCCATGCTATATTTCGGCGATTTATTTCAGTGACTACCTCTTGGCTTACGGCAATGAGTGCGTCCGAATTTTGGAGGGCAAAATTTTCCATTCGCTCGGCTGCGCTGCGGTGTATTCTTCGGTCGAGGGGGTGTTCAAAGCGGTTGCTTTGGTGTTGGTATTCGATGCTAATGAGTCCATGCAGGGTTGTCACCACAGGCACTTTGACTTGTCGTTTGTTTTTGAGGAAAAGGTTGCCACTTCGCCCTTGCAGGTGAATGAGGTCAAATTTGGTTTGATTGGCTAAAAGCCAATTCCGCGCTGCCAAATTGAAAAAATATTCTTCAGCAACGGTGCGCAGCAACGGCAACTTGCGAGCAGGCAGATACGGCACTTCGATAAGTTTTCGTCCTTCGAGTGTGCGCTCCACTAATCCTTTTTTGAGGCTTCCTGCGGTCAGAATACTAACCGTATGACCGCGACCCATCAAAAATTCGCTTAATTTCCAAACGTGGGTTTGAATACCGCCTTGATACGATTGTGGCAAAGATTTACAAACTAATAATATATTCATCGCTTTTCTCTCAATAGTATGTGTAGTGTGAATAGAGTTAATATTTTGCATAAGTTTAATATTTTTGCAGGGTTAGACCGCTATTTTTCGTTTTCCTTTTCGCGTTTTTTGCGCTGATTGTGGGTATTGTTGATGGCTAATAAGATACCAAAGAAAAAAAAAATCATCACAATACTCCAAGGCATTCCTTCGCCCATTTGCTTAACTTTTTGTATTGATAAAATTTTTGAATTTTAATATATAGTTATCCTTTTGAAACTTCGTGCCAAAAAAAGATTAGTTTGGCGAATTTAAACTTATTTTCGCACTTTGGAATAAAAAATATCTGATTTTTATAAAAGTAATTTATACTATAAAAAAGGTAAACATTAAAATAGAAATTATGCAAAATATACCAATTTATGCACTACAAGCTATTCAAAAAACCTTAGAAAGGCATATCCGATTAACAGACCAAGAATTTGAGTTTTTAACACAACATCTTACTTGGCGCAAGTTGCGCAAACGGCAGTTTTTGTTGCAAGCAGGCGAAGTTTGCCGTTACAATTTTTACGTGGTGAAGGGCTGTTTGCGAATGTACGAAATTGACGAAACAGGGCGCGAGCGAGTGCTGCATTTTGCTACTGAAAATTGGTGGACAGGCGACCTCTACTCTTTCTTGACACAAATGCCTACTTCCTTTCATATTGAATGTATGGAAGATGCCGAACTTTTGCAAATCGAACAACAATGTATGGAAAATCTTTATACACAAATCCCTAAATTAGAACGTTTTTTTCGTATTTTGGTGCAAAATTCATTGATTGCCACACACCGCCGCCTCATTTCTATTATGAGCCGTTCCGCAACAGAAAGATATTACGAATTTATTGAAAAATACCCCGATTTAGAGCAACGGGTCGCTAATCATCATATAGCGTCTTATCTCGGTATCGCACCCGAAAGCCTCAGCCGTTTGCGCAAAGAATATATGAATAAAAAATAATTTTTTATGTATTTCGATGTATTTTTGTGTAAAAATACATAAAAGACCATAAAAATACATAATTTTATGTATTTTTATGGTCTTTTATGTATTTTGATGTATTATTTTAATCTAAATATCTTTGTGTTAAACCTGCATAAAAATCAATGCGTCTATCTCTGAAAAAGGGCCAGATGCGTCTCACATTTTCACTTCGCTGCAAATCAATGTCTATGACTTGGTTTTCTTCTTGGTCAGAAGACCCTTTCCACAAAAACTCCCCCTGCGCTCCCACTACAAAACTTTGCCCCCAAAACTGAATCCCATTGGTTACATTAGACCAATCTTTTTCGTAACCAACCCGATTAACGGTTATCACAGGCAACCCATTGGCAATGGCATGACCGCGTTGAATGGTCTCCCATGCGCCATGCTGTCGGTTTTTTTCGGCTTCCGAGTCGGTGCTTTCCCACCCTATCGCCGTTGGATAAATCAACATTTCGGCACCACGCAACGCCATCAGACGCGCCGCCTCTGGATACCATTGATCCCAGCAAACCAAAACCCCTAATTTTCCAACACTTGTTTTAATGGGTTCAAAACCCAAATCTCCGGGGGTAAAATAAAATTTTTCGTAATAAGCAGGGTCGTCAGGAATGTGCATTTTCCGATACTTGCCGGCGATGCTACCGTCTTTTTCAAACACCACCGAAGTATTGTGATAAATGCCTGCGGCGCGGCGTTCAAAAAGTGACGTTACCAATACTACTTCATGGGTGCGAGCCGCTTGCGCAAAAATTTGGGTGTCCTCGCCTTCGGGAATGGGTTGTGCCATATCAAACATTGCGGTATCTTCCACTTGACAAAAATAAATGCCACAATGCAACTCCTGCAAAACAACCAATTGCGCCCCTTGCGCCTTACACGCCGCAATACCTGCCAAACTTTTTTGGATATTCGCTTGACGGTCTTCGCTGCAATGTTGCTGTACAATCCCTACTTTTAAATTTTTCATATATAATAAAAATTTAAATTTTTTAGTAAAATAAATTTATAAAAAAAATAATTTGCAAAAATAAAATCAATTCTCAAAAAAAAACTTTTTTAATTGCTTAAAAATACCCCCCCTCAGTAAGTGCTATGTTAAACGTGGTCAATGTTGTATTGCAGTCAAAACTGCTTATTTTTTACCAAAAAAAGCGAAAATGTAACCAAAAAACGAAAATTCGCAAAATGAGTTTTTTTATTAGATTAAGTTTGCATTGTTTTTGAGCTAATTAGGTAATAGTAAATTACATTATGATTAAATGCTTAAAAACTGCCAAAATGAATAAAATATTCGCGTTAGTGTTTTTTGTGGGGTTTACCACATTCACAACCGCTCAATCAACACCTAATCGCACAGATAACAACAATTCGGACAAAGCAAATAACAAAAACGAAGTTTCGGCAACTTTTGACCCTAATTCGGAAATTCCGTTGCCACCGCTTGATACGCTGATTGCTTGGGCTTTAGCCAAAAATTCTTCGCTAAAACTCCAAGACGCACAAATCGCCGTCAAGCAACAAGAATACTTAATCAAAAAAAAAGAATGGCGCGATTTGCTTTCAATAAATGGAACAACTGCTTATGGCAACAATCAGTTATATGATGTGCAACAATCGCAACAAGGTATTACGCCGATTGTCACCACGCGACAAAGTTTAATTTATAATATAGGAGTTACGGCGCGGGTTTCGCTCGGAGATGCACTCAATCGAAACCATAAAATCAATCTAAAACGCCTTGAAGTTGAAAAAACAGCCGCCGAAAGAGAGGTTATTAAAGACCAAATACGAGAAGAAGTAATTATGCGTTATCACAGACTTTTGGTTGCGCTAAAAATGCTAAAACTTGAAGCCGATAATTTAGAAGCTAAAAAAATGGGTTTAGAAGTCGCTGAAAAATATTTTAAAGAAGGCAACCTTGCCGCCATGGAATATTCGACTATGCTCAACACCAAAATAACCATAGAAAAGCAATATGAGCAAGCAAAATTTGATGCGCAATATGCTTACCGAATGTTAAAAGAATTGGTTGGTTTCTAAGGCTTTCATAAAAATAAGAAAACTTAATTCGTTGTCATATAAAACAAATTCAAAATTCATTGTAAAACTAACGACCTACAAAACAAAAAATATTTAAGAAAAGTAGAGATTGTTATAATTTTTGGCAGTAATTTTTTGGCTCACGTCCGAATCGTAATGCAACGATTCGGACGTTGTTATTTAAGTCAGTTACTGAGGGGGGGTAAAAAATCAACTTGGCTAAGTCATTCATTTTGAATAACTTAGCCAAGTCAATTTCTTGTAACAACGTGCAATCTAAGGATAGATGTATTTTAATTTTTTTTATTATAAAAATCTTTAAAAAACTCAAATACTTGATGTTTGAGCAGCATTATTTTTTCTTTTTCTTAGTTGTTTTTTTAGTGGCTGCGGGTGCTGCCTCTGCGTTAGCGGTCAAATTCACTTCTACGGTAAAC
>JACCEC011501691.1_pt1 | contig 23812 bp, 26 predicted proteins | sample 7450121 | NCBI WGS metagenome assembly JACCEC01 (sample SAMN15323455, study PRJNA562643) | freshwater metagenome | isolation source: river surface water | place: USA:Blue River Watershed | collected 2017-08-18 | reverse complement strand
CCAAAAAGTAAACTAGCTATAAAAATAATAAGAACTGTTGCAGTTTCCATAATGATTGAGCATTGAAATCAGTTGTTTTTTATAATACTATTAAGTATAGTACTTTAAAAATAAAATATTTCGCTACTAAGTATAACAATGGCACTAAGAACAAGATTAGGCGAGCTTTTAAGACCTCTAAACTCTGAATATGGAAAAGTGGCTCCAGGTTGGGGAACAACACCAATTATGGGGTTTGTTATGTTATTGTTTTTCGTATTCTTATTAATTATATTACAAATTTACAATTCTTCCCTTATCTTAGAAAATGTAGATGTAGATTGGGCTAGCTTAGGAAGCTAACTAAAGTAATAAATTAGTTAATAAAACAATGTATCAAAAACAAATAGTTCTTGTGCACAGATAAGCTTTATCTGTGCACAAGAACTATTTGTTTTTAACCACTTCAACGACTTCGTCCAAAGCAAAATTGTTTGTATTCACTCCACTATAACTAACTTTTTCAAATCTAACTACAACTGGATATCTAATACCGCTTGTATCAATTGTAGCAACAGTTCCAACATCTTGATACCAATAAGATTCTTTTCTTAAAATTCGTACTTGCGAACCTCGTTTAACCATAAAATAATTAACAATGTATAAAATATACAAAATATAATATATAAATTACAGTAATTTACATATATATTATGAAGTATTTTTACCAAATTTAGCCTATTGCTTTTTTACTCAAAATAAAAATTTAACAGATAATGGGGCACACTTTTAAATATTCTTAAATTAAAACCCTTGTTATTGAATATAAAAAAATGATATATCTTAATCCATAAATTAAATATTATTTATCACTTATGAAAATATCCTGGAGAGAAATACTATTGTGGGGTTTACCTGCTTTAATAGTGTTATTTTTTTTATGGCAAGGGTTTATAACTTCAAATAACACAGACTTTGGAAAAAACATCGCTAGTTCTAGAATGACCTATGGAAGATTTTTAGAATATCTAGAAATGGGTTGGGTAAAAAAAGTAGACTTATATGATGACAATCATACAGCTATAGTAGAAGCTATCGGTCCAGAATTAGGAAATAGGATTCAACGTATTAGAGTTGAATTACCAATAAGTGCTCCTGAACTAATTAAAAAATTACGATTAGCAAATGTTGATGTAGATGCCCATCCTAATGAAAATATCTCTTCCCCAGCAGGAATAAATTTTATAGGAAATTTAATAATACCAATAATTTTAGTTGGTTTTATAGCATTTCTATTCCGTCGTTCAAATAATATGCCAGGAGGACCTGGACAAGCTATGAATTTTGGAAAATCAAAAGCTCGATTCCAAATGGAAGCATCTACTGGTGTAACATTTGACGATGTAGCAGGAGTGGAAGAGGCTAAAGAAGAATTTCAAGAAGTAGTATCATTTTTAAAAAGACCAGAAAAATTTACAGCTGTTGGAGCTAAAATTCCTAAAGGGGTGCTTCTTGTAGGACCTCCGGGTACTGGAAAAACGTTGTTAGCAAAAGCTATTGCAGGAGAAGCTGGGGTACCATTTTTTAGTATTTCTGGATCCGAATTTGTAGAAATGTTTGTAGGAGTAGGAGCTTCTAGAGTTAGAGACTTATTTAAAAAAGCTAAAGAAAATTCACCTTGTATTGTTTTTATTGATGAAATTGATGCAGTAGGTAGACAAAGAGGGACTGGAATTGGCGGCGGAAACGATGAAAGAGAACAAACTTTAAATCAATTGTTAACTGAAATGGATGGTTTTGAAGGAAATACAGGAATAATCATTATTGCCGCTACAAACCGAGTTGATGTTTTAGACTCTGCTCTTTTAAGACCAGGAAGATTTGATAGACAAGTTACAGTAGATGTTCCTGATATAAAAGGTAGATTAGAAATCTTAAATGTTCACGCTCGAAATAAAAAATTATCAGAAGAAATTTCGCTAGAAATCATTGCAAAAAGAACACCAGGGTTTTCGGGAGCTGATTTAGCCAATTTACTTAATGAATCTGCCATAATAACTGCAAGAAGAAGAAAAGAAAAAACAACTTTATCTGAAATCGACGCAGCTATAGATAGAGTTATAGCTGGAATGGAAGGTATTCCTCTGACAGACAATAAAACAAAAAGAGTAATTGCATATCATGAAATAGGTCATGCTATAGTTGGGACACTTATTCCTCACCATGATATAGTTCAAAAAGTCACTCTTATTCCACGAGGTCAAGCTAAAGGTTTAACATGGTTTACTCCATCAGATGACCAGTCTTTAATTTCGAGATCCCAAATATTAGCTAGAATTATGGGGGCATTAGGTGGAAGAGCCGCAGAAGAAGTTGTATTTGGATATCCAGAAGTTACTACTGGAGCCGGAAACGATTTACAACAAGTAACTTCTATGGCAAGACAAATGGTTACCCGTTTTGGAATGTCTAATATAGGTCCTTTAGCTTTAGAAGCGCAAAGCGGAGATCCATTTTTAGGACGTAGCATGGGTGCAAGCTCAGAATATTCTGAAGATGTAGCTTCCAGAATTGATATGCAAGTAAGATCGATTATCCAACACTGCCATTTAGAAGCTGTTAATATAATTAAAGATAACCGAGTTGTAATTGATAAATTAGTAGATATTTTAATTGAAAAAGAAACAATTGATGGGTCTGAATTTAGAAGCATTATAGCAGAGTATACTAAAATTCCTGATATTAGTACGTATAAATCACAATTAAAATAGATATATCTATTTTTTAATTTAACCGGGACCGACGGGACTCGAACCCGCAACTTCCGCCGTGACAGGGCGGTGCTCTAACCAATTGAACTACAATCCCTTCTCATATATTTATCTTATAGCTTTATATATACAATTTGTCAATAAAATTCAATTAAAATAGTTTTAAATCAAGGAGAGGAAGAGATTCGAACTCTCGGTACGATGTAAAACCGTACATCGGATTAGCAATCCGACGCTTTCGACCACTCAGCCACCTCTCCTTTTTTAATTAGTGAACAAAAATGTTATTTATAATTCTATCTTCAGTATTTGGCTTAGGCGGGACTTGAACCTGCGACCTTGGGCTTATGAGTCCCCTGCTCTAACCAACTGAGCTACTAAGCCATAAACTTATTATTAATATATCATTAGTTCAATATTTAAATCAACCTTAAACTTAATAAGGTTTGTTTTGGAATAATTATTAAAAATTTACTGGAAAAACATAATCTAGAATTTTAATAAATAATAATTTATTATTATAAATAAGCTTATACACTTTAATTACTTATTCCGTCATTATACGAAACTCTGTCTGAACAACAAAATTAGTACTTTATTATTTTGCATGTATATTTTAAATTAAAAGCACGAACAAAATGCCTGAATTTTGGGAAAATGTATTTCGGTTTCCGAGATTTTTTATATCGTCTATGATAGGCCTCATCTTCATAATAGTGGGTCCATTTTTAAATTTACTACGTCGTCCGCAAACTACTGTCCTTTTTATATTTATTACAGTAAGTTGCTTCATTTTTATTTCCCTAACCTTAAAAGCTATGTTAAATTTAGATACATAGTCCATTATTTAAAAAAGTTTTAATAAACTCTTTTTGATAAATATTAAAAATTCAACTTTTTTATTATATGAACTTACAAAACTTAAGCCAAAGAGAAACTACAGGTGCATTCGCACTTATCGATAGTTTAGTACGACATAAAGTTAAGCATATTTTCGGGTACCCCGGAGGAGCTATCTTACCAATATATGACGAATTATATGCCTGGGAAAATGAAGGGTTTATAGAACATATATTAGTAAGACATGAGCAAGGAGCGGCCCATGCGAGTGATGCATATTCTCGAGCTACCGGAAAAACTGGAGTATGCTTTGGAACATCAGGACCAGGAGCTACTAACTTAGTAACCGGAATAGCTACAGCTCATATTGATTCTGTTCCAATTATTGTGATAACAGGTCAAGTAGGAAGATCCTTTATCGGAACAGATGCTTTCCAAGAAGTAGATATTTTTGGAGTTACATTGCCTATCGTAAAACATTCATATGTAGTGCGATATACAAAAGACATGGCAAGAATAGTTGCTGAATCATTTTTTATAGCTAAATATGGAAGACCTGGCCCAGTATTAATTGATGTTCCAAAAGATGTTGGGTTGGAAAAAATAGATTACATTCCAATAGAACCAGGAGAAGTGGTTTTAAAAGGGTGCCCAATAATCATAAAACAAAATCAAAAACGTATTTTACAAGCAGCAAACTTAATTAAACAATCTAACCAGCCATTATTATATGTAGGAGGGGGAGCTATAATTTCGGAAGCACACGAAGAAATAAATACTCTCAGTGAATTACTACAAATTCCAGTTGCCACAACTTTAATGGGTAAGGGAATAATAAATGAAAATAGTTCTCTATCTTTAGGAATGTTAGGAATGCATGGTACAGTTTATGCGAACTATGCTGTTAGTGAATGTGATCTATTGATCGCATTGGGAGCTCGTTTTGATGACAGGGTAACTGGAAAACTTGACGAATTTGCCTGTCATGCACAAGTAATCCATGTGGATATAGATCCTGCCGAAGTTGGCAAAAACCGCACACCACAAATTGGAATCGTAGGAGATGTAAAAGAAGTAGTACAAGGATTAATAAGTCATTTTGATAAAGATGAAACACAATTTAAAGAACAAACTCAATCTTGGAGAAAAAGATTAAATAGATGGAGAAACGAATATCCATTACTTGTACCTAAGAATGCAAGAACATTATCTCCACAAGAAGTTATAACAGAAATTAGTAACAATTCACGTAATGCCTACTGGACAACTGATGTAGGTCAACATCAAATGTGGGCAGCTCAATTTGTAAAAACTTTACCACGACACTGGATAACAAGTGCTGGATTGGGAACGATGGGGTATGGTTTACCTGCTGCAATCGGGGTACAAATAGCTCACCCTAACAATCAAGTCATATGTATATCAGGAGATGCAAGTATTCAAATGAATATACAAGAATTAGGTACCGTAGCTCAATATGGATTGCCTATTAAACTAATAATAATAAATAATAAATGGCAAGGAATGGTTAGACAATGGCAACAAGCATTTTATGGAGAAAGATATTCACACTCAAATATGGAAAAGGGAGCTCCTAACTTCATTCAAATAGCTGAAGCTTATGGTATAAAAGGGGTTTCTATATCAACTAGAGAAGAATTAACTACAATGTTAAAGGACATTTTAGAATATGATGGACCTATAGTTGTAGATTGTAAAGTTGTACCAGATGAAAATTGCTATCCAATGGTAGCTCCAGGTAAAAGTAATGCACAAATGTTAGGTGTATAAATGAAAAGAGAGGTTAAAAAGAATCTTTTTAACCTCTCTTTTTATTTAGTTTGCTGTTAAAATATACTTCAATTTAACGTTCATAAATTATTTCATAAGTTATTAATAAATTTGTTAGACTTTTTTAATAAAACAATTGATAAAAATTATTTGTTTTTAAAAATAAAAATAGTATTTTTTCTTAGTAAAAAACATGTTTTACTTTATAAGATGTACAAATTGGTTGACAAAATAACAAATATATGGCATGCTATATTTATACTATATACCTTTCATAGGATTTGTTTTTATAAATCGTTTTTATTAATATATGCTTTCTATAATAGAAATAATATATCAATTTAATATCTAATAAAAAAGTAGCAAAGTTGTGCTTTCTAAAAAATATTATAGGAAAATTAAAGTTAACGACATTGCCAAAAATAACATATAGTCAAAATAAATAATTAACTGGGCCGAGTTGGATTTGAACCAACGTAGGCGTAAACCAGCGGATTTACAGTCCGCTCCCTTTAACCCCTCGGGCACCGACCCTAAAATTTTTCAAAATTCTATCTCTATATTAAAACAGTATCATATAGTGAAAGAAAAAACAATAAAATAAAAAATATAAATTTATAAGATGCAATTGTTTAAAAACTATCAGTTTTTAAAAAATTCTAAAATTATGATAATTATACATCTTATAAATTTCGAAAAATTATTTAAAATTTTGTTGTAAACGAGTTGCTTTTCCAACACGTGAACGTAAATAATATAATTTAGACCTTTTAACTAGAGAACTACGCAATACCTCAATACTTTTTAATTTTGGAGAATGTATAAAATATAATCTTTCCACTCCAACACCTTGCATAACTCTACGTATTGTTATTGTTGTATTTAATCCACCGTTTCTTTTCGAGATTACTACACCTTCTGCAAATTGAATTCGTTCCTTATTTCCTTCTGTTATGGAAACACCCAATTTTAAAGTGTCACCAACACGGATATCTGGAATATTTGCATTTAAAAAATTGTTTTCTAATTGACGAAGATACTGAACCTTTTTTGAATCTTTTAATTCCATTGAGAGTATTTTTTATTTATGTAAAAACATTAATTGTAGTAAATTAATTTACTACAATTAATATTTCTATGATAGCGGATTTATTTTAAAAAAGTACATCAAATATTTATAGAGTTTAATTTTAGTAATTCTCTTTTTCATTTTATAATTTACTTCACGATAATACACCAGTATAATACGATATCTATATCAAAGGTAATGTGGTTACGTCAACGTAGAGATAAATAACTATGTTTGAACGCTTTACTGAAAAAGCCATTAAAGTAATAATGCTAGCTCAAGAAGAAGCTAGAAGGCTTGGCCATAACTTTGTTGGAACAGAACAAATATTATTAGGATTGATTGGAGAAGGAACTGGTATTGCAGCCAAAGTACTTAAGTCGATGGGAGTAAATTTAAAAGATGCTAGAGTAGAGGTAGAGAAAATTATAGGACGAGGTTCTGGATTTGTTGCAGTTGAAATACCTTTTACACCTAGAGCAAAAAGAGTTTTAGAATTATCGCTAGAAGAAGCTAGACAATTAGGACATAACTATATAGGAACTGAACATCTATTGTTAGGTTTATTAAGAGAAGGAGAGGGCGTAGCTGCAAGAGTACTTGAGAACTTATCTTTAGATTTATCTAAAGTTAGAACTCAGGTTATTAGACTATTAGGCGATACTGTCGAGGTTACAGCTGGAGGAACTCAAACAAAAGGGAAAACTCCTACCTTAGAAGAGTTTGGAAGTAATTTAACACAAAAAGCAGCTGATGGAAAATTAGACCCAGTAATTGGACGTCAAAAAGAAATAGAAAGAGTTATACAAATTCTAGGACGTCGTACAAAGAACAACCCTATTTTAATTGGAGAACCAGGAGTAGGGAAAACTGCGATTGCTGAAGGGTTAGCACAGAGAATTACAAACAAAGATGTGCCTGATATTTTAGAAGATAAAAAAGTAGTAACTTTAGATATTGGATTATTAGTAGCTGGAACAAAATATAGAGGAGAATTCGAAGAACGACTGAAAAAAATTATAGACGAAATTAAAGTAACCAATAATGTTATTCTAGTTATTGATGAAGTTCATACGCTAATAGGCGCGGGGGCTGCTGAAGGCGCTATAGATGCCGCAAATATATTAAAACCAGCTTTAGCAAGGGGAGAAATGCAATGTATTGGTGCAACTACTTTAGAAGAATATAGAAAACATATTGAAAAAGATCCTGCTTTAGAAAGACGATTCCAACCAGTAATGGTTGGAGAACCTACTGTAGAAGAAACCGTGGAAATCTTATATGGTTTAAGAGACAGATATGAAAAACACCATAAACTAGTAATTTCTGATGAAGCTTTATCAGCTGCGGCAAAATTTGCAGACCAGTATATTGCGGACAGATTTTTACCTGATAAAGCCATAGACCTTATCGATGAAGCCGGATCTAGAGTAAGGTTATTACATTCTCAATTACCTCCCGCTGCTCGAGAATTAGATAAAGAACTTAGGGAATTATTAAAACAAAAAGATGAAGCTGTTCGAGGACAAGATTTTGAAACAGCTGGTAAGTTACGGGATAGAGAAATGGAAATCAAAGCACAAATTGCTGCGATTGCACAAAGCAAAAAAGGGGACACTGAGACAGTTAAAGATGTTTGCGTAGTTACTGAAGAGGACATCGCCCAAATAGTAGCTTCTTGGACTGGAATCCCTGTTAACAAAATGACAAGAAGCGAGTCTGAAAAACTGTTACAAATGGAAGAAACTCTCCATGGTAGAATTATAGGACAAGATGAAGCTGTAGTCGCTGTTTCCAGAGCTATTAGAAGAGCTAGAGTGGGATTAAAAAATCCTAATAGACCTATAGCAAGCTTCATTTTTTCTGGCCCAACAGGGGTTGGAAAGACAGAGTTAACAAAAGCATTAGCGTCATATTTCTTTGGATCTGAAGAAGCTATGGTTAGACTAGATATGTCAGAGTATATGGAAAGACATACGGTTTCTAAATTGATTGGATCTCCCCCAGGTTATGTTGGGTATAATGAAGGTGGTCAACTAACAGAAGCAGTAAGAAGAAGACCTTATACTGTCGTTTTGTTTGATGAAATTGAAAAAGGTCATCCGGACGTTTTTAATTTATTATTACAAATTTTAGAAGATGGTCGACTTACAGATTCAAAAGGCCGAACTGTAGACTTTAAAAATACTCTTTTAATTTTAACTTCAAACGTGGGTTCTAAAGTTATCGAAAAAGGTGGTGGTGGATTAGGGTTTGATTTATCTGAAAGTCAATCTGAATCTCACTACAATCGAATTAAATCTTTAGTAAATGAAGAATTAAAACAATATTTCAGACCAGAATTTTTAAACCGTTTAGATGAAATAATCGTTTTTAGACAATTAACAAAAGATGAAGTTGGAGAAATAGCTGAGATTATGCTGAAAGAAGTATTTACAAGAATTTCTGAAAAAGGCATACAATTAGAAGTTACTCCTAGATTTAAATCTCATCTTATAGATGAAGGTTATAATCCCATTTATGGAGCGCGACCTTTAAGACGTGCAGTTATGAGACTTCTAGAGGACACTTTATCAGAAGAATTCCTTTCGGAAAAAATTAGAGAAGGAGATACTGCAGTTGTAGATATAGATGATAACAATAAAGTACAAGTGTTATTAGGGGAAAAACTACAGTTAGTAGAACCCGATCGTAAATCTGAACTAGCTTTAGCTTAAACAATTTTTATATATTGAAGTTGATAAATATTATCAATTTCAATAGTTTCAGACTATATAGCGCTTGTCAAAATATAAAATTCCTGTTATTATAATAATAATGAAGCCCAGATAGCTCAGTCGGTAGAGCAGTGGATTGAAAATTCACGTGTCACCAGTTCAACTCTGGTTCTAGGCATTATTATCATTATTATATTATGAAAATTTTATAAGATTGGAAAAGGTAACTATCCGTGGATCAAAAGTTAATTTTAAATTGCCTACTGGTCCATTTCTCTGTTTACATAATATTAATTCACTAATATTTGTTATTTTTTTTGCTGGAAAATAATATTCGTTACGATATAACATTAATACTAAATCAGCATCTTGCTCAATAGAGTTGTGAATGATAATGTTGTTACAAATAAAATTTTTACTATACGGAAACCATAGATCATATGAAATTCCAGTATTTTTATAGTGGATTGAATAGATTGAACAAAACATCGCATCAGCACATTTTATTTTAATAATTGTCGTTAACCTACTTTTAGTAAAATTAAATTTGTCAAAAATACCTATATAATCTATTTCAGATAGGAATTTCAATTTAGTCCACCCTTTGATAGTAAAAACTTTATGTTCTGAACTTAATTCAATTTGGTATCCTCCAAATATATTTATTGTAAAAAAATTTTTATATCCAGTGATAAAGAGTTTTTTAAAAGAATTGAAAACTAAGTTTAAAGATTTTAGCGTTTTTGATACAATTAAATGCTGTGTTTGTTTTTTGTATATAGATTTTAAACTTAAAAACTTATTTTTATTAATGGAATAAAGTTTATTATCACCTGATAAACAGCCACTTTCTCTTAAATCCGACAAAACAGGTCGCTTATTTTGTCTCGATTCCAAATTTCGGCTAAGTTGAGATAAAACAATAACAGGGCAATTCATTTCTTTAGCAATAATTTTCAAATTTCTAGTTATTTTTGAGAGCTCCTGGCTTCGTGTATCTTTATAAGAAATTTCTGTAAGTAATTGCAAATAGTCAATTACAATTGCTCCAATTTGTCCAGTCTTACCTTTTAATTTCATTAATTTTAGTTTTATTTCAGATAAAGACCCTGTTACGTTATCATCTAAATAAATCCGTAAATTAGCCAAATGAGAAATGGATTTATTAATCATTAACCATTCTTTTCGAGTAATTTTACCTAACTTTAATTTATTACTAGAAATTTGTGATTCACTTGATATAAGACGATAGATAATTTGTTCTCGGGACATTTCTAAGCTAAAAATAGCAACCGGCAACGATTGTAGTTCTGAAATGTTTCTGGCGAAATTTAAAGCTAATGCTGTTTTTCCCATAGAGGGTCTACCAGCTAATATTATTAAATCTCCTTTTTGGAAACCTCCAGTTAAAGAATCTAAGTCTCCAAATCCAGAAGTTATCCCAGAATAACTTCCTTCTTTTGTTTTTTTTTCTAATTGGATCAATGTTTCTAGTAAGACTTCTGAGGTGGATAATAATCCGCTTTTATTAATACTTTCAAATTCAGCTGAAAACATATTTTGAATATTTTCAATTAAAGAGTCTATAGAATATGACTGGTTGTAGCTCATTTTACATATTTTAGACCCTGTGTTAAATAAGTTTCTACGTAAATATTTATCTAGTATTAAAGAAATATAGATATCTACATCTTCAGAAATTAAATCTTGATTTGAAAGCTGGAATAAAATTTCTTCACCACTAGTTATTTCCCACAAGTTTAAAACTAATAATTCATCAGATATTGTAATGAAATTTATAGGCTTATTTTTTAAATATAAGGAATAAGCAGTTTTATACAAAATTTTATGAACTTCATTATAAAAGGCATCGATAGGTAATTTTTCGAAAATATATGAGGTTGAACGAGATTGAAGTAAAAGGTGTCCTAAAATGATTTTTTCCGCGAATAAATTGTTAGGCGGTGCTTTTTTTCCTGAGGATTGTACCATATAAATATAAAAGTTTATATTTTTAAAAATATAAATTAAATATTAATCTATATAAAAAATGTATTTTTTGTTATAATTTTTTTAGATTCAGGAGAGATGGTCGAGTGGTTTAAGGCGCAGCAATGGAAATGCTGTTTAAGGGTGACTTTAACGAGGGTTCGAATCCCTCTCTCTCCTGATAAAACACTAAAAATAAAGATTTATAATATTTTAGCGCTTTTAGTTCAGTTGGTAGAACGCAGGTCTCCAAAACCTGATGTCGGGGGTTCAAGTCCCTCAGGGCGTGTTTTTATTTATTAAACTAAAAATAGATACGTGTAGAATATAGTCTAATATAATATTATAATTAAATTAATTCAAACTCAAAAAAAGATAAAAAAAATATGGCTAAAAAAGTAATAGGTGTAATTAAATTAGCTTTAGAAGCAGGAAAAGCTACCCCTGCCCCTCCAATAGGTCCTGCTTTAGGACAAAAAGGCGTTAATATAGTTATGTTTTGTAAAGAATATAATGCAAAAACGGCGGATAAACCAGGGTATATTATTCCTGTAGAAATTACAGTTTATGAAGATAAAAGCTATACTTTTGTATTAAAAACTCCTCCGGCATCAGTGTTGCTAGCGAAAGCAGCTGGTGTGAAAAAAGGTTCAGGAGCTCCAAAAGATAAAAAAGTAGGAAGCATAAATAGAAAACAATTGAAAGAAATTGCAGAAACTAAGTTACCTGATTTAAATACAAAAAAATTAGATTCCGCAATGAGAATTATAGAAGGAACTGCAAAAAATATGGGCATTACTATTGCAGATTAATAATGATAAATAGAATTTTTATAAAACATTAATATATTAGGAGTATTTTTATGACTAAACTCTCAAGAAGAGCAAAACAAATTAGAACTAAAATTGAAGCAAAAGAGTATTTAGGAAAAGAAGCTTTAAAACTCTTAAGAGAAACAGCTACCGCGAAATTTGTAGAAACAGCTGAAGCACATATAAGTTTAAAACTAGATACTAAATATGCAGATCAACAATTAAGAACTACAGTTATTCTTCCAAAAGGAACAGGAAAAGACATAAAAGTAGCTGTTATTGCTGAGGGAGAAAAAGCTTCGGAAGCTTTGGCTGCAGGAGCACATTTAGCAGGGTCAAAAGAATTAATACAGGATATCATGAAGGGAATTATAGATTTTGATAAGCTTATAACAACTCCAGACATGATGCCCTCAATCGCAAAATTAGGTAAGGTTTTAGGTCCTCGTGGCTTGATGCCCTCACCAAAATCAGGTACTGTAACTCTTGATCTCAAAGAAGCTATAACTGAGTTTAAAAAAGGTAAATTGGAATATAGAGCGGACAAAAATGGTATCGTTCATGTTGCTTTTGGAAAAACCAATTTCTCTGAAGAAGATTTATTGGCAAATTTAGAAGCTATACAAGAATCTATTGATAAAAATCGCCCATCCGGAGTAAAGGGAAAATATTGGAAGAGTTTTTATATTTGTAGTACTATGGGCCCATCCATTAAGTTAGATCTTAATAGCTTCCGTGAGAAGCAATTCTCTTAACCAAGGAAACTCGTTCGATTTTTTAGTTATTAAGTTTTAAAATTATTATGACAAAGATAAATGATATTTTAGATCAATTAAAATCTTTAACGTTATTAGAAGCAGCAGAGTTAGTAAAACAAATAGAAGAAACTTTTAATGTTAGTGCAACTGTTGCTGTTAGTAGTGGTCCAGTAGTTATGGCAGCGGCATCTGGTCCCGCTCAAGAAGCTGAGGAAAAAACAGAATTTGATCTAGTATTACAAGATGTTCCAGCTGATAAAAAGATTGCAGTTTTAAAAGTAGTAAGAGCTATAACTGGATTAGGGTTAAAAGAAGCTAAAGATTTAGTTGAAGCTACTCCTAAAAATGTTAAAGAAGGTGCTTCAAAAGCTGATGTTGAAGCGGCTAAAAAACAACTTGAAGAAGCAGGGGCTAAGGTTACTATAAAATAATTACTATCTATTGGACTAGAAAAAATCTAGTCCAATAGATAGTAATTTATTTATTAAAATAATCCTAATGTAAGCGCTTGGTTAATAGGTTTACATGCTCCAATACCCAACCAAATTGCAAAAACTATACTAAATAAAAATATAATCATTGCGATAGGTCTTCTAAACGGATTTTGGAATTTATTAATACTTTCAATAAAAGGCACTGTAATTAAACCTGCCGGAACCGCAGCCATAGATAATACCCCCAGTAATTTATTAGGAATAACTCTTAATAAATTAAAAGTTGGGAAGAAATACCATTCAGGAAGAATTTCAAGAGGAGTAGCAAATGGATCTGCTTTTTCTCCTAAAGGAGAAGGAGAAAGAACTGATAAGCCAATTACACAAGATAACGTTCCCAATATACAAACTGGGAAAATATATAAAAGATCATTAGGCCATGCAGGATGAAACTCGGCTGTTTATGAAACCGCCTGTTCCCGAACCGGACGTGCAACTTTCGCCGCATCCGGCTCTCCAGAAGTCATATATTCGTTACAATAATAGTTAGTATCTACAAAAATGAGCCCGGTAAATTTTTTCGTTTGTACTTTCTATATTTCACTTTTTACACAGTGATATAGTGTTTAGTAAAAGTACGTCATCAATAACCAGATATAAATTTTTGTTTAATTTTGCAATAGATTAAATGGGTTTATAATAATTTCTGATTTTTTCCATTTCCGGGTTTTGAGGTTTTGGCATTCAAAAAATATTTTTCGTTTGTTATTAGGGATTTCGACACTCAGCGATTTTCCTCTTTTTTTAAAAATTTGAGTGCAAGTAGATTTATGTTTATGTGCAAGGGTCATAGCACAAGACATTCGTAATAACCAATATAAATACTGAAGTTTTTGCGGATTTGTAATTCCTGAATAATAACTTTGTAAAATATTCCAGATTCTTGTAAAATATAAAACTATTTTATGATCATCTAATCTTGTATATTTTCCTTTACTAGCAGGGTTATAACCTGAAGTCGTAGGTTTAATTATATTGTTTTTTTCGAAATGTCTTAGAAGTTTATTAATCGGAATATCAAACCTTAATTTTTTTGTATTTGTGTACTTTAGTGTTGTCACTTCTTTACTGGCTTTTGACCTTATTAAATAGATTTCATAATCTAAGAAAGAGATGTGTCCTGAAGTTAAACAAGTTACTTCTATTTGAGGCAAAGTCAACTTTAAAGTTTTTACCAAAAAATTTTCAAGTTCTTTTTTAATATAACTAACCAAGATGTTGTCTTTTTTTATTCCTAAAATCCATTGTTCCATATACCTGACATATTGTACCTTCGGTAAACTTATACTCTCTACTTTATTTAAGTCAGTTCTAGAATGCGAACTCAGTTTTAAATAATTTTCTAACCATTCGTCTAACTCGTGAAGATATATATTAAGAAAAAGTTCTTGTAGTTTTCTTTTCTCATAATTTCTTATTGGCGAATTTGGTTTTGTTTCAGCATCAAGGATTCCAGATTTAAGAAATTTCATTATCAAATTGTTAAATCGAGAGTCTTTAATATATTTATTTAATAATTTATTGAAAATACTAGGATTTATGGAACGATATGCCTTTTGGAATTCCCCTTGAATTATGAACTCACAATCCGTAAAATTCTCTTCGATATATTGAAGTGCTGAATGAGCGTTTTTCTTTTCACTATACCCAAAGTTTGAATCACAAAATAAAGGCTCGAAAATTGCTTCTAAAATCATGTGAGTTATTTCGATAACAATAGTATCTACATCAATAACCCTTTTTTTAAGGAAGTTTTTTTCGAATTTAGGCGGATTGAGGTTTTTAATTTTACTTGGATAGTAACTTTCATTCATTACACTTAGTCTTACTTCTTCAAGCTCTTGGACCACACTTGTTTCTGAATATAGACTAGTTTTTTTATCCTTTTTCAGTTTATTTCTAATATAAACATTGTTATACGCAGTAACCCATAAATCTTCTTTATTTAATAATCGAAAAATATCTTTATGAACCCAGGTTTTCCCTTTTTTAACACTTATGTTACGAATTGTTGTAAGTCTGTCAAGTCCATTCATATACTAATCCTAGTAAACTTAAACTGATACAACGATGAACTTCCTGCCTCCTAATTTGGAGGCTCTTCTCACATAGGTATTATCCATTAGTGAGCTATACTGGTTTTGGATTTTAACGAGCGAGATGCTATAGGGTGTCATTTCGAATATATCCTCTTCGTAAGGCTAGGAGATGCAATGACTAATATAAAATGACGGAGAACTTGTCTTTTTATTTTGCATCGTGAACCAATATCCATCGTAGGTTCACTGGTTATTAGGACCCATCCAAATTCTTGACTTCAAGTAGTATAACTTTACCCATACATCTATTAACTTTTCGGAACTTACTAAATATAGATGGATTTTATTCTGTTTCCGAGTTGACGGCATGCTATTGTCCCTTTAGGGTTTCCCCTATAAATTTTTTATAGTGCAAAATTTTTCTAAGGTGAGCCGTTAGTTTTATTCCGATTTTAGTCACGGATACAGATTGCTAGTTCTGCGACGTTTAAATTCCTACCTCAGTTCGCACTTCCCCATAATAATTATGGCCCATTCCTTTGGCTAATTTAGCTCTTAATTTAGGATCTGTTAAATCAGGTTTTTTTAATACAGACATATTAATGATGTTGGTAAAATGTTTATTTATATACTTATAATGGCCCAGAAATGCCTTGTTTACGAATCATTAAGAAGTGAGCAAGCATTAAAACTGCTGCAGCTACGGGTAACACAAAAGTGTGAGCACTGTAGAATCTTGTTAATGTTGCTTGACCAACACTAACACTACCACGTAATAATTCAACTAATAGACCCCCTACTACAGGAATTGCCTCTGGAACACCTGTTACAATTTTACATGCCCAATATCCAACTTGGTCCCAAGGTAATGAGTATCCAGTTACACCAAAAGATACAGTAACTACGGATAATGTTACTCCTGTAACCCATGTTAATTCTCGAGGTTTTTTAAATCCGCCAGTAAGATACACTCTAAAGATATGTAAAATCATCATTAAAACCATCATACTAGCAGACCATCTATGCATAGATCTAAATAGCCAACCGTAGTTTACTTCATACATAAGATACTCGATCGAAGCAAAGGCTTCGGAAACTGTTGGTCTATAATAGAATGTCATTGCAAAACCAGTCGCAGCTTGTATAATAAAACACGTAAATGTGATACCACCTAAACAATAGAAAATGTTCACATGTGGAGGTACATATTTACTTGTAATATCATCAGCTATTGCTTGTATTTCAAGACGCTCTTCAAACCAATCGTAAACTTTTCCCATAGAAATGAAAATAATAATACAAAAATTAAATATATGTAAGGAAAAATATAATTCAAATAAATTAAAACTGTCTACGTTATTTTTATATTATACAAAGAAAATTGGATTCTCACAATAATACTACCTTTTCTAACTTTACAAAACCTTAAACTCTAGATTTTTATGCACACTATTTTAATTGTTGATGATGAACGAAAACATCTTTTCGCGATTAGAGACTATTTAAGCTTACAGGGTTTTAATGCTATGAGTTCGAGTTGTCCTTTAAATGCTTTGTTATTAATCGAAAAAGTACATCCCGATTTGCTTATTTTAGATATAATGATGCCGAAGATGAGTGGATATCTATTCATTAAAAAATTGAGGTCTTATAAATATTTGCCAAAAATACCATTTATATTTCTTACCGCTAAAGGTATGACACAAGATAGAATAGAAGGCTATAACCTTGGGTGTAGTGGATATATCTCAAAACCATTTGACCCTAATGAATTAGTAGCACTGATAAATAACATTTTGGATATCGAGAAACAACGTGAACAAGAAATTATAAAAGCCATCAAACAAGTAAAACAAATAAAATATCATTTAGAAAAACAATATTATTTATTTGATTTACTCTCTTTAAATCTTATTTTAACGGCCCAAGAAAAAAAAATTTTAAATTTGCTGCTTATAGGTTTACAAAATAAAGAGATAGCCCACACACTTCAAACTAGTATACGAAACGTAGAAAGATATGTAACTAGATTATTAAATAAAACCAAAACAAAAAATAGAACAGATCTAGTTAGATTCATTTATTTACAAAATTTCCATGAATTAACAGAAAATTCAAAGGCGAACGACGGGGATCGAACCCGCGAATAACGGAACCACAACCCGTTGTCTTACCACTTGACGACATCCGCCTATTAATAATATTATTATACATTATTAGCCTTTGAATTTCTAGCTTTCTAATTATGCATTTTAAAAATTTAATGCGTTCAATTTGCTTTTTATTCCCTTAATGTGTTTTAGTCTAGATTTTTTAATTTGGATTTGCTTTTACAAAATCTAACCCATTCTCTTCGGCGTATCTTTCCATGAATCTCATAAAACGATCCCAATTTTTTTTTTCGGGCATTATATAAATAGCTTCAATTCCTTGAGGTTTCCCATTAACAAATCTAGCATTAACATCTCGGGTTACGATTTCACCTTCTTCATCAATTAAATACATTCCAGTAATTGTACCTTTAGTACTCATCTCAGCATCTAATACTTTTGGATTAGCAAATCTGAATGTAGCGGTTCCTGTATTTCCATCTCTTGATCTTGTTAGTTTTACATCTGGTATAACTTCTTCGTTAATGCCTTGAATAAATTGTATTACAGCCATAGATAAATAAATATTTAGATAAAATGTATTTTAATTTTAATTATAGCATTCTTAATTATATTAAATTTATTTAACTGGGGCGGAAGGACTCGAACCTTCGAATAACGGATTCAAAGCCCGTTGTCTTACCACTTGACGACGCCCCAAACTTTTAAATTACAAGTTATTATTATCATAGCACCATCGATTTTTGTGTCAACCTTTCTATCAAATCATTTTTTATTTATATTTTAATATTTTATGAGTCTTTGAAATTATGTGCAAGGAGGGATTTGAACCCCCGACACCGTGGTTCGTAGCCACGTGCTCTAGTCCACTGAGCTACAAGCACTTGTTATTAATTCACCCTATCATATATAGTTCTTTTAGTCAACTAACGGATATTTCTTAAATCAATATTTTAAAACAATACAATCTTTAAGTATTATTAGTGCAGTTATTTTTGTATAATGTTTATATTTATTTTAGAGTATTTCGTTTTTAATTTTATTAATTTATCGAGTTTTAACACAAATTTATGAGCAAAATTATTTTATATCAAGAAGATGCTAGAAGAGCTTTAGAAAAAGGTATGGATATTCTTGCTGAAGCCGTATCGGTTACATTAGGACCCAAAGGTAGAAATGTTGTATTAGAAAGAAAATACGGAGCCCCTCAAATTGTCAATGATGGAGTTACAATAGCAAAAGAGATTGAATTGGAAGATCACATAGAAAATACTGGGGTTGCTTTAATACGACAAGCTGCTTCCAAAACGAATGATGTAGCTGGTGATGGGACAACCACAGCTACAGTATTAGCCCATGCGATGGTTAAACAAGGAATGAAAAATGTAGCTGCAGGAGGTAATCCTATAGCTATTAAACGAGGTATAGAAAAAGCGACTCAATTTGTGGTAAGTCAGATTTCAGAATATGCTGTTCCCGTGGAAGATACAAAATCTATTACTCAAGTAGCAACTATATCTTCTGGAAATGATGATGAGGTTGGGCAAATGATTGCAAATGCCATTGATAAAGTTGGGCGAGAAGGTGTTATTTCCCTGGAAGAAGGAAAATCTACCTTAACTGAATTAGAAATGACAGAAGGAATGTTTTTTGAAAAAGGTTTTATCTCTCCATACTTTGTTACAGATACTGAAAGAATGGAGGTAGTTCAAGAAAATCCATATATTTTAATCACCGATAAGAAAATTACTTTAGTTCAACAAGAATTAGTTCCCGTTTTAGAATTAGTTTCAAAAACTGCAAGACCATTAATGATTATTTCAGAAGATGTTGAAAAAGAAGCTTTAGCTACTTTGGTAGTTAATAAGTTACGAGGCATTGTAAATGCAGTGGCTGTTAGGGCTCCTGGGTTTGGTGATCGACGTAAAGCTATGTTAGAAGACATAGCAATTTTGACAGGTGGGCAGGTTATTTCTGAAGATGCTGGATTTAGTTTAGAGTCTATTCAACTTGAATTATTAGGACAAGCTCGAAGAGTCACTGTAACGAAGGAAGGGACAACTATTATAGCAGAAGGAAATGAGCGAGAAGTAAAAGCTCGTTGCGAGCAAATACGAAGACAAATTGATGCAAGCGATTCATCTTATGAAAAAGAAAAACTTCAAGAAAGATTGGCTAAATTAGCTGGTGGAGTTGCAGTTATCAAGGTAGGAGCGGCAACTGAAACTGAGATGAAAGATCGTAAGTTAAGATTAGAAGATGCTATTAATGCTACTAAAGCTGCTGTGGAAGAAGGAATTGTTCCTGGTGGTGGATGCACTTTAACTCATATTTCTAATGATTTATACAATTGGGCTAAAGAGAATTTAGAGGAAGATGAACTTATAGGTGCTTTAATAGTTGAAAAGGCTTTAACATCCCCTCTACGACGAATTATTGAGAATACTGGAGTTAATCCAAGCATTTTGATACAACAAATTAAAGATAGTGAATTTAACATAGGTTATGATGCAGCTAAAGGAGAAATTACAGATATGTATGAACGTGGAATTATTGACCCAGCTAAAGTTACTCGTTCTGGCTTACAAAATGCAGCTTCAATAGCAAGCATGATATTAACTACAGAATGTATAGTAGTAGATAAGAAGGAAGATTTGGAATAAAGTAAAATTAGGCGGTTTTTCTTAATTATAGTTCACTATAATTAAGGAAATCCGGTTGTATTTTCTTATAACTTTATTTTTATTTATGAGTTTTCCAGTTTGTAGTTTTGTAAAATAATTTGGATAAAGTAATTTATAAGGTTTATAACCAATAATTTTTCCTTCTGTATTCAAAATTAATTTAATTATATTTTTTTTATTCCAATTTACAGTAGTTTTATGTAATTTTAAATCGGATAATAATTTCTTTCGGATTCTAGTTTTTGAATTTGGTTCAATTTTTTTTATTATGAGTTTTTTATCATTATATAAAAAATTTGTTTTTATAAGCCTATAGCTGCTTCTTGGAAAATAAGTAGTTAAAGTTACATAAAAAAAAACAGATATAGGGAAAAATTGGAAAAATATTCTTTTTATTTGTTCAACTATTAAGTTTTGGTTGCTATTCATCTAAGTTTTTAATCTTATATATTGTGTACAATATGTTAATACTCATTGTTTGGTTGTATATTTGTCTAAATGCTTTGTTATCCGGCCAAATATTGTTTGTGAATAAATCGATATTTTCGTTTAATAAAGTTAGTAAACTAAAACTAGTCCGGCTTAATGAGTTGGGTTCGAAGGTTTCCTCAAAATTAATTAGATAAATGAGTTTTATAAGATCTCTATTGTTTATATTAGATGTATGTACATTTTTTACCGATTTCGTATTCGCATTATATAAAATTTTAAATTTTATATTTTTTAGATTATTTTTAAAATTTGGTATGTTAATTCTATTTTTTTCTAAAATTTTTAGAGAAGAAAAAAATATTTCAACGAATTTATATTGTTTTTTCATGTAATTAATTTACTTGTTCAGTTAACTTACAATAAAAATTCCAAGACTAATTTCTACAATGTAAATATTTATCTTGGAAATTAAAATAAGTTTAGCTGCTACCTGCAAAAATAAAATCAGGAAACTTCGTTTGAAGCTCAGTGAAGGATTGTTTTTTTCCTTCTTCTTGCCAGTAGTTAATTATTTCAGTAGTTTTGTTTAATAATTCTACTCGTTCTTTTTCTGTAATCCAAGGTTTAGATTCTAATTCTGTTTTTAACTGTTCCCAAGCATCATTTCTAGGCCAAAAAAAATAGGAAGTTAATGGACTTGTGCCATTTCCTAAAATTTGATCTATAGAAATAGCGACATTATTATCTAGCCATAATATTTTTAAAGTAAACTTTGACACTTTTATCTCCTCAATTTAAATAATATAGAATAATTCAATAACTTATTTGCTTTCCTTTATTATAGAAGCTCTTTTTAATAAATTTTTTACAGTGTCTGTTGGTTGTGCACCTTGTGAAAGCCTTATTGCAATTCGATCCACATTTAAGTTACTTTCGTTTGTTTGTGGATTATAAAATCCTAGTTCTTCTATTGCTTTTCCATCTCGCTTACTAGTACTAGTCATAGCTACAACTCTGTAAGATGATTGCTGTTTTCTTCCACATTTTTTTAATCTAAGTTTGATCATTATTTTATTTTTTATTTTAGTTTTCCCTGATAATATAATAATACTTTCATTGTTAACATAATACGATTTGTTAACTTATTCTATAATAATTTTGTAATTTTATTTTAATCCAACTCCTACATTGCTTAAAACCTGAAGGAGAGATTGTATTAGTAAAAATCCAAGTATAGGAGATATATCAATTCCTATTAGTGGAGGTACTATTCCTCGGAAAATTTTTAAATAAGGATCCGTTAGTCTACTTAAGGAATAAAACGGTTGAGCATACCAATTGATATTAGGAAACCAGGTAAGAGAAACTCTTACTAAAAGTAAAGTTAAATAGGTTTGTAAAAACCCTGATACAGCGGATAATATTAATGTGAGAGGGTCTGACATAGTTGTATATTAGTTCTATTTTCTTATTAGTTAATATTTAGCATCTATGATATAGAAAAATATTATTTTATTATATAACGAAATTTTAATCTTATTTAATATTAAAATTATATTATACAGTTAATCGTATATTTTTAGCATATATTTTTTAATATCTTTGCTTATTTTATTTTTGGAGTAATTATGGAAAGACAAGACGTTCCTAGGTTTGTTTGGAAATGGGGTTTTACTGTGTCGGCAGAAAATTGGAATGGTAGATTAGCGATGTTAGGATTCTTTTTTGTTGTTCTTATCGAAACTATAACTGGAAAAGGAATTTTACATTTTTTGGGAATTGTATAATTAAACAAATAAGAGGGGCTAGCGATTAAGCTAGTCCCTCTTATTTGTTTGACTATATAAATTAGTCTAAAGGTCGTAATGATAAAGTAGGTTCGTTTTCACGGTTGATTCCTTTTTCGAATCCTGCAGCTGCAGCTCTTGCTCGACCAGCATGCCAAAGGTGTCCGATATAGAATGCAAATCCTAAGAAGAAGTGTGAACATGTTAACCAGCTACGTGGAGATACGTAGTTTACAGAGTTAATTTCAGTTGCAACACCACCTACAGAGTTTAAAGATCCAAGAGGTGCATGCGTCATATATTCAGCAGCTCTTCTTTCTTGCCATGGTTGAATATCATATTTGATCTTGTTTAAGTCTAATCCATTCGGACCTCTTAAAGGTTCAATCCAAGGAGCTCTTAAATCCCAGAATCTTTGTGTTTCTCCCCCTAAAATGATTTCCCCACTTGGAGATCTCATTAGATATTTACCTAAACCAGTAGGACCTTGTGCAGATGCTACGTTAGCACCTAATCGTTGGTCTCTTACTAAGAAAGTAAATGCTTGGGATTGTGATGCTTCTGGTCCTGTAGGCCCATAGAATTCACTTGGGTATGCTGTATTATTATACCAAGAGTATTGGCTAGCGATGAACCCCATTAGAGAAACAGCTACAAGGCTATAAGACAGATATGCTTCTCCAGACCATACGTAAGCTCTACGAGCCCACGCGAAAGGTTTAGTAAAAATGTGCCAAAAACCACCAACGATACAAATAATTCCAATCCAGATGTGGCCACCAACTAAATCTTCCATATTATTTACACTTACGATCCATCCGTCTCCACCCCATGGAGATTTAAGAACGTAACCGAAAATAACTCCTGGGTTTAAAGTAGGGCTATCAATGATTCTTACATCTCCACCACCTGGAGCCCAAGTATCATAGATTCCACCAACATACATAGCTTTGATAACTAATAAAAATGCACCAATTCCTAATACAATTAGATGAATACCTAAAATTGTTGTAATTTTATTTTTATCTCTCCAATCGTATCCAAAAGCAGGGAATGATTCTTCTAGTGTATCTGGTCCGATTAAAGAGTGATAAACTCCACCAAATCCTAGTACTGCAGAAGATATTAAATGTAATACTCCTACTACGAAGTAAGGATAAACATCGATAATTTCTCCTCCAGGTCCAACTCCCCAACCTAATACTGCTAAATGAGGAAGTAATATAAGACCTTGTTCATATAGTGGTTTTTCTGGAATATAATGTGCTACTTCGAATAAAGTCATTGCACCGCACCAGAATACCATTAAACCAGCATGAGCAACATGCGCTCCTAGTAATTTACCAGATACGTTTATTAATCTAGAATTACCTGACCACCATGCGAAACCAGTAGATTCAATATCTCTACCTGCTACGCTTAAATTAGAATTAAAGGGCGTTTCCACGTGGTAAAACCTCCTCAGGGAATATAAAGTTTTCATGAGGCTGATCTTGTGCAGCCATCCAAGAACGAATACCTTCGTTTAGAAGAATATTT
>JACCEC011898355.1_pt1 | contig 23830 bp, 27 predicted proteins | sample 7450121 | NCBI WGS metagenome assembly JACCEC01 (sample SAMN15323455, study PRJNA562643) | freshwater metagenome | isolation source: river surface water | place: USA:Blue River Watershed | collected 2017-08-18 | reverse complement strand
TCTTCCAGAAAGGTGCGCTTTCTTGTCCGCTTCGCGGACATCTCGAATCCATTACCCAAGCTGATCTGTTTCATGACAGTACGTTATACAACCAACCCTTCAGCAACCTGACTTATGCAGACCTTCCTTAGCCAACAGATCGTCAAGATCATCAGGGGTTGGAGCACCGGTCAGGGTTGAAATACGTTGTTCGTCAGCAACGCTGGCCAGCAAACCGTAATCCGGATTGTTGATCAATTCGCTTTCCTGACGCTCTTTGATTGTTTCAATGGTCAGTCGCAGCTGTTCCTTGATTTGATCGAACGGGCTGCTGTATAGATCAGAAACACGTGTGTGGACATCAAGAACGGTTGTAACGGCATTCAGGAAGTATTCACGAGGTTTTTCGTCATAATCAACGAAGGTTTGTGGTAATTCAGATTCGTCACGCTTGGCGCAAGTAACGTTTACATTACCCGGGTTCTTTACCTGGTTCAGGCGATAGATACCTGCTTCAACCGGCAACCATTGCAGTAGATGTACAAGCCAGCGCGGGGTGATGATCGGAAGCTGGGGGACGGTTTTAGTGGCATTGGCGAGCTGCCGTGCGGCAACATCATTAAGCGCCAATTGTGGTTCCTGGTTTACAGCCATGCTGAATTACTCCTTGGTGTTAAAAAACTAGATATTCGGCGCTTCTTTGTCGGAAGCAGCCCGAATCTGTGCTTGGGCAATGTTGCTACCCGAAGGAACGCTGTGCGTCAGCCATACGTTGCCGCCAATAACGGACCCCTGACCAATCGTGACGCGCCCTAAAATCGTGGCACCGGCATAAATAACAACATCGTCTTCAACTAATGGGTGTCGCGGCTGCCCCTTTTCAAGCAACCCATCTTCGCCTTTAGGAAAGCGCTTAGCACCGAGCGTGACGTTCTGATAAATCCGCACGCGTTTGCCAATCACAGCGGTTTCGCCAATGACGACGCCGCTCCCATGGTCAATAAAGAAACTCTCATCGATTGCCGCACCGGGATGAATATCAATACCGGTTTCAGAGTGTGCAATTTCGGCGATAACGCGGGCAAGTAGTGGCGCGCCAAGGCTATAAAGCAGGTTTGCGATACGATGATGAATGATGGCGATAATGCCCGGGTAGCACAGCAGCACTTCGTCAACACTACGTGCAGCAGGATCTCCTTGATAGGCCGCGATAATGTCACTATCCAGAATACGACGCAGACGCGGCAGCTCGTCAGCAAACCCCTGGACGATGTCGTAGGACAATGCTTCAACGTCCTGGCTGACTTCACCCGATTGCCGTGCCTGATGCGTCAGCTCCAGACGAACCTGGGTCACCAGGGCATTTAAGGCGGCATCCAATGCATGGCCGACATAAAAGTCTTCACTCTCTTCACGCAAGTCTGCCGGACCCAGCCGAAGCGGAAATAGAACACTGCTTAATGACGTGACGATCCATTGCAGCACTGATCGTGATGGCAACTCGCGAATTCCATGTTCACTGGCCCTACCGTGCTGCTTACGATAATCAGCGCGTACACCGTGCAATTGATTAACAATACGGTCAAGATCCCACTGGTGACCATGCTGGACCCATTGGCGCGCATCAATAAAACTTGTAGACATCAAAGAACCTCTTAATCCTGAATCCAAGGGAGTGAACAATGGCGCCAACCACCCAACTCACCGCGTTGTGTCTTATCGTTTAAATCACCTTCAAAGCCTTCAGAGATGTTGTAAACATCTGTAAAGCCCGCATTGGCTAAAGCAATTGCCGCATCATGTGATCGCTTACCACTTCGACATAACAACAACACGACAGAATCTTTACGAACTTTGGCTTCAACCTCACGTACAAATCGCGGGTTTCTATTCAAGGCGGTTCCGGTTTGCCAGGCCACATGCAAAGTGTTTGGTACCAGACCTACAAACTTGCGCTCTTCGTTAGTGAGTACGTCAATAATTTGAGCCGCGCCTGACGAGAAAAGTTGCCATGCCTCTATAGGATTGACGCGCCCTGCATAGGGCAACGCCAGCGCATGCCCCGCAGCACGTGCGCTGGCAATCACTTTAAGAATTAACGCTTCCGGCAGAGACCCAAGCGCTTCCACATTTGAATTGAAATCTATGTGGTGGATAACGGCTGCATTCACGGCTATCTCCTGTACTTGTTTTACTTGTAAGGCTTGTAGTCTAAGAACAGGGAACGCCTATGTGAACGATGAACTTATTCTTTGCTTATAAGACGGCGACTGAAAAGCTTATTCAGATTTTTTATAAGAAGGCGTCGCTATAACAAAATAAGGATTAAATCGTTCACCTTAGAAGCTGATTTGCGTAGATTCTTTCCATGGACTACTCAATTCTTTTCGTTCCCGGATTACACAACAGCGGCCCCGAACACTGGCAAACGTGGCTGGAGCAGAAAACTCCAGGCGCTCGTCGTGTCCTTCAGGATGATTGGCACAAACCTGATTTAGTACGGTGGTCAGCAAAAATTGAGTCTGCAATTCATAACGCTGAACACAGAGTGATCTTGGTCGCCCATAGCTTCGGCGCTCTTGCAAGCGTAGTTGCGGCAACCCATACGGGTGAACGCGTTGCGGGTGCATTATTCGTGGCCCCTGCTGACCCCACTCGATATTCCCTCTCTGGTGAGATATTGCCTGCGGAAGCGTATTTATTGGATGGGGGCCTTTACAACGCCATCCCTAAAGAACGCCTGATGTTCCCCAGCATTCTCGCAGCGAGCCTGAATGACCCCTGCATTCCTTTTAAAAGAGCGGCATGGTGGGCATCCGTTTGGCGCAGCAAACTTGTTACGTTAGGCAATCTTGGGCATGTCAATGAGGCATCTCAATTAGGGCCATGGCCAGAAGGTGAAGCCTTGCTCAGCGACGTCGTTAAAAAAGCCGAGCAACGTGACGCCCTATGGGACCAAATGATTCGATGGGCATTTTAGCGATGAAACATATGTCCCACCGTGAAAAACCAAGCACAGACTTTTCTAACGACGATAACGAAGATAAAGACTATATGACTTCACCGCTCATTGATTTGCTTGCACTCATCATTGCTGTACTTGGCGTACTGGTGTTGCTGAACGAAATCTAAGTATTAAGGCAGGTGTCGGCGTTTAACCAGCAAGCGAGGCCTTGGTTTTGACATGTGCCTCAGTGAGCTCGGATGCGCAGAGCTCCATGAAGCGGTAAGCAAAGCCACGCAAAAAGCTACCTCGTCTCACGCCGATGAGCGTGGTATTCAAACGGAAGAGATGCTCAGACTTAGGCATGCGCAATCCGCTATCTCGTTCCGCAAAATAAGCCCGTGACGAGACGATGCCGATACCCAACCCCAACTCGACATACGACTTGATGACATCTGCATCCAGGGCCGACATCACAATGTCGGGCGTTACCCCGGCATCAGCAAATGTCTTGTCTAACTGAGACCTCCCCGTATAACCCTTATGATATGTAATGATCGGATATTCAGCGATCTCCTGAAGGCTTAGCTTTTCGGAAGACTGTAACGGGTGGCCTTCAGGGACAATGATCGCGTGATGCCACTGATAATAGGGAAAAGTCACCACATCTTCCGCACCTTCAAGCGCTTCAGTCGCTATGCCGATATCTGCGTCACCGCTTTTAAGCATTGAGGCAATTTCGTCAGGGCTCCCCTGATGCAGGACGAGATGCACCTTCGGAAACTCTGCTTTAAAGGTTTTTACAACATTGGGCAGCGCATATCTTGCCTGGGTATGGGTCGTCGCTACGACCAGTTCGCCTTCATCCTTTTGCGTAAACTGATCGGCCAGCTGCTTGATGTTCTGTGCATCAATCAGCAACCGCTCCACAATACCAATCAGTTCCTTACCTGGCTCCGTTAGGCCAATCAGCCGCTTGCCTTTGCGCACAAAGAGCTCGACCCCCAACTCATCTTCAAGATCTTTGATGTGTTTGCTCACACCCGGTTGGGATGTAAAAAGCGCTTCAGCAACCTCAGTCAGATTAAAATTCTGACGTACGGTTTCGCGGACAATCCGGAGCTGCTGGAAGTTCATGCCGCCGCTTCCTTGTGTTCAAAAACACTCAGCTTCTTGGGCACCAGGTAAACATGATCGCCTTCCTTCACGTTTAAACCAGCAACCTCAAGGCGGGTTAGCTCCACCTCATAATTGTGATTGGTCTTTTCATCATTAATGTCGAGGCCGATCAGTTCAACGCGAGACGTAGCACCAAAGGTCAGTACACGCTCAACGACCGCGTAGACACCGCGAGCCGCTGGATCTTTAGAAATGGTCAGCTCATGCGGACGGGCAAAAGCCACCACTGATGAACCGTCAGCAATGGCCGAACCCCCATGTTCCAGTTGGTGCGGGCCCACATGGACGACGTCACCGTCAACACGCCCATGGAATAGATTCACAGAACCCAAAAAGCTGTACACAAAGGGTGAGGCCGGCTCGTCGTATACCTGATCCGGCGTGCCCACTTGCTCTACCCGTCCCTGATTCATGAGCACCACTTCATCCGCTACTTCCAGGGCTTCTTCCTGGTCGTGCGTCACAAAAATTGAGGTGACATGAATTTCGTCGTGCAAACGGCGTAACCAGCGGCGGAGTTCTTTTCGCACCTTGGCATCCAGTGCGCCAAAGGGCTCGTCGAGCAGCAATACTTTCGGCTCAACGGCCAACGCTCGCGCCAGGGCAATCCGCTGACGCTGACCGCCGGACAATTGGGAGGGGAAGCGATCAGCCAACCAATCCAACTGCACCAGGTCCAGCAAGTCGTGTACTTTTTTCTTGATCACAGCGTCACTAGGCCGCTCGCTGCGCGGTTTAACCCGTAAACCAAAAGCGACGTTCTCAAACACAGTCATGTGTTTAAACAAAGCATAGTGCTGAAACACAAAGCCGACTTGGCGTTCACGAACATGGCGGTCCGAGGCATCTTCACCGTCTAGAATCACCTGACCTGAATTAGCCGACTCCAATCCGGCAATAATCCGCAGCAAGGTTGTCTTTCCGCAACCCGATGGGCCAAGCAGTGCAACGAGCTTGCCTGTTGGAAATTCAAGGCTGACGTTATCCAGTGCTTTAAAGTCACCAAATGTTTTATAGATGTTATTAACTTGGATGCTCACGATTAATCTTCCTTGAGTTCTAAATTGACCTTGTTGGCTTTCCATTCGACAAAGGTCTTAATCAGCAAAGTCAGCAGCGCCAGAATGGCCAGTAGCGACGCAACCGCAAATGCAGCGGCAAAGTTGTATTCGTTGTATAGGATTTCTACGTGCAGCGGCATGCTGTTGGTTTCACCACGAATATGGCCCGACACCACAGAAACTGCGCCAAACTCGCCCATAGCGCGCGCATTACAAAGCACCACGCCGTAGATCACGCCCCATAAAATGTTGGGCATGGTGACAAAACGGAAGACCTGCCAACCCCTGGCACCGAGAACGATAGCCGCCTCTTCTTCTTCCTTGCCTTGCGCCTCCATCAACGGAATGAGTTCACGGGCAACAAAGGGAAAGGTCACAAAAATCGTGGCCAGCAAAATACCGGGCACGGCAAAAATGATCTTGACGTTGTTGTCCACAAACCAGGAGCCAAACCAACCCTGCGCGCCAAAGACCAGCACAAAGATCAAACCGGCAATGACGGGTGATACCGAGAATGGCAGATCGATCATCGTGATAAGAAAGCGCTTTCCCGGAAACTGGAACTTGGTAATCGCCCAGGCAGCAGCGACGCCAAAAACCAGATTCATCGGCACCGACACGATGGCCACAATAAGCGTCAGCTTGATCGCAGATAACGCATCCGGGTCAACTAACGCGGCAAGATAGGCATCGAACCCCTTGCGAAAGGCTTCCACAAAGACCGAGGCCAGTGGCAACAAGAGAAACAGCGCAAAATACAACAGCCCGATGCCAATAATGACTCGGCGCACCCAGGGCGACTCTTGTGTAGCACCACTGATCTTCTGTTGCCCTCTGACTGATTTAGCAGTCAGTGCCGTTGCAATACCGCCAGCCATTAGACTTCCCTCCCTGTGCGCTTAGCCGTCCAGGCCTGCAATGTATTGACGACCAGCAACAATATGAACGACAGGAACAACATGACGACGGCAATCGAGGTTGCGCCTGAATAGTCGTACTGCTCCAGCTTGGTAATAATCATCAGCGGCGCAATTTCAGAGACCATCGGCAGATTGCCGGCAATAAAGATTACCGAACCGTACTCACCAACGGCCCGTGCAAAGGCCAGGGCAAAACCGGTCAGCAAGGCGGGCAGAATAATCGGCAGGACGACTTTAAATACGGTCTGCGCCCGATTAGCCCCCAGGCTTGCTGCGGCTTCTTCAATCTCCTTGTCCAGATCTTCCAGCACGGGCTGCACGGTGCGCACGACAAAAGGCAAGCCGATAAAAATCAGTGCGATCATGATGCCCGTTGGGGTGAATGCAATCTTTAAGCCGAGGGGCTCCAGGTATTGTCCCAGCCACCCGTTCTTGGCGTAGATGGCCGTCAATGCGATACCCGCCACGGCGGTTGGTAGCGCAAACGGCAAATCAACCAGCGTGTCGACAATGCGCTTACCCGGAAAGCTGTAGCGCACCAGCGCCCAGGCAAGCACAAGCCCAAAGACCGCATTCACGGTTGCTGCAATAAGCGACGCACCAAAGCTTAACTTCAACGAAGCCACAACGCGTGGCTCACTGATCGTTTGCCAGAATTGCAGCAAGGTCAGATCCGTTGTTTTCCAGATCACCGCGGATAGCGGGATGAGGACGATGAGCCCCAGATACGCCAGCGTAAACCCCAGGGTGATACCAAACCCCGGGATCACGCTTTGCTTGAACAAGCGTTTGCTCATCGTTTCACCATGATCTGGTCATAAATACCACCGTCGGCGAACTGCTCTTTCATGACTTTGTCCCAGCCACCCAGCAGTTTTTCCACGCTGAAGGTATTGACTGCCGGGAACACTTTGGCGTACTTCTTCAACACCGCTGCATTACGTGGGCGTAGATAATGCTTGGCGACAATTTCCTGACCTTCCGGAGACCACAGGTATTCCAGATATGCCGTCGCTACTTTACGTGTGCCACGCTTATCAACGACCTTATCAACCACGGTAACAGGCGCCGGAGCGTCAATCGACAGGCTCGGATAAACGATATCGAACTGGTCGCCACCGATTTCTTTATCGAGCAGCATGGCTTCATTTTCAAAGGTGACCAGCACATCGCCCATGCCGCGTTGGGTAAAGGTCGTGGTTGCGCCACGGCCACCGCCATCCAGCACTGGCACATTGGTAAACAGGGCCTTCACAAATTCTTTGGCTTTCTCATCTGACTTGTAGTTCTTGATGGCATAACCCCAGGCGGCCAGATAGCTATAGCGGCCGTTACCCGTTACCTTTGGGTTAGGAATGATCACTTGCGTGCCTGGCTTGATCAGGTCCGGCCAATCCTTGATGCCCTTCGGGTTGCCTTTACGGACAACAAAAACGGTCGTGGTGGTATAGGGTGCCGCATCATTCGGCAGGCGCTTCTGCCAATCTGCATTCACCAAGCCACTCTTTACCAGCATCTGGATATCCGGCACCTGGTTCATGGTCACAACGTCAGCTTCCAGGCCGGCAATGACTGCGCCTACCTGCTTGCTGGACCCACCATGCGACTGATTGATCGTGACGGGCGGGTTCCCCTTGGCTTGCCAGCTGGCTGTGAATGCCGGATTGATGTCTTTGTAAAGCTCCCGCGCCACATCATAGGACACATTCAGAATCGAGTTCTGGGCAAACGTGCTCGGTGCCACTGCCAGCAAGAGCCCTGCCAGGCCAGAACCAAATACCGTACGGATTTTTAACGTTTTCATGGGAAGACACCTCCTAAGTTGGGAGTGGCAGTCTAGTCCAGGCTTTATGCTATTAAAAGACAGAATTAGTCTTTGCTTATAACCAATCTGATATAAGCCAGCCGGGACCGCGATTCAGCCCCCTCGGCCGTTCAACCCGGGCCGAGGGCGTAATTTAAACGGACGACTTCGTCTTACTTTTTAGTGATGATCTGGTCGAATACGCCACCATCACCAAAGTACGTCTTCTGTGCTTTTTCCCAACCACCAAAGACCTGGTCAATGGTAAACAGTTTGACCTTGGCAAAATTACCGCTGTATTTGGCCGCAATCTCCTTGTTACGCGGACGATAGTAGTGACGTGCTGCAATTTCCTGGCCAATCGGGGTATACAGGTATTCCAGATAAGCGGTCGCTACTTTGCGAGTCCCACGACGATCAACCACCTTATCCACGACAGCCACCGACGGTTCCGCCAGGATCGACAATGACGGCGTCACAATGTCAAACTTGTCCGGGCCCAACTCTTTGATCGACAGATACGCTTCGTTTTCCCAAGAGATAAGCACATCGCCAATACCACGCTCGGTAAAGGTGGTCAGCGAACCACGCGCCCCCGAATCCAGCACCTTCACGTTTTTATAAATATTCGTGACCAGTTCACGCGCCTTCTGGTCATTACCACCCGGTTGCTTCAGCGCATAACCCCAGGCCGCCAGGAAGTTCCAGCGTGCGCCTCCCGAGGTTTTAGGATTCGGGGTAACCACTTCAATGCCTGGCTTGGCCAGATCGTTCCAATCCTTAATGTTTTTGGGGTTGCCCTTACGCACCAGGAAGACGATCGTTGACGTATACGGGGCCGAATTATCTGGCAGTCGCTTGATCCAGTTAGGCGCAATCAACCCCTTCTGAGCAATGGCATCCACGTCATAAGCCAATGCCAACGTGACCACATCAGCTTCCAGGCCGTCGATCACGGCACGCGCCTGTTTACCAGAACCGCCATGCGAGGCTTTAACGTTCAAGACTTCGCCGGTTTCCTTTTTCCAATGATTGGCAAAGACGGCATTAAAGTCTTTGTACAGTTCGCGTGTCGGGTCATACGACACATTGAGCAGCGTTGTGTCTGCGTGCGCAGCCAGCCCGGAAAATGCGACTGAAATACCAACCACTGCCGAGAGCAGTGTTTTGCGAGTAATTGCCATGATTCAGACTCCATTCAAAATTTGATGGAGCGATGATGCGGCAAAGCAACAACCCTTGTGAACGAATTAAAACTTCTTTGCTTATACGATTTTTTGCCAGGACGCGTTATCAGGCCATGCGTGGTATCACCGCTGGCCACTCAACCCAGGGATAGTCCGGTAGCCCTTGGTGCCAATGCTGCTGTGGCTCACCCTGGATCAATGGCAGGAGGTAAGCCAATGCCTCCGCCGTAATTGTGTATGCCGTCTGGTCGATCCACGCGGTCGGGAACAGTCGCTCCCGGTTAGCAATGTCCGCCAGCGGCACGCTGCCGCAATGCCACGCATACGGTTGCGCCGTGTCGCGAACAATAGTGACCATCACCCCACTCTGCCCTTGTGAGACAAGTTGAAACGCATGCTGCGCCACTGCTTCTGCCTGCGCAATGTCGGTAGCGCTCGCCAGGTGGCGTGCCGCACGCTGCAGGTAATCTGGCACTGCCACGTGAACTTTAACGCCGAGCTGGGCTCGCAATAGTGAGGCCACTGCGAAGCCTGCCCCGCCTAATTGCTCATGACCATAATGGGATGCAGTGTTCTGCTGGGCGTAGAACTGGCCATCTGCGGTACGGATGCCTTCTGACACCACACAGACACAGGCGTTATGTCTGGCAAAGCTGGCCTGTACTGCCTTGATAAAAGCTGCTGGCTCAAAGCTGACTTCCGGAAAGAGAATAATGGGTGAGGTCATCTGTGCCGGCAATCTGGCCACGGCACCACACGTCGCTAACCACCCGGTATGGCGGCCCATGACCTCCAGAATAAAGACGCTGGGCTTGGTTGCCATGGCGCAGTGATCGCGTGCAGCTTCCATGAGCGATACTGACAGGTACTTCAACGCCGAGCCGAAGCCCGGGGAGGTGTCGGTCCCTTCCAGATCGTTATCGATTGTTTTAGGCAGACCGATTACGTTTAACGGTAGATTAAAACGCTGCCCGAGCTCGACCAGTTTGGCTGCCGTGTCCATGGAACCATTGCCGCCATTCACGTAAATCGTGCCGATCTCATGGGCAAGCAGCACATCGCGCACCCGTTGCCATTGCTCGGGATTGTCTTTGTAGGCTTGCAACAGCGTGCGGCCGGAACCCAGGCCCCCACCGGGAATCTGGCTCAGCGCCTGACGCATGGCGGGTGGCAATGCACTGGCATTGACCAGATGTTCATCCAAAAGACCGGAAAGACCATTCTCGGCAGCGTAAAGCGTACCCTGCCCTTGGCGCTGATGCGCCTCAATCAAGGCCGCAGCCGTGGCACCGATCACGGCCGTGACTCCACCCGACTGAAAATATAATGCGTTCTTCATGCCACCATTAAAACAGATCGGGCGCCAGATTGGCAGAGCCAACCGGGCGCCCGATCAGGACGTGCTGAATTAAATTAGCTCAGTGCGCCTAGTACGCGTGCGGTGATTTCGTCTACACCACCCACACCCGCAATTTTCTTGACCTTCGGTGCTTGGGCATCACCGGCGTTTTGCCAGTTACTGTAGAACGTGACCAGCGGCTTGGTCTGGCTGTGATAGATGTCCAGACGATGACGGACTGTCTCTTCTTTGTCATCGTCACGCTGGATCAGGTCTTCACCGGTCACATCATCCTTACCAGCCACTTTAGGCGGGTTGTAGGTCACGTGATAGGTACGGCCCGAAGCCAGGTGCACACGGCGACCAGCCATGCGATCAATGATGTCCTGATCGGGCACGTCGATTTCCAGAACGATGTCCAGCGGCACACCCGCTTCTTTCATCGCCTCGGCTTGCGGGATAGTGCGTGGGAAACCGTCAAAGAGATAACCGTTCTTGCAGTCGTCTTCTTTGAGGCGCTCTTTCACCATGCCGATAATCACGGCATCCGGCACCAGGCCACCAGAATCCATGTGCTTTTTAGCTTCCATGCCCAACGGGGTGCCGGCTTTAACTTGAGCGCGCAGCATGTCGCCTGTGGAAATTTGCGGGATACCGAATTTTTCACAGATAAATTTGGCCTGGGTGCCCTTACCAGCGCCCGGAGCGCCCAACAGAATGAGTTTCATCGGTATCCTCGATTTGTAAATGGAATAAACAGAGTGTGGAACATCCACCTTGCAAAAAACTTACGGTAATTACGCCTGAGGGTCAATGCGCAGTGCAGCGAAATGATCGGCGTAAACCTGTTGCGCCCGCGTTGCGTCATCCGGAGTATCTACCCCGGCTGGCGGTAACGTGTCTGTGACGGCCACGCTGATCCGATAGCCATGCCATAGCGCCCGCAGTTGCTCCAGGGCTTCAACCGATTCCAGCGGACTGGGCGCCAGGCTGGCGTAATCTCGCAAAAAACGCCGACGATAGGCGTACAAACCAATGTGGCGATAGCAGTCATAACCGCTCGTCGGCAGTGTTTGTGGTTGCTGGCCTTGCTGCCAGTCTGGGCTGAAGGCATCGCGTGCAAAGGGAATCGGCGCCCGCGAAAAATACAGCGCATCAGCGTTGGCCTTCAAGACCACTTTGCAGATGTTCGGATTAAACAGTTCCCCGGCATCATGAATCGCATGCGCCAGCGTGGCCATGTCAGCACCCGAATCGACCAGTTGGTGTGCGGCCTGATCAATCAGTGCCGGCGGCAAAAAGGGTTCGTCCCCTTGCACATTAACAACCACGGTTTCGTCTGCCCACCCAAAATGATCGCAGACTTCGGCAATCCGATCGGTACCACTGGGGTGGTCTTCGCGGGTCATACAGACATCGAAACCGGCGTCTCGCACGGCATCTCGGACATCGCGGCTGTCGGTAGCGACCACAATCGTGTCGGCGCCCGAGCGCTGGGCCCGTTCGCAAACCCGCACGACCATGGGTTTACCCCCCAGATCGAGCAAAGGCTTATTCGGCAGTCGGCTTGATTTAAGACGGGCCGGAATCACCACGCGGAATGTCACGTAACTCACACCAGCCCCTTGCGTTAGCCTTGCTGCGCAGCGAGGCTACGCGCCTCATCCTGCATCATGATGGGGATGCCATCGCGCACCGGGTACGCCAACTGGCAAGGCTTACAGCACAATTCCTGTGCTGTTTTGTCAAACTCCAGCTGACCCTTGCACACCGGGCAAACGAGTATTTCTAGCAGACGTGGATCCATGGAACGGTTCTCTATCGGTGGCGTTTATCAATACCCTTCAGCCATTTGGCCAGGGGCAATGCAGGGGAAAAGCGCGCTTTGACGGGCACCACAAACCAGTTGTCATGTCCTTGAGCAAAGTTTTGGCATTTTACTGCATCCTTCTCTGTCATCAGCACGGGCAGATGGCTAAAAGGAATATCCTGCGGCTTGAAATCATGGTGGTCCGGGAAACTGATCGCCTCGACCCTTAACCCGGCATCACGCAACATGCTAAAGAAACGCTCGGGGTGACCGATACCGGCCAGCGCCAGCACAGACTGTCCGGCAAAGCTTTCCAGGGGCAGCTGACGTTCCGGTTGATTCAGCGCATAGATGTGTTGCGGTTGGAGGGTCATGCCCAATCGGGGTAACGCCGGCCAGGCAGTCTGATCGGGATTACCCTGGATGATGAGCCCACGTACCAACGAGGCATTTAGACGGCTCAATGGCTCACGCAGGGGACCGGCTGGCAGAAGACGGCCATTACCGATACCGCGCTGATCAAACACCACGACTTCGAGATCGCGCGCCAGCGCCAGATGCTGCAACCCATCATCGGCAATCAGAATGTTGACACTGGGGTTTGCCGCCAGCAAGGCACGCCCGGCTTCCGCACGTTTTTCACCCACGAATACCGGAAAACCATCTTGTGCATACAGCAGCGGTTCATCACCGACATGCTGAGGGCTGTCGCCAATGCCCACCGCTCGAACCCCCGGTACCTGACGCCCGTAGCCCCGACTGATGATGCCGGGGCGCCACCCTAATGCTTTGAGTTGTTGCGCCAGCGCGCGGGCAACGGGTGTTTTACCCGCCCCGCCGACAATCAGGTTGCCGACTACCAGCACCGGCACCGGCAGGCGTACCGTCTTGAGAATCCCCCACTGGTACAAACGTCGGCGCAACCAGATTACGGCGGCATACCCCCAGGACAAAACCAGCAACAGGGCTGTCTCTACGCGGCCTAAACGAACCCGGCCATACCAACTGGCCTCAACCTGCGCCGGCCTTAAAATCATGAACCGCTACGCGTGGTAAACGAGATCTGTGATAAATCCGCCTGATGCGCTGCCTGCATGACATCGATAACGCTCTGATGCGTGGCTTTGGCATCGGCATTAATGGAAACCACCGGCGGCTTGGCAGTGCCCCGTTTAGCCAGTGCCGCCTTGAGCGCCGTGGCGACGGCGTCCACCGTGGGCCGCGCCATACTCTGACCATCAATCACTACCGTACCGCTGGCAGTTACTGAGACCGCAATCTCTTCCGGCGGTGTGGCGTTGCTGCTACTGGCCGTTGGCAAATCAATTTCAATGCCCGACACCTTGTTGTAAGTCGTCGTCATCATCAGAAAAATGATGATGACCAACAACACATCGATAAACGGAATCAGGTTGATTTCAGGCTCGTCGCGCCCACTCCCCCGGCGAAAATTCATGGCAGGCTCCGCGGGTTACTGACGTTCGCCATGCACCACTTCAACCAACTTGATGGCCTGTTGCTCCATATCAACGACAAACTTGTCGATGAGCGCACGGAAGTGGCGCCAAAAGATCAATGCGGGAATAGCAATTAACAAACCAAACGTGGTGTTGTACAGCGCCACTGAAATGCCGTAAGCCAATTGCTGCGGGTTACCGGTGGCAGGAGACTGCGCCCCGAAAATATCAATCATACCGACCAGCGTACCCAGCAGGCCAAGCAATGGTGCAATAGAGGCAATGGTGCCTAGCGTCGTCAGGTAGCGCTCCAGCTGGCTGTAAACCATGCGGCCAGACTCTTCAATCGCTTCGCGCATCACTTCCCGGCTACTGTTCTGATTACGAATACCGGCAGCCAGCACACGGCCCAACGGCGAGCTTTCTTCCAGCGCGGCAAGTCGGGCGGCATCGTAACCGCCATGCGCCTGCGTCGACAACACGCTTTGTAGCAATCCGGCAGGTAACACTCTGGTGCGGCGCAGGGAGTAGAGGCGTTCGATAATGAGCGCCAGCGCAATCACTGAGGCAATCAGGAGAGGCCAGATCGGCCAACCGGCCGCTTGAATGATGGCAAACACGTTATTCCAGACACGCAGAAATCAAAGCTGAAGTGTAGCCACCCCACCCTTTTTGAGCAAGCCATTCCCGGCATTTCAAGGGCTTATCGCAGCCCGCACGTTATCCACAAATTTAGTGGATAAGTTTGTGGATAGACTGTCATAAAAGTGTCTAACTCACGCTGGGACATAGACTTAGCTTACGCTGCTCAAAAAAAAGGCTTATTTACGTTTGCATATTGATATCAATGAGTTAGCTTGTATTTACTGGGGTTTCAGGCCGCTTAGGGGGCTAAGCACCTGTGGGATGGGGCACCACTGCCTTGTGGTGGAAAAATTGCGCAATGTCAATCAATTATTCTTGGAATTTTGTTGACAAACATGACTTATTGCGTATCGCCAAAGTGCTTAAGCACGGTAAAGTGTCGCGCATGGTTTCCAGCACGCTTTTTGACGATCCTTCGACAACGCCCCCGTCTTTTGAAGCACCGGTCATGTCGGTCTCCGACCTCAATGCCGCCGTTCGGTCGCAGCTTGAGCGTCGTTTTCCTGTGCTCTGGGTTGAGGGCGAAATTGCCCAACTCACCCTGGCTAGCTCGGGCCATATGTATTTCAGCCTGAAGGATGCGGGCGCTCAGGTGCGTTGCGCCCTGTTTCGTACCCGCGCCGTCCGCCTGGGTTGGCAACCGCGGCAGGGAGACAAAGTACGCGCCCGCGTTCAGGTGACCCTGTACGAAGCGCGGGGCGAGTTCCAACTGACCGTAGAAACCCTGGTCAAAGGCGGTCTCGGTGCTCTTTACGAACGTTTTCTGAGTCTTAAAACAGAATTAGAAGCCGCCGGGCTATTTGATGCCGCGCGTAAGCAGGCGCTCCCGGCGTTTCCACGCACTATCGGCATTATTACCAGCCCACAAGCGGCTGCGTTGCATGACGTGATGACGACGCTGACGCGCCGGGCACCCTATGCCCGATTGATACTTTACCCGACCCTTGTGCAAGGCACCGAAGCAACAGCCCAGATTGTGCAAGCCATTCATGCAGCGAACCATCATGGCCAGGCTGATGTGCTGCTACTTTGTCGTGGCGGCGGCTCTTTAGAAGATCTGTGGAGTTTTAATGAGGCCGCCGTCGTTCGCGCCATTGCCGACAGCCGATTACCGATTATTACTGGCGTTGGTCATGAAACAGACACCACATTAGCGGATCTGGCAGCCGATGTGCGGGCGCCCACGCCCACCGCAGCGGCGGAACTGATCGCGCCGGATAAAACGCGATTACTCAGTTTGGTCGAAGGGCAGCAACGACACCTGCAGCAACTGGTCCTGCGCCGGATTGATGATGCGGGCATGAAACTGGATGGTTATGCGGCACGCCTACGTAGCCCCGCAGCGCTGCTGGAACGCCAGCAAGATCGACTCCATCAGTATCAAACACGGTTAAAACTCTGGTCGCAACGGGCCCTGGAACGCGAGCAGCGGCGCCTCAGCGAGTTCAAACTGCGATTACAAGCCCTTGACCCCAACCAGCCACTCAAACGCGGCTACGCACTGATTACGGATACGCAAGGGCATCTGGTCGATAGCATCACCAAAGCCCCACCCACTTCACAAGTCCAACTACGTCTGGCCGATGGTCAACTGCAGGCACGCATTGAATCGGTCCTGCCGGATGCCTGACGCTTGAAACAGCGCAAAGCTTGCAGGTAACAGCCGCACTGACTAGAATCAAACATTAAACCAACAATGTCCCCCAACCCGGAGAATCATCATGGCTTTTGAACTGCCCGCCCTACCGTTTGCAAAAGACGCGCTCGCCCCACACATGTCGGCCGAGACGTTTGACTACCACTACGCCAAGCACCATCAGGCTTATGTGACCAACCTGAATAATCTGATTCCGGGTACCGAGTACGAAGCGCTGAGCCTGGAAGACATCGTCAAGAAGGCACCAGCGGGTGGCGTGTACAACAACGCGGCTCAGGTCTGGAACCACACTTTCTTCTGGAACTGCCTGTCGCCAAACGGCGGCGGCGCACCGTCCGGTGCGCTGGCTGATGCCATCAACGCCAAATGGGGCTCGTTTGACGAGTTCAAAAAGGCGTTCCAAACTTCGGCCGTGGGCAACTTCGGTTCAGGCTGGACCTGGCTGGTTAAAAAGGCGGACGGCAGCGTCGACATCGTTAACATGGGCGCTGCTGGCACCCCGCTGACCACTGGCGACAAAGCCCTGCTCTGCGTTGATGTTTGGGAGCATGCCTACTACATCGATTACCGCAATATGCGTCCAAAGTTTGTTGAAACGTTCCTCGACAAACTGGCCAACTGGTCGTTTGCGGAAGCGAATTTCGCCTGATCGATTCAGTCAGCCTTGTAAAAAACCCGGGTCAGTTCAGACCCGGGTTTTTTTTTAAGCAACGGGCTGTTTATACCGGTTGTAACCCCAGAGGTACTGCGTAGGCGCCAGGCGAATCATGGCTTCCATAGCGCTATTCATTTGTGTGGCCGCCTGCAACGGATCTTCAGACAAGGGTTCATGCATGGGCGCAATGTGCATCTTATAGCCCTTGCCAATGCCTAAACGTTCTACCCCTAAGACGAAAATCTTAGCACCGGTCAGGCTTTGTAGTCGCTGCACCAAGGTCATGGTGTAAGCCGGCCGCCCGAAGAACGGCGCCCAAACACCCTCACCCAATACCGGCACCTGATCGGGCAATATGCCCACGGTTTGGCCTTTGAGCAACGTCCTGACCAGAGAGCGGACACCACTCTGATTGGCCGGTGCCATTTTAAGTGTCGGACGCGTGCGCATGTTCACAATCCAGTCACGCAACCACGCCATTCGCGGTGGACGGAATAACACGGTAGATGGGTGATGCGAGCTATAAACGGGTCCCAATAATTCAAAGCACCCCATGTGTGGCGACAGCAAGATCACGCCTTTGCCCGCTGCCAACGCCTGTTCAAACAAATGCCAATCGGCTGGCGCCACGTTTCGGTTCAATGCACGGTCGTTACGCCGCACCCACCAGTAAGGCATTTCCAGAAACATCTGCCCTACCGACAGCATGGCCGCTCGCTGCATCTGAAGCGTTGCCTGCGGAAACGCACGTAAAAAGTTTTCGTTGGAACGGCGCTTGAAGGACCCTGCGACTAACCAAGCAATCCAGCCAGCCCCTTGTCCCAGGGTTTGCAGTACACACAATGGCAGCAATGCCAGACTTCTAAAAACACAAGATGCCACTAAAGGCATTACACGATTCGACATACACACGCCTATAAACACTACAAAGACGCGCGTTCTTACCGACCTTCCACTCGCCACTCACCATAACGAACCTTAGCACGTTATGACCTGCCGCCCACGACTACCCAATACAAAAGACTTCTGTGACCTGAACGGATTGCTCGGGATTTCTCGACTGACTAAAAACCGCACGCCGGGCCCAAACTCGGTCGGGAGTACGCCCACCTAGCTGGACTCTGGTTAAGCGATAAAGAGGATGTCGTTTATCTAAAAACGCCCATTCACGCTGACAACGAACAAAACCACGGCGCGCAAACAGCAAGCTCCCCAGCGCCTGCTTACCCAGTTTATTGAACATAACGGACAACACACCGCGCGGAAGTGCCGGTAGCACCGAGTGCGCAACCACCAGCGGCTTCTCATCGTCGGCCGACAGTACAACGGCTCTAACGACGGCCAGTGGCAAGCGCCCGGAACCTTCGTCGTTATAGGGTTGGCCCAGTGCTTGATGCAATACGCGGACATTGATTTTACCAAAATGACGTTGCAAGCGTCGCGTCAGCGAACCGGATTCCAGTAGCCAAGGACGTAAATGCACCGGCGGCTTCAGTGCTTTTCCCAACGGGTGCCAGTGGCTGCCACGGCTCCGCCCTTGCAAACGTCGCGACTGCTTGCGGCTTTCTCGAAGGGCCATAAATCAGTATTCGCCCTGCGGCGATTTTTCCAGACCGATAATCTGGCTGCCCGGGTTGACACCATGCCGGGTAAACCAGCCCCGATTCACTTCCAGGGCATAAGTCGCATGACGTTGCGTGCAATGATTTATCTCTGACTGCGGAGACATGTCTTCAATATTAATCACCCGCCCCTGCGCATCCAGGAAGGCAACAGAGAGCGGGATCTTCGTATTCTTCATCCACATGCAAAAATACGCCGGTGCCGGATAAACAAATAGCATGCCGCGTGAATCAGGCATCGACGTGCGATTCATCAATCCCAAAGATCGCTGGGCCTTATTGCTTGCCACTTCGACATCCAAGGCCCCTGTACCTGCCGTCAGCGGAATCACGGGCAGATCGGCGGCGCTAGCCGATCCGACGGCAACCGCTATAACCAATACAGCAAGAACAGAACGATAAGTGATGTGCATCAGGTGATCCGATTCAGTTGTTCTACAGTCACGGGCATAGATTGGCCCAATGCCAAGGGCTGACCATCATTGAGTGCTAAAAGCTGCACCCCACCGACCGAGACACGCACCAGCCGCAGCACCGGCAAACCCACAGCGGCACACATCCGCTTGACCTGGCGATTACGGCCTTCTGTGAGCGTTATCGCCAACCAAGCGGTGGGTATGGATTTCCGGAAACGGATGGGGGGGTTACGTGGCCACAAACAACGCGCCTCGATGTCTTCAGGCAATACTGCTACCTCACAAGATCGGGTAGGCCCATCGTTTAGCACGGGGCCGGCACGTAAGTGCTCAAGCGCGGCCGCATCGGGCATGCCCTCAACCTGCGCCCAGTAACATTTAGCCAACTTATGACGGGGTTCGGCAATGCGTGCCTGAAGCGAACCGTTATCCGTCAGCAAGAGCAAGCCTTCGCTGTCGGCATCCAACCGACCCGCCACCCGATATTCAGGCAGTTGCAGGTAATCGGACAAGCCTTGCCAGCGGCCCTCGGGCGTGAACTGGGAGACTACCCCGTAGGGTTTGTTAAAAGCAACGAGTGGCACAGCAAACTCTCGATATCAGATCATCATGAAAAAGCCCCGCTGATGAAACACCGCAGGGCTTTTGGACTGGGCTGAAACAGGTTCAGCGCGGCATTTAGATGGCTGCGTCGTCGATCTCACCAGTGCGGATGCGCACGACCTGATCAACGGGCAGCACAAAAATCTTGCCGTCACCAATTTTGCCGGTACGGGCCGACTTGATGATCGATTCCAGCACCTCTTCGACACGATCATCCTGAACCACGACTTCCAGGCGTACCTTCGGCAGAAAATCCACCACATACTCAGCCCCACGATACAGCTCGGTGTGGCCTTTCTGGCGGCCAAAACCACGCACCTCAGTAACGGTCAAACCTGTAACGCCGATTTCTGACAGGCCTTCACGGACTTCGTCGAGTTTAAACGGCTTGATAATGGCAACGATCTGCTTCATGACAACTCCATGCGGACAAGTACAAATTCTATAGGTGATAGCTTACCACTCATCGGTATATCGGTTGGTGATCGGATAGCGCCAATCCTTGCCAAAACCACGGCGGGTGAGACGAATGCCTACCGGTGACTGGCGACGCTTATATTCAGAGATGCGCAACAGCCTGACGACCCGGCGCACGTCTGCTTCACGATACCCCAGGGCAATGATCTCGCGCGGACTCTGATCCTGCTCCATGTAAGCCGTGACAATCGCGTCAAGCACCTCGTAAGGCGGCAACGAATCCTGGTCGGTCTGATCAGGGCGCAACTCGGCTGAAGGCGGACGCTCGATAATGCGCCAGGGGATGACTTCGCCCGCCCGGTTCACCCAACGCGAGACGTCGTACACCTTGGTTTTAAGCAGATCCTTGAGCACGGCAAAACCGCCCGCCATATCCCCATACAGCGTGCAGTAACCCACCGCCATTTCGGATTTATTGCCCGTGGTGAGCACCAACCAGCCGCTCTTGTTGGAGAGCGCCATGAGCAGATTGCCGCGAATCCGCGCCTGCAAATTTTCTTCAGTCGTGTCTGGCGCCATTCCAACAAAATAGGGCGCCAGCAAGTTTTCATAAGTCTGCATGGCGGGCTGGATATCCACCAGTTCACCTTTAACCCCGAGGTTAGCGCACAGCGCCCAGGAATCATCAATACTCATCTGCGCCGTGTAGGGAGACGGCATGATAATTGGCCGCACACGGTCGGCGCCTAAGGCATCGACAGCCACGCAGAGCGTCAAGGCAGAATCAATGCCACCGGATAGCCCAAGATAAGCGCCGGCGAAACCGTTCTTGGCAAAGTAGTCACGTACACCCAGCACCATGGCGTTGTAGATCTGGGCATTTAATTCGGTCAGCGGTGTTGATGCAGCCTGCGTATGCCAATCACCCGCGTCGCTTAAATCAGCAGTGGCGATGTCTTCCGCAAACTGTGGCAATTGCAGGACAGTTTCACCATCGGCAGCGACCAGGCAAGAAGCACCATCAAAAACGAGCTCATCCTGACCGCCGACAAGATTGCAGTAAACAATCGACAATCCGGTTTCGGCAACGCGCTGCGCCAGCACGCTCTGACGATCAACGGTTTTATCCAGATGGTAGGGTGAGGCGTTGAGCACGAGCAGCACTTCCGCCCCCGCCGCCTTAGCCGCTTGGGCCGGCGCAGCAAACCAGATGTCTTCACAGATCGCCAGGCCAAAACGGGTGCCCGCATGATCGAAAACAACCGTCTCACCACCGGCTGTAAAGTAACGCAATTCATCAAACACTTCATACTGCGGCAGATGCTGTTTGCGATAGGTGCACAGGCGTTTGCCCTGATACAAAACGCTGGCGGCATTGTAATAAAGATCACCGGCCTGCTCCGGATGCCCCACGACGATGGCGATATCCAGATCCACTGTATCTTGGGTCAGCGCAACCAGGGCCAGATCCACCGATCGGTAAAAATCCGGGCGCAGTAATAAATCTTCTGGCGGATAACCACACAGACTAAGTTCCGGGGTCAGCAAAAGATCCGCGCCTTGAGCACAGGCACGCTTTGCCGCATCGGCAATACGATGGGCATTACCCGCCAGATCACCGAGCACCACATTCATCTGAGCAACTGCAACCCGCACACTGGACTCCTGCGTCTATTCAAAACCCATCAAAAAAATAGCCCTGACCGAAGCCAGGGCCATTGTATGCCTGTAGGCTAAGGCTTACTTGCCAGCCTTGGCGCGCTCAACACCCGAAGTGATTTCGGCTTTGGCAGCGGCCGCATCTTTCCAGCCCTTGACCTTGACCCATTTGCCCGGCTCGAGATCCTTGTAGTGCTCGAAGAAGTGGGTAATCTGCTTGATCAGAATTTCCGGCAGATCTTCGATGGTATGAACCTTGTCATAATTCGACGTCAGTTTTTGGACAGGCACAGCCACCAGCTTGGCGTCTTCACCGGCCTCGTCTTCCATGGCCAGCATACCAACGGTACGGCAGCGAACAATGACGCCCGGCGGCAGCGGGTACGGGGACACCACCAGCACATCAACCGGGTCGCCATCTTCCGACAGGGTCGAAGGAATGAAGCCATAGTTACATGGATAGTGCATCGGCGTGGCGATGAAACGATCCACGAATACTGCGCCCGAGTCTTTGTCCAGTTCGTACTTGATGCCTGGTGCATTAGCCGAGATCTCGATGACGACGTTGAAATCGTTCGGGACATCCTTGCCGATGGAAATGTTATCGATGTTCATGTCTTCTCCCCTTTATGGTGTGGTTTTGTATGTACGCGTATTCAATTGCGACTCACTTGAAAATTATAGCGTCTGAACGACGTTTTTATCGCTTGCGGCGCAATAACAATGAATTTGCCACCACAGAAATCGAAGAACAGGCCATGGCCGCACCGGCAATGACCGGGCTGAGTAGGCCAGCCGCCGCCAGTGGAATGGCCAACACATTGTAGATAAAGGCAAAAAATAGATTCTGCCGGATTTTAGCCAGTGTGCGGCGAGAAAGCTGGATCGCATCCACGACACCGGTGAGCCGGTTGTTCATCAGGATAATGCCGGCGCTTTCCATGGCAATGTCCATACCACCGCCCATAGCCACGCCAACGGAAGCCGACGCCAGGGCAGGCGCATCGTTGATGCCATCCCCGACCATCATCACCCCGCCCGGCTCTGCCGCTAGCAGTTGTTTAACTTCAGCGGCTTTGCCTGCGGGCAGCACTTCCGCACGGATGGCGTCAACACCGAGTCTGTCGCCCATCACGCGGGCAGATTCAGCCTGGTCCCCCGTGAGCATCACGGCTTTAAGGCCCAGCCGATGCAGCTGGATGATGGTTTCAACGGCATCCGGCCGTGGTGTATCCGCAAAAGCCAGCAGCGCCAGCAGCTGCTCGGCATGCAGGACGACCGAGATGGTTTTAGCGCTCTGCGCTATCTGATCAGCCTGTTGCTGCCAAAAGCCGTTATCGGTATTCGCCAAGGCATCGGACCAACGCACGACACCATAAGACACTCCGTCAATGCGCGCGAAAACGCCTTGCCCGGATTCATTACGGAAATCCGTTACTTCAAACTTATTGCCGTCGGCCTCGGCCTTAGCCGCACTACGAATGGCGTGAGCCACCGGATGGGCAGAGCCTTGCTCCAGCGCCGCCGCAATGGACAAAATTTCTTGCCGACGCATTGGGCTATCCGGTGCCAGAATGGCATCAGTTAGGCGCAAGTTGCCCTCGGTTAAGGTACCCGTTTTATCAAAAATCACCGTGCCAACCGAGGCAGCCCGTTGCAGGGCATCCGCATCGCGAACTAGGATGCCTTGTCGAGCGCCTTCACCGATGCCGACCATAATGGCGGTCGGCGTTGCCAAACCCAGCGCACACGGACAGGAAATAACAAGAACGGCCACCGCCCTCACGATGCCTGCGTTCCAGTCCCCCAGCCAAACGCCTGTCACAAAGAGCGTCAGCAACGCCAATACAACAACGAGCGGCACAAACCAGGCAGACACTTTATCGACCAGCGCCTGGACCGGCGCACGCGAGCCTTGAGCCTGTGCGACCAGTCGGGCAATACCCGCCAATACGGTGCTGCGCCCCACGCCGGTGACCCGACAGACCAGCACACCGTCGCCATTAAGGGTTCCGGCATAAACCTTGTCATCAAGCCGCTTTTCTACGGGCACCGGCTCCCCGGTGAGCATGGCTTCGGACACGGCCGAGTCACCCGCAGTCACCACGCCATCAACCGGAATGGCTTCTCCGCTCAGCACGCGTACATGATCGCCCGGCCGGATATGAGCCAAGGGAACGGATTCAAATTGCCCCTCGGCCTTTTCAAGCCAGGCGGTTTTAGGCGTCAGATGCAGCAAGCGTTCTATGGCTGACGCACTGGCTTTACGTGCCCGCGACTCCAGATGTTTACCGGTCATGATGAGCGCAATGACCACGACAGAGGCTTCAAAGTAGACATCAGCATGCGTGCCGCTGAGCATGATGCCCACCGAGTAAATATAGGCAGCGAGCGTGCCGAGGCTTACCAGCACATCCATATTGGAAGTGCCGAGCCGGAGGGCATACCAGGCACCTCGGTAAAATGGCCAGGCGAC
>JACCEC012694442.1_pt1 | contig 23838 bp, 21 predicted proteins | sample 7450121 | NCBI WGS metagenome assembly JACCEC01 (sample SAMN15323455, study PRJNA562643) | freshwater metagenome | isolation source: river surface water | place: USA:Blue River Watershed | collected 2017-08-18 | reverse complement strand
GGTGCCGGAGGCCGGAATCGAACCGGCACGGTGTTTTGCACCGGCAGATTTTGAATCTGCTGCGTCTACCAATTTCGCCACTCCGGCAGGAGGGAGAGGCGGAATTATGGCACAGTGTGGGGATGAACTATCCGACCATCGAATCGGCCATTGGAAACACCCCAATTGCCGCCCTGCAACGCATTGGCGTTGCGGACAATCAAAAGCGTGGCAATGTGATTTTGGGCAAATTAGAGGGCAACAACCCGGCTGGCTCGGTGAAAGACCGCCCCGCCATGTCCATGATCCAACGCGCCGAAGAACGCGGTGATATTCGCCCCGGTGACACCTTGATCGAGGCCACCTCAGGCAACACGGGAATAGCTTTGGCCATGGCGGCTGCCATCAAGGGTTACCGCATGGTGCTGATCATGCCCGAGGACTTGTCGATCGAGCGGGCCCAAACGATGAAAGCATTCGGTGCCGAATTGATCCTGACATCCAAAGCCACAGGCATGGAGGGCGCACGGGACTTGGCCGATCAAATGCAAGCGCAAGGCAAAGGTTTGGTGTTGGACCAATTTGCCAACAGCGACAATCCCCGCATCCATTTTGAAACCACGGGCCCTGAAATTTGGCAACAAACCAATGGGCATGTCACTCATTTTGTAAGCGCCATGGGGACCACAGGCACCATCACGGGGGTGTCACGCTACTTGAAAGAGAAAAATCCGAAGGTGCAGATCATAGGCGCACAGCCCAGCGAAGGATCGCGCATTCCAGGCATTCGCAAATGGTCTCCGGAGTACCTGCCCAAAATTTACGACGACACCAACGTGGACGAATTGGTCTATGTGAGCCAACAAGATGCAGAAGACATGTGTCGTCGCATGGCACGAGAAGAGGGCATCTTTGCAGGCATTTCGGCGGCAGGTGCTTGCTGGGTGGCCTTGGAAATCGCCAAGCGGGTGGAAAACGCCACCATCGTGTTCATCGTGTGTGACCGCGGTGACCGTTACCTCTCAACGGGTGTGTTCCCCGCATGAGTCATTTTCAATACTGCCCGATGTGTGCAACCGAGTTGCAACTCATCACCCTAGAAGAAGACGGCGGCCCCAAAGCGCGCATGCGCTGTGTGGTGTGCCATTGGACCCATTGGAACAACCCCACACCCGTGCTGGCTGGCATTGTTCAATACGGTGATCAAATTTTGCTGGCGCGCAATGCCGCATGGCCAGGTCGGCGGTTTGCATTGATCACGGGTTTCATGGAAGCAGGTGAGTCGCCTGAGGAAGGCATTGCACGCGAGGTGGCCGAAGAAACCAACTTGAAAGTGACGGCTTTGAAATTGGTGGGCGTGTATGACTTCCAGCGCATGAACCAAGTGATCATTGCCTATCACGCCGTGGCAGAAGGTGATGTCCGGCTGTCGCCCGAATTGGCCGAATACAAACTCTTCAATTACCAAGACATCATTTGCTGGCCAGCAGGCACGGGTTATGCCATGGGGGACTGGTTGCGCACCCAAGGCATTGAGCCACGATTCATGAGTTGGGAAGAGCGCGCAGCTCAAAATTTAGAATAACCCCATGCAGATCGATCAAGAATTAGACACACGGGGCTTGAACTGCCCTTTGCCCATTTTGAAAGCCAAGAAAGCATTGACCGCCATGCAAAGCGGTCAACTACTCAAAGTGGTGTCCACCGACAAAGGCTCTTTGCGCGACTTCGCCGCTTTTTCAAAGCAAACAGGCAATGAATTGATGTCGCAAGAGACCATCGGCGACGACTTTGTGCACGTCTTGAAAAGACGCTGAAATCTACTTCAGGTTGCCCGATAAAAACTGGGCCAGCCGCTCGCTCTTGGGTGCATTCAACACTTGCGCAGGCACCCCTTGCTCCTCGATCCTGCCTTGGTGCAAAAAAATCAACTGATTGGCCACTTCTTTGGCAAAGCCCATTTCATGCGTGACCACCAACATGGTGCGCCCTTCTTTGGCCAAACCGGTCATGACGCGCAGCACTTCGGTGACCAACTCAGGGTCCAAGGCACTGGTGGGTTCATCAAACAACATGACCTCGGGCTCCACAGCCATTGCACGGGCGATGGCCACACGCTGCTGCTGACCACCGCTGAGGTGCAGCGGGTAGCGGTCTTCAACACCTGCCAAATCCACTTGTTGCAAATAGTGACGTGCTGTTTGAATGGCTTGCTCTTTTGATACCCCTAGCACATGAACCGGTGCTTCGATGATGTTTTCCAACACCGTCATGTGCGACCACAAGTTGAAATGTTGAAACACCATGGCCAACTTGGTTCGCAGTCGTTGCAGTTGCTGCGCATGTTGCGCAGTGAGTTGACCTTGTTTGTCTTTCACGAGCACCAGTTCTTCACCAGCGACTTCAATATGGCCCTGATGAGGGCGTTCCAGCAAATTGATGCATCTGAGCAAGGTGCTTTTGCCAGAACCCGAACTGCCAATCAAAGCGATCACATCACCCGCAGAGGCTTGAAGTGAAACGCCTTTGAGGACTTCATGTTCACCATACCGTTTGTGAAGGTCGGTGATTTTCAATTTGAGCGTGGAAGTGGGCATGGCGATGTTTGCTTTGTGTCAATCAGCCCTGGCTGGTGCGCGGAGCCAAGAATGCCAAATAACGATGTTCAATCAGCTTGAAAAAACCAGACAGGGTGAATGTCATCAAGAGATAAATGAGGCCAGCGAACAAATAGGCCTCGAAAGGTAAATAAAACTTTGCATAAACCCGACTGGCTGCAGATGTCAGATCGATCAAACTGGGAACAGCACTGGCCAAGCTGGTCGTTTGCAGCATCATGACCACTTCATTGCCATAGGCCGGCAAAGAACGTCGAAAAGCGCTGGGCAGGATGACGTGCCACATCACTTGCCAATGGCTCATGCCAAAAGCTTGGGCCGCTTCAATTTCACCAGGGTTGGTTTCGCGAATGGCACCTGCCAACATTTCTGCGGTATAGGCCGCCGTGTTCAAACTCAGGGCCAACACGGCACAAAAAGCAGGGTCTTTGAAATGGGTCCAGGGCCAGACATCGTCCCAACGCGCCTGAATCCATTCCAGCTGTCCCAAGCCGTAATAAATCAGGTAAACCTGAATCAACAACGGTGTACCTCTGAACACATAGGTGTAGGCCCCCACCAAGCTGCGCAACCACGACCGACCTTGGGTCAAGGCCAAGGCCATGATCAGGGCCAACAGGCCACCCACCAACAAGCTAGAGAACAACAAACCCAGGGTGGTGATGATGCCCTCGCCGTAAAGCGCCAGGTTGTCGGGTTGAAAAATGATGTCCCACTTCATGGGATGGCTCGGACTGAACAGTTCACAACAAAACCACCTTTTTCGTGCCCAAGCTGTATCGATCATTCAGTTTGCGCAAACCCCACAAGGACAAACTGGTGAAAAGCAAAAAAAGCAAAGCCGTGAAGATCAGAAAAACAAAGGGTTGCCGAGTGGCGGCACTGGCTTGCTTGGCCATGTAGGTCATGTCTTGCAAACCGATCAAACTGACCAAGGCAGTGGCCTTGATCAACACCAACCAGTTGTTGCTGAAACCGGGCAGTGCATACCTGACCATCTGGGGCAGGATGATGCGGAAAAACAATTGTCGACGCCCCATGCCAAACGCTTGCGCAGCTTCGGCTTGTCCAGCAGGGATGGCCATGATGGCGCCTCGAAATGTTTCACTCATGTAGGCACCATAAATCACGCCCAGAGTCAGTGTGCCTGCTGCAAATGGATTGATATCCACCGATACAGTCATGCCCATCCATTTCAAGAGGTGGTTGATGCCCATGGTGCCGCCATAAAAAACCAGCAGCATCAGCACCAACTCAGGGATGCCGCGCATCAACGTGGTGTAGGCAGTCGCGAGATAAACAGAAGGTCGATGCTGAGAGAGGCGGGCTGCTGCTGCAACCAGACCCAGCACAATGGCAATGGCAAGGGAGATCAGCGCAACGGAGGCGCTGATCAAAGACCCTTGCAAGATGCCGAGGTAATAGCCGTTCACGGATCAACCGTTGATGGACTTGGACCCAGATTTACTCGCCATAAACATCAATGTTGTACTTGGCAAAGTATTTGTCATTGATGGCTTTGTAGCTGCCGTTGGACCGAATGGTTTTGATGGCGGTGTTCACGTCTGCTTTCAAAGCATCTTGCCCTTTGCGCATGGCCACACCGATACCGTATCCGTAGTACTTGGGATCGCGCAATTCTGGCCCCATCAATGCGAAAGCAGCACCTTCAGGCTTGCTCAAAAAGCCACCAGAGACTTCCAGATAGTCGGCCACGGTGCCATCGATACGGCCAGCTTTGAGGTCCAAGTACACCTGGTCTTGCGCTTCATATGAATTCACCACCACGCCAGCGGGTTTGAGTTCACCCAAGGCATAAGCTTCTTGGGTGGAGCCCTTGAGGACGCCGATCTTCTTGCCTTTGATGGAAGCGGGGTCTGTGTAATTCACTGTCTTTTTCAAGACGATCCGGCTGGGGGTGTTGTAGTACTTGTCTGAGAAGTCCACTTCCTTCATGCGGTCGTCCGTGATGGACATGGAACTGATGATCACGTCGTATTTTTGGGCTGTCAGGCCGGGGATCATGCTGTCCCATACTTGCTCTACAAACACACATTGGCGTTTGATTTGTTCGCAAATGGCATTGGCCATGTCAACATCAAAACCAGTGGGTTTGCCATCCGCGGTTTTGAATGTGAAAGGTTCATAGGTCGGGTCGATGGCCACTTTGAGTTCGGCTGGCGCTGCTGCAGCGGCTGGTGCAGCTGGTTTGACTTCTTCTTTCTTCGAGCATGCGGCCAATGCCAGCAAAACGATGGGCAGCAAAACCATTGGTTTGAAAGAGTTTTTCACAAGTGTTTCCTTTAGGTTGGTGATGACGGACAAAAAAATTCAGTTCAATCGTTTCAATTGGTCTTCGATTTTGTTCAATGTGGCCTCAAAGTCCGCGACCCGCTGACGCTCCTGCGCAATCACCGCAGGTGGCGCTTTGGCCACGAAGGCTTCATTGGCAAGTTTGCCCTGGGCCTTGCCGATTTCATTTTGCAAACGCACCACTTCTTTGCCGAGACGGATTTTTTCGGCCGCCACATCCACTTCCATGAACAAGCACAGGCGTGTGTCGCCGACGACGGCCACTGGCGCTGCTTGGGCAGCCGATTGCCATTCGGCTTCGTCGTCAAACACCTTGACTTCACTCAATTTGGCCAATGCTTGCAAAACAGCGGCATTGGCGCGCATGAAGTCCGCATTGCCAAGTGCAAACATCGGCATGCGGGTGGACGGTGAAACATTCATTTCTCCACGCAAGTTGCGGCACGCATCCACCATGGCCTTGAGTTGGTTCACGTTGGCAATCGCTTGCGGGTCTATTTTGTTCGGTTGTGCTTCAGGGTAGCGGGCAATGCTGACCGACTCACCGGGCATGCCAGCCACAGGCGCGACTTTTTGCCACAGCTCTTCGGTGATGAAGGGAATGATGGGATGCGCCAACCGCAAAATGGCTTCCAAGGTGCGGATCAATGTGCGTCGCGTGGCGCGTTGCTCTGCTTCACTGCCCGTTTGAATTTGGACCTTGGCGATTTCCAAATACCAATCGCAGTATTCGTTCCAGACGAATTCATAAATGGCTGTGGCCACATTGTCCAGACGGTATTCTTCAAATCCCTTGGCCACATCGGCTTCCACCTGTTGCAACACAGATGAAATCCAACGGTCGGCTTGGCTGAAATGCATGTAGCCATGCGCTTTCCCGCCCACGCTGCAATCGGCCTTGGTGTGCTCCATCAGACCGCAATCGTGCCCCTCGCAATTCATCAAGACAAAACGCGTGGCATTCCATAATTTGTTGCAAAAGTTCCGATAACCTTCGCAACGCTTGCTGTCAAAGTTGATGCTGCGACCCAAGCTGGCCAAAGCAGCAAATGTGAAACGCAAGGCATCAGCACCATAAGCGGGTATGCCTTCGGGGAACTCTTTTTGGGTGTTTTTGCGCACCTGGGGTGCAGTTTCGGGTTTGCGCAGGCCTTGCGAGCGTTTGTCCAACAGTGGTTCGAGCGCGATCCCGTCAATCAAATCAACGGGGTCCAGCACATTGCCCTCGGACTTGCTCATCTTTTTGCCTTGCGCATCGCGCACCAGGCCATGGATGTAGACGTGTTTGAAAGGCACCTGGCCCGTGAAGTGGGTGGTCATCATGATCATGCGGGCGACCCAGAAGAAGATGATGTCGTACCCGGTGACCAAGACACTCGAGGGCAGGTACAAATCCCGGTCTTCAGGCTTTTTGTTTAGCGTGCTGAAAGGCACCAGGGCACTCGAGTACCAAGTGTCCAGCACATCTTCGTCTCGGCGAAGATGTTTGCCAGGCGCTTGGGCCTGGGCTTCCTGTTCATTGTGGGCCACATAGACATGACCGTCTTCGTCGTACCAAGCAGGTATTTGGTGGCCCCACCACAGTTGGCGCGAAATACACCAATCGGTGATGTTGTTCATCCACTGGTTGTAGGTGTTGATCCAGTTTTCGGGCACAAAGGTCACTTGGCCTGAATGAACCGCATCAATTGCTTTTTGAGTGATGCTTTTGCCAGTGGGGTCTTGCGGGCTGACCTTGTTCATGGCGACGAACCATTGGTCGGTCAGCATGGGTTCAACCACTTGGCCTGTCCGGGCGCAAACAGGCAGCATCATTTTGTGCGGCTTGATCTCGAGCATCAAACCCATGGCTTCCAAATCACGGTTGACGGCTTTGCGCGCTTCAAATCGGTCCATGCCTTGGTAAGCCACCGGGCCGTTGTCATTCACCTTGGCATCCAAGGTGAAGATGGTGATCAGTGGCAAGCCGTGTCGCTGGGCGCAGGCGTAATCGTTGAAGTCATGGGCGCCAGTGATCTTCACGCAACCCGAGCCAAACTCGCGGTCCACAAAATCATCGGCAATGATGGGAATTTCACGGTCGCACAAAGGCAAATCCACCATTTGCCCCACCAAATGTTGGTAGCGCTCGTCGTCGGGGTGCACGGCCAATGCGCCGTCAGCCATCATGGTTTCAGGGCGTGTCGTGGCAATCGTCATGCCTTTTTGAAGGACGCCATCAATGGATTGCGGACCGTTGGAGAAGGGATAGCAGATGTAATGCATCTTGCCTTCGGATTCGGTGCTCTCGACCTCCAAATCCGACACCGCGCTCATGAGCACAGGGTCCCAATTGACCAGACGTTTGCCTCTGTATATCAAGCCTTGTTGATAGAGCTTGACAAATGTGTCTGTGACCACGGGCGACAGTTGATCGTCCATGGTGAAGTATTCGCGCGTCCAATCCACACTGTCGCCCATGCGGCGCATTTGCTGGGTGATGGTGTTGCCTGAGTGCTCTTTCCATTCCCACACTTTGCTGATGAAGTTCTTGCGGGCTTCCACCGGGGTCGGGCCCATGTCGTGCCGACTGATGCCCTGGGCTTGCAATTGACGCTCCACCACAATTTGGGTGGCGATGCCTGCGTGGTCTGTGCCTGGTATCCACACCGTGTTGTGACCGCGCATGCGGTGGTAACGCGTCAGGCTGTCCATGATGGTTTGGTTGAAAGCATGGCCCATGTGCAATGTGCCGGTCACATTCGGTGGCGGCAATTGAATGGCGAATGCGGGTTGATCAGCCTTGGACTGGCCCGTGCCACGAAAACCCGCATTGCCGTAGCCACGTTTCTCCCACTCCGGACCCCAATAGGCCTCCAAAGCGGCTGGTTCGAAGGATTTGGACAGGCTTTCTAAGCCAGGCTGCGCGGGAATATTACTCATAGAAGGACTTTACGAAGGTATACACCTGCAAATTGCAGCTGTCACAATGCACAAAAAGTCATTCTAGCGAGCCGTCCCCTGACGCCCTCAGACTGTCTGCTTGGCGATGTCGCGCAAGGCTTGAATGAACACCTGTGTTGGTTGGCCGCCAGAGATGAGATGACGGTCATTGATGATGATGGCAGGCACCGAATGGATGCCCGCGTTGGTGTAAAAGTTTTCTTTGTCACGCACATCCTGTGCATAAGCTTCGCTGTTCAACACAGCCCGCGCGGCTTCTGTGTCCATGTCCAAGGATTGCACGATGTTCAATAAAACCTCGTGCGATTCGATGGCTTCGCCACGTCCTTGGTAGGCCTGCAAAAAAGCTTTCTTCAATCGACGTTGTGCACCTGGTTCTCCACCAACCTCTGCCCAATGCAACAAGCGATGGGCATCAAAGGTGTTGAAGATGCGGCCACGGCCCGTGGGGTGGAACGCAAACCCCACTTCTTCGCCACGCGCCTTGATGTTTTGGTACATCTGTGCTTGTTGCTCTTTGGTCGAGCCGTACTTTTGATGCAAATGTTCAAACAAATCTTGTCCGCCTGCAGGCATACGGGGGTTGAGCTCGAAAGGTTGAAAGTGCAGGTCCGCCTCAACCTCGTCTCGCAACACATCCAGGGCTTGCTCCAATGCACCCAAACCCACTGCACACCATGGGCATGCGATGTCGGACACAAAGTCAATTTTCAATGGGGTGGTCATGGTTGTCCAATCGGTGGTTATTGAAGGGCAAGGGCTTGTGCAATGGCGGCGATCAATTTGTTGTCCACCTGACGACCCCGCGCAGCCAAATAAGCATCAGGTCTGAGCAAAGCCCAGCCCGTCGAAGATGCTTGACATGCCCTGCGCAGGTGTTTGTGGGGGTCGATCACATGCTCCAACGCTTGTGGCTTGTCTTTGTGGACGACTTGCACCACCCGCACCGGTGCACTCAGGCTGAGCAATGAGAGTTTCTTCATGTCGCTGCTTCTCAACTTGCCAAACACCAGCAACAGCAAACGCCCCTGTGTCCAATTCAACAAATCACTCAGGGTGCCCTGGTGGTCAGGGGTGAATTGGATACGGGCGTTTTGCACCATCCATCCGCCTTCTGGTTTGCAAATATCAGAAACCGCATACGTGTTGGCTTCTGCCATCCGGCCTGTGTTGATCAGCAGACGGGCAAAAGGGTGTTGTTTGGCCAAGCCGATGGTGGCACTGCGAAACAAGCGCTCAACGCCCTCGGGCGCTCGCAAGTAACGGGCGGTGCGATTGGTCACTTGCACATTGCGCCGCGCGGCCTGCAAGCGTTCTTGGTTGTAGGTGTGGAGCAATGCAGCAGGGGCCATGCCTCGCATGACAGCCGCCAATTTCCAGGCGAGGTTGTCCGCATCTGCAATGCCCGTGTTACCCCCTCGCGCACCAAAGGGGCTGACGACTTTGGCGGTGTCACCAATGAAAAACACACGTTCATGTCGCAATTGGTGCAAGCATTGTGATTTGTAGGCATAGGGTCCCACCCACACAATGTCGCACGCCACATCTTTGCCAAATTGTTTGGCCAGTCGTTCGCGCACCACATCTTCGCGGCTCACATAAGCGGGGTCTGCATCGGGGGCCATTTGGTAATCGATGCGCCAAACATCGTCGGCCATCAGATGCTGCCAGACCGCACGGTTGTCATTGAACGGTGCTTCGATCCAGGTGTGTCGCTCGGTAGGGGGGGTGTTTTTGAAACGCACGTCAGCAATGCACCAGCGATCGTCGCCCCGCTTGCTGTCCATGGTGACACCACACCAGGCGTGAAACGGTGTGTGCGAGCCTGTGGCGTCGATCACGTGTGTGGCTTGAATGGTGTAGGGGCCTTGTGGTGTGCTGACCGACAAAGTGGCTGCATGCGCGTTTTGAGAGAAATCGGTGACTTTGGATTTCCAACGAATGTCAATGGCCGCCCCCGCTTGGTTCAGCGCTTGGATGCGATCAACCAGAAACCATTCGATGTAGAACTGTTGGATGTTGGTGAACGGGGGCTGTTCACTGACTGAAAATTCTTGGCGATCACGCAGATCGAAAGAGAACACCTCGTCCTGACCCGCAAAAGTACGACCCACATGCCAGGCAATGCCTTTGCTGGCGATTCTGTCGTGAATCCCCAGGCGTTTGAAAATTTCCAAAGACTGTTGGGTGTAGCAAATGCCTCTGGATGAAGCGCCTTTGACACCGACCGTGTTGTCTTCATCCAAGAGGACCGCTGGGATGCCCAGTTGCGCCAGCTTGCAGGCCAGGGTCAAACCACTCAGCCCTGCACCCACGATCACAATCGGGTGGTGTTTGACTTGTTTGTTTTGCAGTTCCGGTGGCGCTACAAAGGGGTACTCCGGCAACTTGTAGTTGCGGATCGGCCCCGACTCAAGCTTGCGAACGGATTTTGCGCTGCGCGATTTTGTGTTCATTCCAAGCCTGTAATTGTTGGTGGACCGTCAAGCTTTCAGCATGCATTTGCGCAGGCGGCGCCACTTGGGCGCTCAATTCCAAGCGAATGCCATTGGGATCGAAAAAATAAATGCTTTTGAAAATGCGGTGGTCGGTGATGCCCAGCACCTCCACCCCATGTGCTTCAAGGCGGGCTTTGCTGTTTTCCAAATCTTGGATGCTGGCCACGGTGAAGGCAATGTGATTGACCCACAGCGGGGTGTTCGGGGAGGGTTGTGCAACTTCGTCGTCACCCAGATCGAAGAAAGCGATGAATGAACCGTCTTGCAGTTGAAAGAAAAAATGGGTGTACGGGCAGTACTCACCAGTGCTGGGCACGTGGTCATTTTGAATGAAATGGTAGAGCGGCAGTCCCAATATGTCTTCGTAGAAATGTCGGGTTTCTTCCGCGTCTTTGGCTTTGTAGGCGTAGTGGTGAAGCCCATGAATAGGGGCTGGTGCAGGCAGGTTGGTCACTGGGCTCATGGCAATTCCCTCATGGAAGAAACCAGTTTACTAGACCCTCAGGGAGGCCTTGGTTCCCAGACCGAGGCCAATCTCAAAGCAGCCTTTGCCAGCGAATCGCAGGCCAATTGCCGTGTCCTTTATTTTGCCAACAAGGCAGACATAGAGGGGCAATCCGATGTGGCGGCCTTGTCTCGCTCTTGGTCGATTGAAGCTGGTTTTTCAACATGCAATTGAGGCCTTCAACTCAAGTGCACGGGGATCAGTGGGTTGCGATCACCCCGCTTACACAGTGATGAAGACCATGGAGTCCGCATGTGTCAACGCCTTGCGACAAGATTTGAAATAATCAACACATGTTGATCTTGCTGTCACCCGCCAAATCCTTGGATTACGAATCCCCACTGCCCGCAGTGAAAGCCACGTCCCCCCAATTTGTGCCTCAATCTGCGGCCTTGATTGCCGCACTAAGAAAAAAGACTGCCCCACAAATTGCCGAGTTGATGGACTTGAGCGATGCATTGGCCAAACTCAATGTGGATCGTTACAAAGCCTGGTCACCGACCTTCGATGCCACCAATGCCAGACCCGCCGTGTTGGCCTTCAATGGTGATGTTTACGAAGGATTGGACGCCAAAAGTTTGAAGCTCAAAGATTTGAAATGGGCTCAACAGCATGTCGCGATCTTGAGTGGCTTGTATGGCGTTTTGCGCCCCTTGGATTGGATGCAACCCTATCGCTTGGAAATGGGCACTGCGCTGCACTTGGGCAAAGCCCGCAACCTCTACCAATATTGGGGTGATCAAATCGCACTCCACCTGAATGCGCAATTAGAGGGTCAAGAGGATCCCGTCGTTCTCAATTTGGCTTCCCAAGAGTATTTCAAAGCGGTGGACCGACGTGTATTGAAAGCCCGGGTCATCGAATGTGTTTTTCAAGACCATAAGAATGGTCAATACAAAGTCATCAGTTTTTTTGCCAAACGTGCCCGTGGCTTGATGGCGCGCTATGCCATTGAACATCAAATCCACAAGCCTGAAGCATTGAAGGCTTTCAACGCAGAGGCTTACGCTTTCGAAGCCTCTGTATCCACCGATGACACCTGGGTGTTTCGACGTCGATTGACCGATTGAACCGCATGCAAATATTTGTCAATGACCTGCGCTTGGAAGTGGAAGACACGGGTGAGCGCTACCGTCCGGCGGTGTTGCTGATTGCGGGCATGTCCATGCAAATGATTGTTTGGCCCGATGAATTGGTGCATGAAATCCACCAAGCGGGCTATCGCGTGATTCGATTCGACAACCGCGACATGGGCTTGTCGCAGGCCTTGGACCACTTGCCAACGCCCCAACTCTTGTGGTTCATGTTGCAACAAAAAATGGGTTTGAAACCCAAAGCGCCCTACAGCGTGCAGGACATGGCGCAGGATGCCTTGGCCGTTTTGGACCATTTGAAAATCCAGCAGGCGCATGTGGTCGGTGTCAGCATGGGCGGCATGATTGCCCAACGCATGACTTTGACGGCCCCTGAGCGGGTGCTGAGTCTGACTTGCTTGATGAGCAGCAGTGGTGCCAAAGGCTTGCCCGGACCATCCTTGGAGATACGACAAATTTTGATGACCCCGCCATCTGGCGGGGCCACTGCAGCCCGGCAACATGCCATTCGTTTTGTCAAAGCCTTGGCCGGCCCAGGTTTTCTTCACCCCGCTGGTTCCCAAGAGCAATTGGTCGATGATGCCTTCAAGCGCAGTCATCGACCCATGGGTGGTCTGCGTCAAATGTTGGCGGTGATGGCAGACAAAGAGCGTGCGGCCTTGTTGCCCCGCATTTCAAATCCCACCCTGGTCATCCACGGCCAGTCGGATCCGCTCTTGCCTATGGCATGTGGCGAGGACATAGTTCGCCGCATCCCCAACGCCAAAATGCACGCAATCGAGGGATTGGGTCATGACTTTCCACCTGCAGCTGTGCGCTTGATGACGGCGCGCCTGCTACCTTTTTTGAATGCGCATTCGCCTGTATGAATTCTCCCGAACAATCTCAATTGGGCAAAGCTTCGAGCTATGTTGATCAATACGATGCTGGACTGCTTTACCCCTTGGCACGGGCCACCCAACGTCAGCAGATTGGCGTCGTGGGCCAACCGATGTTTGTGGGTGCCGATTTGTGGACCGCTTATGAACTGAGTTGGCTCAATTTACGTGGCAAGCCGCAAGTGGCCTTGGGCCGTTTCGTGGTGCCCTGTGAGTCCACACACTTGGTGGAGAGCAAGTCCTTGAAGCTGTACCTCAACAGTTTCAACAACAGCCGTTTTGAATCGCTGGCGCAGGTGCGTGAGACCTTGCAAAAAGACCTGAGCGAAGCGGTGTGGCGTGGCGGTCCTGTGCAGTCAGGGGTCGGCGTGCAAATTCTTTCGAGCGATCAATTTGCACGAGAGCAGGTCCAAGAACTGGAAGGGGTCGATCTTGATCGTTTGGATCTCGACTGCAACGCGTTTCAACCCACCCCTGATTTGCTGAAGTCGTCCGTGGACGAACAGCCCGTGACTGAAACCTTGACCAGCCAATTGCTCAAAAGCAATTGCTTGGTCACCGGTCAACCCGATTGGGGCAGTGTGTCCATCAGTTACAGCGGACCACAAATAGACCAAGCGGGTTTGTTGCAGTACATCGTGAGTTTTCGCAACCACAACGAATTTCATGAGCACTGTGTCGAGCGCATCTTCATGGACATTTGGACGCGCTGCCAACCCAGCAAGCTCACGGTTTATGCCCGCTACACGCGTCGAGGTGGGGTGGACATCAACCCCTGGCGCAGCAGCCATTCACAAGCATTGCCTGCGAACCTGCGTACAGCGCGTCAGTGATTGACGCCATCTTTGAATGATTTCAAGTCGGCCAATTCGGGGAAGTTGCCCGAACGTTTGGACTGAAAAGCCTGAATGGCTTCTTGCACATGGGCATTGCTCCAAATGCCACTTTGCAACCAACCCATTTGCTTGAGGGCGTCTTCGGTGCTGTGATCGCGGGCGTAGTGCAGGGCTTGTTTGGTACCCCATATCGCCACTGGTGGTTTGCTGGCCATTTCTGCGGCGGCTTTCATGGCCGCTGCCAGTGTGCTGGCTGCATCAGGCAAGACCTGGTTGACCAAACCGTGTTGCAAGGCTTGGGCCGCGCCCATGCGTCGACCTGTGTAGGCCAGCTCTTTGACCACTGCCATCGGCATGAGTTTGGGCAAACGCTGCAAGGTGCCGACATCGGCCACCATGCCGATGTTGATTTCTTGAATACAGAAAAAAGCATCTTCACTGGCGTAGCGCAAGCAACAAGCCGTCACCATGTCCACCGCACCGCCAATGCAACCGCCTTGCAGTGCCGCGATCACAGGAATACGCAAATTTTCCAGTTTGGTGAAAGTGGACTGCAACTCCCACAGCAAATCGGCGATGGCGGCGCGCCCTTCGGCGGTTTGGTCGTCCATGCTCACACTCGAACCAAATGCATCCAAGGACATGCCAGCACTGAAATGTTTGCCCGTGCTGCTGATCACCAACACGCGCGCTTCCTTGTGTTGATGCAAGTCTTGCAACACCCCGTCGAGCTCACGCCAAAAGGTCATGTGCATGGTGTTGAGTTCTTGCGGGCGGTTCAAGACCAAATGGGCTATTTGGTTATCGATCTTCAATTCAAAACAGGTCAGCTTGTTCATGGTGGGTTTCCTTGGTGGCAGAGGGTTCTTGAACAGACAAGGTTTGACGGGCTTCTTCGGCGTCCGCTTTCACCAAAGCGCCCACACGCACGCCCAGCAAGCGAAGACGACGCTTGAGGTCCACACGTTTCAAACACAGCCCACCCACTTGTCTGATTTCAAGTGGATTGGCGGTGTAATGGTCCAAGGTGTGGTCGCGGGTGACGCTTTTGAAATTGTCAAAGCGCAGTTTGATGCCAATGGTTTTGCCCACATAACCTTTGCGCTGCAAATCGCTGGCCACTTGCTGACACAAGCGCGTGAAGATGTCACCCAAAGCGGCGCGGTCGTGCACCGCATGCAGGTCTTTTTCAAAGGTGGTTTCCCGGCTCATGGACACCGGTTCACTCTGGGTGACCACTGGGCGCTCGTCCATGCCATGGGCCGCGGCATGCAACCAGGCACCGTGGCTTTTGCCGAAATGCTGTATCAGCCAGTCTGGTTCTTTTTGAGCCAATTCGCCAATGGTGGTGATGCCGTGGGCCTGCAATTTTTCTTCTGCCTTGGGACCAATGCCATTGATCTTGCGACAAGCCAAGGGCCAAATCTGGCTTTGCAAGTCTTGGGCATGAACAATCGAGATGCCATTGGGTTTGTTGAATTCGCTGGCCATTTTGGCCAGCAGCTTGTTGGGTGCCACGCCAATCGAACAGGTCAAACCGGTGGCGTCGGTGATGGCTTTTTGAATCAAACGCGCCAACACCCGACCGCCTTCGCGTTGACCGCCCGGTACTTCAGTGAAATCGATGTAGATTTCATCCACGCTGCGGTCTTCCACCACCGGGGCAATGTCACGAACAATGGCTTTGAAAGTGCGCGAGTAATGGCGGTATTGTTCAAAGTCAACAGGTAACAACACCGCATCGGGGCAAAGTTTGGCGGCTTTCATCACCCCCATGGCAGAGCCCACACCAAAGGCCCTGGCCGCGTATGTGGCGGTGGTGATCACGCCGCGCCCGGTGTAACTGCTGAGCTTGGGAAACACCTCCACTGGGATGTCTCCCAAATCCGCCGAGGTCCATTCACGATCGGGTTGCAGGGCACGCATGCGGCCCAGCAAATCGTCCTCTCGCCGCCGACCGCCACCGATGACCACTGGCAAGCCTCGCAACTGCGGGTAACGCAGCAACTCGACCGAGGCATAAAAAGCATCCATGTCCAGATGGGCGATGCGCCGCACCAAGGGCATGGATGACGCTGGCGTGTCAAGTTTGGAAGCTGTACCCATGGTGCCTCAAGGGCAGCGAACGGATGCGTTCGCCCGTCGCTTTGAACAAGGCATTCATGGCGGCAGGAATCACGCCACCGATGGGAGGTTCACCAACGCCGCCCCAAAAATCACCAGTAGGCACCAACACGCTGATCACTTCAGGTGCATGACCGATGCGGGCCAATGGGTAGTCAGCGAAATTGCCTTGAACCACGGCACCTTTGTCGATGGTGATGTCTTCGAACATCAAGGCTGACAAACCCCAGATCACACCCCCTTCGATTTGGGCTTTCACCGCATCGGGGTGGACCACATGTCCGGAATCGATGGCGACAGCCACCCGATGGACTTTGATCTGCTTGTCCTGCACCGACAACTCCACCGCCGCAGCGGTGAAGCTGCCATAGGAGTCCACCACAGCGATGCCACGGTGAACACCTTTGGCAGGCGCTTGGTTCCAGCCGATGGCTTGGGCAGCGGCATCCAACACGGCCAAGTCTTTTTTGCCTTTGAGCAAAGGCCGGCGAAACGCATAAGGGTCTTGGCCTGCGGCATTGGCCAACTCGTCGATGAAGCATTCTCTGTAAAAGGGATTGTTGGTGTGCGCCACGGCGCGCCAAAAACCTGGCGGCACATGGAAATTGTTCAGCGCGTATTCGTTGGTGAAGCTGGGCACGGCATAAGGGTTGTCGCGAAACACACGAGTGCCGATGGGGTCGACGCCATCTTTGATCAAGTTGGGCAAGACGCTGATGGCAATCGACTGATCGGCTTGACGGACTTCCCAAGCGGTCCACTGACCGTCTTTGTCCAATGCGCCACGCAACTTGACCAGCGAGACGGGGCGGTAGCGACCTTGCCGCATGTCTTCTTCGCGTGACCACATCAGCTTGATGGGAACACCAGGCATGGCCATGGCAAGCTTGACCGCCTGTACCGTGTAATCCTGGTGAAACACGCGTCGGCCAAAAGCACCACCGGCATGCATTTTGTGGATTTGAATTTGGCTCACGGGCAAACCCGAAGCTTGAGCGGCCGCATTGATCGATGCTTCGCCACTTTGGGTGCCGACCCAAACCTGCAACTGGTCCCCTTGCAGGAGGGCGGTGGCGTTTTGTGGTTCCATCGTGGCGTGGTTGACATACCCGGTGAAATACTGCGCTTCGAGTACCTTGTTGGCATTCGCAAAGGCTTTGACCGTGTCGCCATCTTTGCGGGCAATGGGTGCTGTGGGTGCAGCCAAGTCTTGCTCTAGTTTTTGGCGAATGCTGGCACTTGTGACCGTGCCATGGGCACCGTTGTCCCACACCACTTTCAAAGCTTGTACGGCTTTGTGCGCTTGCCACCAATTGCCAGCCACCACGGCCACCCATTCATCGCTGGTGACAATTTTGCGCACGCCGGGCATGTTGCGGGCTTTGCTGTCATCCACGCTTTTCAGGCGGCCACCAAAGACTGGGCATTGGTGAATGGCCGCATGCAACATGCCAGGCAATTGCATGTCGAGGGCGTAGCGTTGTGAACCATCCACTTTGGCTGGCAAATCAAAACGCGCAGGTGAAGTGCCTATCAATGTCCAATCTTTGGGGTCTTTGAGCTTGACATTGGTGGGCACAGGCAAGGTGCTGGCCAAAGCCGCCAATTCGCCATAAGTGGCCCGCAAACCAGATGGGTGGGTGACCACACTCTGCGCGGCCTGGCATTCAGCGGCAGGGACTTTCCATCGCTGGGCCGCAGCGGCCACCAACATGCTGCGGGCAGCGGCACCCGCCTGGCGCAGGTATTCCTGCGAATCGCGAATGCCACGACTGCCGCCCGTGGTCATGTCTTTCCATATCTTGTCGCGCCGCATGTGCTCGTTGACATTGGCGTATTCAGCACGGACCTTGGCCCAGTCGCAACCCAATTCTTCGGCCACCAGCATCGCCAAGCCCGTCATCGATCCTTGACCCAGTTCGGAGCGTGCAATCCTTATGACCACGGTGTCGTCAGGCTGAATCACCACCCAATGGGTGACCTCATTGACGGCACTGCTGCTTGCAGCCTGGGCTGATGGGGCCTGGAAGCCCAAGACCAGGGCACCGGAGAGGACCGTGGCTTGTTGCAAAAACTGACGGCGATCTGGACGTTCTAAAGAAGCAGACATGTTGGACTCCGGTTTCAGTTCAAGAGGTTGAATGGGTCAAAAGCCCAGGGGGCTCAGCTTGGAAAAGTGCCAGGCAACAAAATGCCTTTGTCGACGGTGTTGATGTTGGTGTGACCACAAAAAGCCATGCTGAGTTCCAACTCGCGGTGGATGATTTGCAAGGCTTTGCTGACACCTTGCTCACCCATCGCGCCCAAGCCATACAACATGGCGCGGCCGATGTAGGTGCCTTGTGCGCCCAGGGCTTTGGCTTTCAACACATCTTGGCCGCTGCGAATGCCGCTGTCCATGTGCACTTCAATCTGGCTGCCCACCGCATCCACAATGCGCGGCAAGGCATTGATGCTGGACTCTGCGCCGTCCAACTGCCGCCCACCATGGTTCGACACGATCAATGCGTCGGCACCGCTTTGCACCGCGAGGCGGGCATCCTCGACGTCTTGAATGCCTTTGAGAATCAACTTGCCACCCCAACGCTTTTTCACCCATTCCACGTCTTCCCAGCTGAGCGAGGGGTCAAACTGGTTGGCAGTCCATTCACCCAAAGAACTCATGTCGCTGACACCTTGCACATGGCCAACGATGTTGCCAAAGCCACGGCGTGGTGTGCCCAACATGCCCATGCACCAACGCGGCTTGGTCATCAGGTTGAGGATGTTGGCCAGCGTCGGTTTGGGTGGCGCAGACAGGCCGTTTTTCAGGTCTTTGTGACGTTGACCCAAAATTTGCAAATCCAGTGTCAGAACCAAAGCGCCGCAACGTGCGGCTTTGGCACGGTCGATCAGGCGTTCAATGAAGGCGCGGTCGCGCATGACATACAGCTGAAACCAGAAGCCCTCACCCACGTGTTGGGCAATGTCTTCGATAGAACAAATGCTCATGGTGGACAGGGTGAATGGAATGCCAAATTTTTGTGCGGCACGCGCTGCCAATATTTCACCGTCGGCGTGTTGCATGCCGGTCATGCCAGTTGGCGCAATGGCGACAGGCATGGCGACTTTTTGACCGATCATGGTGGAAGAGGTGTCTCTGTTTTCCATGTTGACGGCCACGCGCTGGCGAAATTTGATTTTTTGAAAATCATCTTCATTGGCGCGGTAAGTGCTCTCGGTCCAACTGCCAGAGTCGGCGTAGTCGTAAAACATGCGGGGCACACGCTTTTGGGCCAACACCCTCAAATCTTCAATGGTTGTGATCACAGACATCCAAACTCTCCTGAACAATCCTGCCATGTTAGCCTCTGTGACATGAAAATTTTCAAAGACATGGCCTTGTCCACGGTGTTTGCAGGGGCCGTCACAGTCATGGTGGGCATCACGAGTTCACTGGCCTTGGTGTTCCAAGCCGCGGTGGCCTCGGGTGCCACTGCCGCGCAAATGGGCTCCTGGGTTTGGGCCTTGGGTTTGGGGATGGGGGTGACCTGTGTCGGACTCTCCATGCGTTACCGCATGCCCATCGTCACAGCCTGGTCGACCTCCGGCGCGGCCATGTTGATCATTTCCGCGCCAGGCACCCCGATGGCCGAGGTGATCGGTGCCTTTGTTCTGTCATCCTTGTTGGTCACGGTCGTGGGTTTTTCAGGCCTGTTTGAACGTTTCATGGACCGGGTGCCTTTGTCCTTGGCCGCGGGCATGTTGGCGGGCGTGTTGTTGCGCTTGGGTGTGGATGTGTTCGTGGTCATGTCCAACCAACTCTGGCTGCCCTTGCTCATGGTGCTGGTGTATTTGCTGGCACAACGTTGGTGGCCACGTTATGCCGTGGTGTTGACCATGTTGTGCGGTGGTGCTTGGGCCGCTGGGCACGGCCAAGTGCATTTGCAAGACATTGACTGGCAGTGGGCGCAACCGGTTTGGACCATGCCTCATTTCAGCTTGTCAAGCTGCATCAGTTTGGCCCTGCCATTTTTCATCGTCAACATGGCTTCGCAAAACATCCCCGGCGTGGCTTCCCTGCGCGCCAATGGCTATCCGGCTCCCATCACCCCGGTGATTGGTTGGATCGGCGTGGTGAATTTATTGTTGGCACCGTTTGGCGCTTTGTCGGTGAATCTGGCCGCGATCACCGCGTCGATTTGCTCAGCGCCTGAAGCGCATCCCGATCCCAGCAAGCGCTACACCGCCGCCATGGCCGCGGGCTTGTTTTACCTGTTGGCTGGGTTGGCGGGGGCATCCATGGTCAGCTTGTTTGCCGCGTTCCCACAAGCATTGGTCACGGTGATTGCGGGCATCGCCTTGTTTGGCACCATCTCCAATGCCTTGGCCACGGCCATGCAAGATGTTCAACAGCGACAAGCAGCCTTCATCACCTTAGCGGTGACAGCCTCAGGTTTCAGCTTGTGGGGCATCAGCTCGGCCTTCTGGGGCCTGGTGGCAGGTTTGCTGGCCTGGGCACTGTCCAAAAGAACAGCGCCATGAACCTTGCCTGCCCAAGCTTCAATGCCAGATGACGGTTTGCTTGTTGCTGTACCACTGGTCCAGCTGGTGTTGCACCATGAACTCGATGCGGCTGCGCTTGATTTTCATGGTCGGTGTCAAACAACCGTTTTCAATCGTCCAGGGTTCGTTGGACACCACCAGCATTTTGAGTTGCTCATAGTCGGCTGAACGGGCGTTGACATGCTGCAGCAGTTCGGCCAATTCGCGTTCGATTTCACTGCGCACATCCGGCTGGTTGATTTTGGGTCGCCATTCTTCGGCCAACACCACCAAGCCATAGGCTTTTTCGTAACCACTGCCAGAGACCATCGACAACTCAATCAGGGGATTGGCGTTCAAACGGTTTTCGATCGGGGCAGGGGCCACGTATTTGCCCTTGCTGGTTTTGAACTGCTCTTTCAGGCGACCTGTGATCTTGAGCTGGCCATCGGCCAAGCGTGAACCCAAGTCTCCGGTTTTGAAAAAACCGTCTTCGGTGAAGCTTTGCTCATCCAAATCGGGGCGTTTGTAGTAGCCCAACATTTGTCCGGGTGACTTGATCAAAATTTCACCCTCTTCGCTGATGCGCACCTGGACACCGGGGTAAGGCGTGCCCACGTAACCGGGTTCATTGAACTCGGCCGTTTGCGTGTGGGAATACGCAAAATCTTCCGTCATGGCGTAGCCTTCAACCAGGTTGAGCCCCAGGCGACGGTACCAACGGATGAGTTCAGGTGGCAATGGCGCAGAACCGCTGCCTGCCAACTCCACTTTGTCCAGTCCCAGACCCGTCAAGATTTTGCGGGCCACCACCCCTTTGAGGATGGGCAGGCTCAGCAATACATTGAGTTTTTTGGCCGGCATCTTGGCGTACACGCCATGTTGGAACTTCAGCCACAGACGTGGCACCGAAATGAATATGGTGGGACGCGCGCGCTGCAAATCTTGCAAAAAAGTGTCCAGCGATTCGGCAAAAAACACATGGATGCGGCCTTCCATGAAAGTCATGGTTTCCACGAAAGCGCGCTCGAACACGTGCGCCAAAGGCAGGTAGGACAGGATGCGGTGGTCCTCGCGGTTGGCACCCATGGTTTCGACCATGCGGTTGATGATCCCTTGGGCGGCATCGCTGATGCGTTCGAAAGAATGCATGGCCCCTTTGGGTTGACCCGTCGAACCCGAGGTGTAAATGATCATGGCCAAGTCGGTGGGCTCGCGCCAGACATCGCCGCTCAGAGGCGCTGTCTTGGCGATGATGTCGTCCCATTTGTCAAACGTCGTGGCCGGCGCCAGTGGCAATGCGATTTTGGGCAAGTGGTCGGGCACACCCGGTGTTTGCTTGTGCCATTCGTCCAATTTGCCCACGAACAACAAACTGGACTCCGAGTGCTCCAGCACAAACTGGATGGTTTCTGCACTTTCCGTCGGGAAGATGGCCACTGTGGAGAAACCCGCCATCCAAATGGCCAGTTCGGCCATGAAGAAATGGGCGCAGTTTTTGGACAAGATCGCCACTTTGGCGCCATGCGGCAAGCCCAGTGACTTCAGGTGGGCGGCCATGCGCCGCGATTGGTCCAGGGTTTGACCCCAGGTGTAATCCACCACTTTTCCATGCCCCACAGGTTGGGTCATGAAGACTTTGGCGGGGTGGCTTTTTTCGTGTTGGTAGATGCGTTCAAGCACCAGGCTGGAGGCTTTGGCGTTCATGGTTGTCTCACGTTGTTGTCTGAATGGGTCTTTGCCCTGTTCAGCAAATCATACGCAGAAACACCCCCAAAAGTCAGCTTTCACCCACATGTTCGGGTTTCTCCAGGGTACCAGCCACCACCCGGGCGTTGCGGCTGAAGCTGGCGTAGGCCATGGCCCAGTCCATCAACACCACCATGCGATTGCGAAATCCGATCAGAAAGTAAATGTGCGCCAACAGCCAAAACCACCAGGCCAGGCGACCGGAGAAGCGCAAGGGGCCCAGTGGCGTGCTCAGGTCGACCACCGCGCTGTTGTGTCCGATGGTGGCCAAATTGCCGTAATCGGCATATCGAAATGCATGGGTGGCTTTACCCGCGATGCGCGCAAGGATATTGGCGGCCGCCAATTGCCCCATTTGTTTCGCACCCGGTGACACCCCAGGCACAGCCTTGGGTTGTTCGCCTCTTGGGTGGCTGAATGCGGCGGCCAAGTCGCCGATCACGCTGATGTGGGGATGGCCCGGCACACTCAGGTCGGGACTGACCATCACGCGCCCTGCGCGGTCGATCTGGCAACCGGTGTTTTGAGCGATGTTCGCTCCCAAAGGCGAGGCCGCGACGCCGGCGGCCCAAACCACGCATTTGCTGGCAATTGTGTAGTCCACGCTGCCCAAAACACCCGCAGGCGCAGGACCGCGCACCTGCAAACCGTGCGCATCAATCGCGGTCACGATGGCGTTCAGCCGCACCTCGACACCCAGGTTTTGCAATTGGCTCAGCGCTTTGGCACTCAGGGACTCAGGCATGGCTTGCAACACCCGTGGCCCACCTTCAATCAGCAAAATGCGGGCGTCATGCGGGTTGATGCGACGGAACTCGCCCACCAAGGTCTGTCGTGCAATTTCAGCGAAGGCACCAGCCATTTCGACGCCAGTGGGGCCGGCGCCAATCACGCACAGGGTGAGCCAGTCTTGGCGTCTTTCAGGGTCCGGTTCTTTTTCGGCAGACTCGAAAGCAAACAGCAGGCGGCGGCGAATTTCAAATGCGTCCTCCAGGGTTTTCAAGCCTGGCGCATGGGTGGCCCAATCGTCGTGTCCAAAGTAACTGTGGGTGGCTCCTGCGGCGACGACCAGGTGGTCAAACACCAGGGTGCTGCCATCGGACAAATGCACTTGCTGACCTGCGGCATCGATGTTGGTGACTTCGGCGAGCAAGGTGGTCAGATTGGCTTGGTGCCGAAACAAACTGCGGGTAGGGGCGGCAATGGCAGGTGCAGCCAATCCCGCGGTGGCCACTTGGTAGAGCAGGGGTTGGAACAAATGGTGGTTGGTTTTGTCCACCAAAGTGATGTCGACGGGGGCTTGGGCCAAGGCCTTCGCGGTTTCCAGTCCACCGAAACCGCCGCCAATGATCAGGACGCGGGGGCGTTGAGAAGAGGGCATCTGTGATGGATCTGGTTCAAGCCAGCCGTTGTTGGTGTCGCGCAATTTGTTGCAGGACTTGGACCGGTGCGGTGCCACCCAAGGTGTTGCGGGCATTCAAAGAACCTTGCAGGCTCAAACAGTCGTAAACATCCTTCTCAATGGAAGGGTGAAAGCTTTGCAGGACTTCCAAGGACAAATCGGACAAATCACAACCTAGTCTGGCGGCCGCTTTGACCGCATGTGCCACGGTCTCGTGGGCATCACGGAAGGGCAGGCCTTTTTTCACCAGGTAGTCGGCGAGGTCGGTGGCGGTGGCAAAGCCTTTTTTGGCTGCGGCCTCCATGAGGGAAGCATTGACGGTGAGGCCGCCTTCTTTCGCGCCTGCGACTGTGGTTTGACCGCCAATCATCTCGG
>JACCEC011355395.1_pt1 | contig 23869 bp, 32 predicted proteins | sample 7450121 | NCBI WGS metagenome assembly JACCEC01 (sample SAMN15323455, study PRJNA562643) | freshwater metagenome | isolation source: river surface water | place: USA:Blue River Watershed | collected 2017-08-18 | reverse complement strand
TACGCATTCTTCGTTTTCTGTAAATACTGGGATAATTGCAGAACATTCGCCTTTCAAACCGAATTTAATATTGCTAGGTAAACCTAAACTATTGAAAAAGCAAATATCGTTTTTGAAATTAAAATGTAATGCTTTTCTAGGATTGCTATCAAATGCTTCTTTAGGCAAAGTATCCAAATGATTTTTTACTGATTGAGTTCTTTGCTGAGAAAGTGATTCAAATTCAAAAGAATATTCAAATTTAGGAAGTCCTTCCATAATTCTATATGTATTCAATGAATCCAAAAGTGCCAACTTATCTGCATTGGTAATAATTCTATTCGGTTCAATAGAATTTTGAGCAAACATACTTGTTGCCATAACGAAGAATATAACGACTAACTTTTTCATAATTATCCTGTTTCATTTGTAAATCATTTACTTTCTAATACAAACATAATAAAAAGATTTGATATTTCCAAGCAAAAAGTAAGATATATAAAATTTAAATGACTTTGAAAATCTAATATCATATGAAATACATTAAACTCTTTGAAGAATATGATCCCTACGAACTCATGATGATTCCATCGTATAAGAAGGCTGAAATGATTATAGTGGAATCGGGAAAAGATAATCCTAATTTAGATTTAGTAAAAGATTTAATTACATTAGGTGCAAATCTTGATTGGCAGGACGAGAGTGATGGCAATAACCCATTGCTATCATATATAGTAGGATTTAAAAATACGAAGATTCTTAAAATCTTATTAGAGTCTGGAGCTAACCCTAATTTGCAGAACGATAGTGGTAGATCAGCACTTCACTATACTTCAGCTACTAATTTATTTAGAGCATCAAAGATTTTACTGGAATACAATGCAAATCCAAATATTCTTAATACGATGAAAAAAACACCTTTACACTTTGCAGCATATTTCAATAACTTAATGGTAGTTCAACTTTTATTAGAGTCTGGTGCTGATCCTAATTTGAAAGATATTAATGGTAAAAAACCTTTAGATTTAGTAGCAAAGGCACCATGGAATAGCATATATCTGAATAAAACATATAGACCAGAAGGGACTATTGAAATTCTAAAAGAGTATATGAAGTAATTTCTGATTACTCATCATCATTCCATCCAGCTTCATCCCATTGATCATCCCAGTCATCCCATAATATTTCGTCATCTGTTATCTCTTCGTAGGTACTTCCGTTATTATTTTTTATGGTAGTGTCGGCTCCATTTTCAATAAGAACATCTGTGATATCTCTGTCACCCACAGATAGCATTGCTAAATGCAATGGAGTATTGCCTTTTTCATTCTGCACATTAGGATCTGCTCCATATTTTAATACCATTCTAGCAAGTTCACTTATACCTTCTCCAGCTATATCATGAAGAATTGTTTCATCATTCCAATCTTTTTCATTTGGATTAGCACCATATTTTAAGAGTAATTCTAATATTGTTTTACACTTATCAGATTTATCTATACTTAAATGATCTAGTGCTGCGGTTGGATCTGATCCAGCATCTAGAAATAATTTTACGAGTTCTACATCCTTTCTTGAAACCGCAAAACTCAATAATGTGTAATTACCATAACCCACATATTCCCAATTCATATTTGCCCCCATTTCAACTAAATCATGTATTAAACTTACATCGGGATTGGCACGATGCATTTCATCAAAAATCATTTCAGACTTTTTATTCGGGAACATAACCATCAATTCATAAGGATCGTACGACCTTTTATTACCCTGAGTTTCATACAATTCTGTCTTCTTTTTCTTACCTTTATGGGTACCACCCTCATGTGCAATCATACCTTGAGCAATTAAAGAAGATTTAACTCCAAATGGTATCTTTTCACCATTTTCATATTTCTTCTTATATTTCAATAAAGTCTCTCTTTTATAAGGAGATTTCTTTTCTTCTAAAGGTTGTATGAATTCTTCAATTGATTTAATGTGTCGCATAACCTATTGGTATTATTAGTGTATGTATATATCATTTCAGACACAATAGAAATAGAATTATATTATGTTTTAATTTTGATATATAGATTTGAAAAATAAAGTAGTATTATGAAATTCGATCAATTTTCAGACAAGTTTAGAAACTTAAATCTCAAAAGGGATGAGATTATTAGAAAATGGAAAATCCAGCAATATGAACAAGAGCAGCAACGATTATTTGAATCAGTTGGAAGAAGATCAGGAACTCAATCTAGTCCAGTTGGTGGCGCAGGGGGACAAACAACTTCAGTTTCTTCACAACTCGTGGTATTAAATGAGAGAGATGCTTCTACATTTACTTATTATGTTTTTAATTATGATACAGGAACAGTAAGTGGTCCACATGATACTGGAATTTTAGTAGATGACTATGATTTCAATAATTCTGATCAAGACCTTATTACCAATGGTGGATATGTCCATAAGTTTTATAATGGGGATAACAATGATTTTGCTATGCTCTTTATAGATGCTAGTGGAACTTTATTAGAAACTATAACAGGTAACACCAGCGATTTGAGTATTTATTCAATTGATGGTAGATATATTTTAGCATGGGATTATGATTTAGCAACTATTTGGGCAACTGATGGTATAAAAGTTCTTACAGACACAACTACATTCGTAGGAGTAGATGAGTATGGTAAAGTAGATAATTGGGACGAAACTACATCTGCTGGATTTGTTATGTATTCGAGAAAAGATATAGGTGATGGTAATAATGAACATAAGTTGTATTTAGGAACAGCAGACGGTATTACTCAAATTTTCACAGAAATCGCTTCTACTGACTTACAGTACAGTTATTATTGTAGATTTAACTCCGATAAAATTATTATTAAGATATATGATGGTAATTCGGGAACTTATGTTGGATTTAAAGTAATAAATACATCAGGTTCTACTCTTCAAAATGTATTATTGTTAGATAATCCATACAATAGCGAATCATTTGAAAATTTTGGAACTGATAAATTCTTCGGGATGTACTTTAATAATAGTGACAGTAGTGTAGATTACGAACTCTATTGTTACGATATGACTAATGATAACCTATTACATACTAACATAAGTAGAGAAGTATATCCATCTTATAATACAGAATTTGAGTCAAGAAATGCTGATTCTGGAAGTAGTGCTCAATTTTCAGAAAATGCTCTATTCATATTTTACAACCAAACAGGTTCAGGTTTAGGTTTAAGTGAAGTTGATTATCTAAAATATGTTGGATACTTTGCTACTGAAAGTGATTTTGTAATTGCTAATTTTGCTGATGATGAAACTAAATATGTGTCAACAGGTGGATATTTGACATCAGATGTTTTTTTAATACCAGTAGATAATGGTAGTGCATATTCTATGTTAATATTTGATTCATCTGGAACTTTAAGTTATGAATCTTTAGGAATTGATTCAGGTGATCAAAATGATACTGATTCAAGTAGAGCAGGTAGTAATCTATTTTTCCGTTTTAGAAATACTGTTGACGACTTATATTTCATCTATGTTATAAATTCCGATGCGAGTGCTTTTTATCTTTTAGAAGAAGAAATAGAAAATTATAGTTATGAACTTGAGAGAGATACTATTTTGGTAAGAGACAATGATAATAATCTCGCTTGGTATTTCAATTCTGTTTCTATGGGATGGATAAGTACAAATCCATATACTTCATCTGGTGATACAACAACTTATACGAGACCTACCAGAGTAGCAGATGGAAATGTGTATTCTTATTCTACAAATAGAATTTATTATTTTAATGATATGAATGATGGTAATACCTTTAGCATAAATGATGGTGGTGATGATATGTATGATACAGGTAACATAATAAATACAAATCTTGCAAGTGAAATAGTTTATACACATACTCAGATGCCATACGATAACGATGAAGATAATAGTGAAGCCAAATTATCTGATTTTGATATGGATGGAGGAATTGTTACAAGTGATGCTGAATTTGGAGTAGGTTCAAGTTATTTTACAAATCTTTATCCAGGCTTATTTGTATTAAGTGCTTCCGATGTAGATATTACTGATTTTAGTATAACTGGTAATTTAGGGGCAGATGGTGATGGTCAGGTTGACAATTATACATACACCCCGACTGGATTTGAAGAAACTTATACCGCATACATTAAAAGAGTTTGGAATGCAGATGGTGACCCAAGCGTAAACCACATTATTATTGTTAATACAGATGGAACTGGAATTACTCAAACAGTTGATTTAACATCAGAAGACGATGACCACTCATTAAGTGGTTTAGGAGATATTACTAAAATTCATTATTTATTATTTGCAAAAGCCGATGGTACAAAAGTAACGGATTTAGAGATAGAGAATATAATAAACTCATATTTAGGAATAGTGGATGATAAGTTATTAGAAGATACTCTCGCAGATTTGAATGATGAATATTCTACAATAACATCAAATCTACCACCAAGAAATAACACTACAACTTTAAATATTTATAGAAGAACTTCTGTATCTGAAATAGAGATAGATGGAGCAGTAGAAGTGAATTCGGGTAAAGATATTTTTGCTTATTGGTATTATGATACGAATAGAGAAAATATGATAACCTTTAAATTATACAATTATGCAGGAACTCTACTTCAAACCATAGAAACCAACGATGAGTCAATGAATAATTTTGATGTTGTTGAAAACAGAGCATTTCTATCTACATATACTAAATACTTTGACCCTATTGAAGCAGAGGTGTATTACACTTTTAATTTCCATCATTTATCTCAATCTGGGAAATCTACAATAACTAAAGATATTTTAGATAACGATCAAGATTACGACTGGATTATAAATGATTATGTGTGGTGGGATTAAAAATTAAAAATAAAAGAATAAAATGAAATCTATTTGCATACTTTGTGAAAATTCAAAACTAACCCAAGCAAATGCTTTGGCTAAATCAATAACAGGTTCAGAAATCCTAAAAACCCCTCTTTCTGAAAAGGGTAAAGCACCTGCAACTCATTGGTTCACTTATCTTAAAACTACCGATGAAGGTTTTGAACAATTACTCGCTTTACAATCACTTTGCATAGTTGAAGAAAGCGGTTTGAAAGAATTCCTAAAAAAGCAAAAATTAGAAGTGGTTGAAACAGAAAAATCAAAAGAAACTGAATAATAAAACAAAAGCCCCAATAGGGGCTTTTTAATTTAAGGTAAATTATGAAAAGACTTTCAATTCTTTGCGAAGATAGCGTAGTAGAACAAGCACGGGAACGAGCAAAATCGTTTATGGGGGTAAATGTTCTTAAAATACCTCTGTCAAAAGATGGTAAAGAACCTGCTACCCATTGGTTCTGTTTTCTTAATACAACAGAAGAAGGTTATGCAAAATTTATGGAAATGCAGAAATATACCATAATAGAAGAAAGTGGACCTAAAGATTTTTTAAACAAACATAAATTAAAAATTATTAGGTAATATTTTTTCAGTATTATATTTTTTAAAAAGGAGGTATAAATCTTTGTAAGAATACCCATAATCATCCTTTATATCTCGGTCTGCACCATAATCTAAAAGTAAATTTATAATATCTGTGTTATAGCTCGTAGCAGCCCAATGTAAAGCGGTATAGCCCTTTGAATCTTGTGCATTTTTATCAGCACCAGCTTTAATTAGCATTTTACAAATGTCTGAAAAATTTCTCCATGATGCTACATGTAAGGGTGTCATATGTCTTTCACATTTGATATTAACATTAGCACCAGAGTCTATTAGAATTTTTACAATTTCTGATTTATTATTGAATGTAGCATAATGTAGGGCTGTTAAACTATCATCATACATCCAATCTAAATTAGCGTGCATATCTATTAAAGTGCGTATAAGATTCAAATCTGGTTCATCTTGTAATGTCTCTGTTATTATCATCAATGATTTTTGATGTGGAGACATAATTAACAGATCGTAAAAATCATATGTAATATCCACATTTATGTTCATAGTATTCCTTCTTTAAGAATATTTTTCATTTGGTAGTTTTAAATGTCTTCAAAACTTTTGAAATCTCTGTATATCCTCGCATCTCTGAAACATCAAGTGCTGTCATATTATGTTCGTCACATATATTCCTATCAGCACCAGAACTAATAAGAGCCTTAACAATTTTTATGCTTCTGTGTCTAACCGCCCAAAAAAGAGCAGTCCAGTTATCATCATCTTGAATATTTGGATCCGCACCTTTCTTCAAAAGAAATCTTACAAGTCCTATATTGTTACTATGTACTGCAAAAATTAGAGGGGTTCTACCTACTATATCCATTACATTAACATCGGAACCATATTTAAAAAGTATTTTGATTAAATGTAAATCGTTATGACGAACCGCCCAGTGTAATGGTGTCTCATTCCAAGTATCTCTAATATTTGCATCTACACCTTTCTTCAAAAAAAGTTTTACTAAATCATTCTTTTGATTATGCACAGCAATATGAAGAACAGTATTACCTTGATCATTAATCCAATCTAAATTAGCACCTAATTCTATTAAATCGTTAATATAACCTAAACGATAATTATCTCTGGTTATTATCTCTTGAATAATTAAATCAGTTTGTTTATTTGGAGGGATAACCATGAATTCATGTGGATCCCACTTTTCAATATGTTCGTGTTCTTCTAAATTCATTATTAGTTATATTCTGACATACATTTAGATCTATAATCTTCATACCTCTCGGTATCATATTTATTGAGCCACTTTTCTACTACTTTTATTTCCACATCTTCATAAATAGATTGTATATGGTTTACGAAATCTGTGTATCTTTCATTTCGTTCTGGCTTTTTTGTTGTCTTATACCAATCTTTTGTACCTGAACTATGTCCAGACACAGAATCATATACCGTCACATCATTACGATTAGAGAAAGCAACCGTAGGGAATATCGCTGTTAGAATATCTCCTTCGTCTTGTACAATAATTGTGTGCAATGGTTCTTTTTCACTATTCTTCATTTTAAATCCTATAAAATATAATACAAATATAATTAAACAATAATAAATAAAAAATATTATCCAATGATTTCTGATTGATTTTTAAGACGATCAATCCATTCAGGTAAAGCAACTTCTGCGCCTTTAACAAAGGATTCTTTTGACTGGATAATCTTATCTGGGATAATCCCATCAACCGCAGCATTTGCGATAGTTTTCTTGTAAGTGATCGAATTGTAACGCTTATAATCCCATCTATACCACTCACCTTCGGATTCAATAGAAACTAGAGGTATAATAACATCAACACCATATTTAGCAAATGCAGAGCCTTTACGGTTGATTCTACCAACAAGCTGAACAAGTTCTGCATTAGTCCAAGGGAGTGAAAGGATAATCAGTCTATCAGCAACCTTCTGTAAACCATCAACACCAGTTCCGATAGGCTTTGATCCGATAAGAACATCATAATCACCATTCAAGAATTCATTAAGAGATTCCTCGCGACTTATTTTACTTTGAGAACCTGTATAGACACCTACTTTATATCCAATGTTTGTTAAAAAGTCATAAATGTATTCATCAATACCATCTACATAATGAGTATAAATGATTGTTTTACCTTTTGAACTATTGATGTATGACAAAACCGCTTTTAACTTAGTTTCTATAAGCAATCTATCAATAATAAGATAGTTTTCTCTTTTGATATGTCTGGCAGTTTCTATAAGATGATTTCCATCTACTTGGAGTAATGTATAACGATTTGATTTTAAATAATTATCGCCAATATTTTTATATCGTATTCCGCAGTTTGTAAGTCTTTGGAAAATTTCCATACAATTTGAAATTGAAGATGCTGTTTTAATTTCATCCATTTTTTTGGAATAAATCATTTCAAGTAATGATTTCGCTTCAATCAAATTATTGATAATTGGTGTTGCACTCATTGCCAAAAGATAAAAGTCTTGATTATTTTTCTGAACTTGTTCAATAAGTTTGAGAATAAGTTTTCTTCTTTTGGTTTCTTCTGCTTTTGATACTTGCTTTACATTTTGAACTTCATCTAAAACAATATAATCAAACTTATTTCTTTTTAAAAGTTCAGATACATATTCTTCGGAATTAGCCTGTTGAAATGATTCATAATTTAATACCAAATAATTTCTTTGACTATCATCAAATGTTACATTCTTTTCGGCCTTTGAATAAATATTAGCAGCCTTTACGGATTCTTTAATTTCTTTCAACCAGCCACGCTGATCTTCATTTCCAATCGTTGAGTTAAAAGTAATTACAAGTGTATTTTTAGCACCAATATGCAGTCCAGCTAGAATAGCACTAATGGTTTTACCCGATCCAACGGAACTCCAGTTTCCGTATCTGTTTTTTTCCTTCAATCTGTATGCAATAAGTTTTTGCATAAGTAAAGGTTTATGCTGATATTTCCAATCTTCTGGTAATTCCAAATTAATAACTTTATAGTATTCTTTCAAAAAATCGCTTTTGATTTTCTTCGGTGTAGAATTTACAAATTCTGCGTTTTCTAATTCTTCTATCTGAATTTTATTGTTTAAGATGTCATACCAAAGATTATTGATAGAGTCATTAATCAGAAAATTAATTCTGTCTTCATCCAAAAATTCAGAAATGGTTGTTTTATCCATACCTTTCAAACTATCAATAACCATACTACTTGTGTTAGAATCTTCGTAAATATCTGTAGGATTTAAAACAGTATCTATTTCGGAATCTGTAATTTGGCTATCTATTGATCCACCATCAGATTCATTATCTGATGATAAAATATTTGAAATGATTTGCTGAACAACATCTTCACGTTCTTGGGTCTTTGGAAGAGCGTCTTGCAACTTTTTCAAATCATTATTCTTGATATACTTATTTAAACCATTTGATGTAATGATAATAAGTAATTGCGGAATTGAGCAGAAATGTAGATAGTCGCGCATTTCTTCTAGATAATGGATAAGATTAGATCTAGTCCATGTATTTCCATTACCAAGATAACTTAAAAAATGTGCATAAGATATCCATCCTTTACCTTTGTATATGAGTTCAGGATTCGTTGGAATATCCATAGGTTTTTTTTCAGATTTTGAAAAAGCCGCCCATTCATCATAATTTTTTAAGCCAAATGGTTTCAAAAAAGCAACAGCATCTTCATATGTTTTATACACCCTATTTTGAGGCGCAATCGTGCCAGTACTTAGGAAATCACCCCAGCTAACCCATTCGCCAGTTCTTTTATAAGTACTATCAGGAGCACCTGGAATATCCACAGGTCTTTTATCAGATTTTGAAAAAGCAGACCATTCTGTTTTTGATTTAATATTAAATTGCTTAATATATTCCTTTGTTTCTTCATATGTTTTGAAAATTCTGTTTTGAGATGCTATTCTTCCAGTTCCAAGAAAATCACCCCAACTAATCCAGCCTTGATCGTCATATGTAACACGAGGATTATTTGGAATATCTTTAGGCTTATTTCCGATTTTACAATACTTAGTCCATTCTGCAACATTTTTGAATTTCATAGGATGGATAAACTTTTTAGTATCTTCATAACTTCTGTATTCAGATTTATGTAAATAGTTTTTAACTGTTCCTAACCAATCGTAATTATCAATCCAGCCTGAATTTTTGTAAACATCCCTTGGGTTAGATGGGATGTCGTTTGGTCTTTTACCAGATTTTGAATATTTCCCCCATTCTTTAAAATTCTTTAAACCTAAAGCATGTACAAATGCCCTTGCTTCTGGGTATGGTCTATACTGAATTTTTTTCATTGTTCCACCTATGTAAATAATTGTGATTAATTTCTATTTCAAAGATAATAAAACTTTCCCTAATTTCCAAATATTTTTATAAAAATATTAAAATAACTATGAATTTATCTGCAAATAATCCTACAATTTATAGTATGAGTTATTTATTCTTTGCACGGAATCTTCTCATTGCTAATGTATGTAATGATCTGCAATCATCACATCTACAACCATTTCTATATGCACTTAAACTGGGGTGTCTTTTCAAGTGTTCATGTGTAGGAGGTACAATAGTTCCTCTTTTAACAGCATTGTCATAGTTTTCCTTTGGAGTAACAAGAAACAAATGCTCAGGGTTTACACATAGTTTATTGTGGCATGTATGAGATACTAGATGTTTATCAGGTATCTCTCCTTTGAATTTAGTGTAAAAAAATTTGTGAGCACTAACTACTTTACCATCAACTTTCAAAGCCCCGTAACCGTTTTTACCTCTTGTTGCACCCATCCAAATCCAACAAGAATCTGTCTTTTCAACTTTTGAAAAAAACCTTTCCATACTATAACTCCATAAATATTAAATAAGAAACATCATTTAATCCCACCAGTTTTTTATCCCGCTTCCATCAAATTGATCGTAGAAATCTATGTTAGGATCAAATTTAGAACAATCCTGACCTTTGAATATTTCCATAAGTTCAACCCATTCTTCATACTCTTTATTTTCTGCAAGACTTAATACATTTCTAATATGCGATGCTTCTTCTTCTGAAAATTGCTTATTCCATTGATAATCTCTCACTTTGCCTAGTTCAGATTCAGCCATTTCAATATAATTGTCCCATATGATATTATTGAGTATCACATTCGCTCTACGAATCTTCTTGACTTTCTTATCTCTGGATGTAAGTATTTCAAATCCATATTTTTCTATGTCCTTTGCCATATTATCCGTGCAAGTCTCTAGGAACATTAATATACCACTATAATCATATGATCTTACATAGAGGAGCGTTCTACGGAATTTCCATACATTCTTTAAGAAATTTGGAATGTCATACCTTAGAAAATCTAAAACTTTATACAGTCTATACATAATAATCCTTAATTGTCTAAAAGTTCATATTTATTATACCAGCAATACACAATAAAACGTAGTGATTGCGATGAGATATATGATTTACTCTTTATATGTTGTTTTAATATTTCAGATCCATCACACAGACCATGTGCAAGGGTATCACTTCTGATTATAGAGGATATACGAGATTCTATGCATTGTAAATTGAATGTGTGATTACCATATTGAAATGGTAATATATTACCTACTAAACCATATGGATTTTCCATATAGGTACTTATATTTTCTAATACTTCTATTCCAATTTTTAATTTACAAAGGGTTGGATACATATCTTCTTTATTTGATTTATCTTCAGCCTTCAAAATATACATCTCATATTCAAAATTTGGATCAAAAGTAGGTAACTTCTCGTACAAAGATACTCCAATGTCCCTATAGGTCTCAATACTCTTTTGACTTAAGAGTTTTTCATACTCATGACTAAACAATTTATGTTTCATATTTAGAATAATCACTTATTGAACTCTAATCTTCTTGAAACTAATGTATATTTTTTTGAATACTCATATGTTATCATCATTATACCGCATCCATATTCTCGTTTATCCCAAGTAAACCAAGTTTCATATTCATCTTCACTTGTAGGATTACCCCAGGTTTCAAACAATTCAAGAAATGATTGATAGAATTTCTTTTGTAAAAAAGAATCATTCTTAGTATTCCAAGTTTCTGTTATATGCTTAATTCCTGTTTTACCCACAGAAATCCATATGCTCCATACAGCATCTTTATTATTAAATAACAGTATGTAATTATCACCACCAATTTTATTAGGTGACTTTATCTTTTCAAATTTTAAACCACAATCTTTTGCTATTTTCTTTATTAACTTTATAGCCTCAATAGAATCTCTGGAAGCTCTTTCAAGATCAGGCATACATGGCGAAACCATAAATGCTTTTGTCTTTTTTGTTAATAATTCATATGAAGATATGTTCGGTTTGGGAAATACTTGGGTGGACCCAAGTATGAGAAGAAAAGCAATTACGATTTGCATATGTGTCCTTTAGTTTATACAAACCTAATAATAAATACTGAAAGAACAAAATATTATTTTAGAATATAAAAGTTACTTAATGAGAAATACTAGTCAATCTCAATTAAGTATTAAAATAATTATAGGAGGATTCTATCATGGATCTACAATCATTCACTTTAGGGATTATGAGTGTGGTAATATCAGTTATCATTGGTGTTATCATATACACATTCTTTAGAGTACAAAAGCTGTATAGAAGCACAAAGTCTATATCTGAAGATATGAGGTCATCATATAATGATTTGACCAAAAAAATTAAGGAGACAGAAGATTATTTGTCTAGGCTTATTGAGCGAGATCGTCAAGAGACAACCAGAAATATTGAGGATACTCATAGGCGTATAGAAAAAATAAAAGAAGATGGTCTGAAATCAGAGGGCGAAATGTATAATTTCATCAATCACAGATTTGACAAATTTGAAAATAGGCTCAATACATCATGTTTTAAAAATAGTGAGGATAATAAATTATACTCATAATACCAAAAGAAAACCCCCATTTTATATGGGGGTTTTTGTTAAGACTTCGTATTGATTGTATAGAATCCTTTTCCATACAATTCGCCTAGCCTTACTTCTTTTTTTCTTTCCTCTACTCTTTGAGTAAAAGGTTCAACAACTTTGGATGTTACTGAATCCAGATGTTGCTTGATTGCTTCAATTTCTGCTTGTGTCATAAAGGTGACCCTTGTAAATAAATGAAATGTTATATGTATTAACGAAGCTTATTTTTTATTATTGTATGAAATTACAATAAATTTTGCAATTCTTTCATTTTTTTATACTTATCCTCAAGTTTTAACTTATCCAGAATAAGAAAAGATTCATTTTTAAGATCATTCGTATTGACTAATACCACAGCGTCCTTTCGATTACTTCTTCTGTAGATTCTGTATAATTGAGGTGTAGTTACAAAATTCTCTTTGTCTATTATTTTTTTATCTAATAATTCAATCAATTTAGGTCGCTCTACTAGAATCCAAGCCAACTTTGTTTCAAATGCAATAACTTGAGCATTCCCATGTACCCAACCTCTTTTTCCGTGTACATTTCTCAACTCAATCCAGTGTATATTCTCATTATAATCTTCATCATTTCTATTGAGTTTTTTCATGGTTTTAACATCAACTCGTATAGTAAATGAAAAATCCCAATGCTCATATATGTCTTCATTCTCAGAAGCCATTTTTGTTTCACCGAATAACTGGAAGAGTTCACATAAAAGATATTCAGCTTCTTTGCCTTTTTTTAAGAATGAGATCATATGAAGAACATATAGTTAATAGGTATATTGGGATCCAATTAATGTTTCATATTCCGCACATACCTTCACATTCATTGTTGAATAAATCAACTTGTTTGTGGCTTGAAAAGTCAATTTTATCAAGTGGTTTTAGAGAATTATGGAGGAATGGTTTAGAATCCAATACTCCTTCTGTCGCATTTTGATATTTTTTTCAAATTCTACTGCTCTTTGAAATTCTTCTGGTTCCTCTCTCTTTAATCTAGACCACTCTTCATTAGAATGGAATGGACAAAACACACATGCTGATCTTGGAGGTTTAGGATAACCCATATTTTCCATCCAATTAATGCACCCATTCCGAGTTATACCCTTTTCAATCAAAGGATAATAGTGCTTAATATATTTTATTTTGCTATCTTTCATTCTAGCAGCTTCGTCAAGAGATATACCCATCCATAGAACAATTTTTTTCTTTGGGTAAAGTTCTTTTATTTTCTGACGAATTGGTGTTATTTTATAATCACCTGTACATTGCCTTAACAGAATTCCGCGTTTATTGTTTTTATCCAAAGTATATGCAGGTATTACACCCTTTACATATTTATTCCCCTTTTCAGAAACTCTCACTATTAAACTTTCTTCTGATAGGTTACCTTTAGTACATATATGAATAGGAAAGGGAAGTTGCCCCTCTAACCATTCTAACCATTTATAGACTGATTCAGGCTCACTCTGAGTATCCGCAAAAACTGCACAGTCAGGCATATGCTCAAATTCACCTCTCGCTGCCATAAGTGCAATAGCGGATGATTGAACCCCAGCCCCTAATGATAATACATGTATTTCTTTCTGATCTGTCTTCATAGCACTCCTTTATTTAATCTTGATCCCAAGAATTATTTGATGGTAACTTGATTGAAAAATAGTAGTACCTGGGACGGGACTCGAACCCGTACTTTCCTACGAAAAAACGATTTTAAGTCGTTTGCGGCTGCCATTACGCCACCCAGGCATTCTGCTTTATACTACACAAATATAAAACAAAAAGTCAAATTATCAAAATATTTTTAAGAATTTAAGCTCTATTGATTTCATAAAGTTTTTCAATAGCCATTTCAGTTTCTTCAATGAACTTGGAAACTTTAGGAGGATTTTTCATATCAAATTCAACAACCTTTTTAACAGGTTTATATTGAGAATCCTTTTCTACAGAACCCATTAAATGATAAAATCTATCTTCTGGGGTAAGATCAGTTTTACTTCCAGTATAAACTTCAAGTTTATATGTATCAAGGTCTAAAACATAACAATATTCACAGAATAGACCGTCTGCAGCAAATACTTCATTGTTATACACTTTTGTAACTTTACCATCATATATCAAGTTTAAAATTTCTGATGATGTAGTCCTACTGATCTCTGGATTTTTTTCTGGATTCAGTTTATCAGCTTCCTTTTCAGTATAAAAAGAAAGAGCATCAACTTTATTTTTAAATTCAGATAGATTTGCACTTAAAATAAAATTCAATATATCTGCACCTTGTCCAGAAGGATAACCATCAAACTGACCATATTGTGCAACCTTAACTTTATTTTGACTTGTCACAACTATTAAATGACGAGTTCCCATAATAATATCCTAAATAATTAAACTACAAAAATAATATTAGTAATGATAGTTACTAGTTATATGGTAAAGGTAGTATGAACCACCATCATTGATATAATTAATAATTGAACTACTTACTATTGAAAAACATTTATCCGTCATCCAGTTATAAACAATTCCATTGTCATAGTATGAATTTGTTTTAGGTGCCTTTCCAAAAAGAATAATTAATTTCTTTCTTAGTTTCTTTGAATAATCAATACCTAGTTGAACCGTAAACAAATGAAAACTTTTTACCGAGTAAAGATTATTGGTTTTATCAAAAATACATTCGTGATGAGAGAAATAATTTTCTTTGAAAATTACACTCGAATCAGTTTCCTGATAAGTTATACCTTCTTGACTCAATCCATATTTCAAAGATTCTTTAGAGGTACCCCATGAAACAATCCAACTGCCTTTTGTTGGATGATCCATTATATCATATTCTATGCAATATGATTGTAGGACTTTATTATCCCAAGTCGGAATTATTCTTTGAGAGTGAGATTTTAAAGGAACTAATAGTATAATAAAAAGATATAAAAACAGATTACATCTTTTTAGAAGGATCAAATTCTTCATTAATATTACCGCACTTTGTACAAATAGCAGTTTCAATAGGAATCAAAATCTCTTCTCCAGATGGAGAAACCAAAGCAGATAGTTTTTTACACATGAGAACTGGCTGAAAAAATTGATTTCCGCAGGAAGAACATACAACATCAGTTGCAAGTGAAATATCAACTTGCATCCTTTGTTTAGGGTTTGTATTATCTGACTGATTCATCATTTACCTTAATAAAATATAATTAAAAACTCGTTTGTCCAGTTTTGGCATACTTGATCATATTATCTGCACCTTTGCCTCTGTACCCTGTGGACTTGCATACAAATACACCAGTACCTGGATAAAATTCAACTTTGCCTTTTATTCCATTTATAATGAAAAGACTATCATTAAATTTTGATTCGTACAAAAGTCCAGATTTCTTAACTTTAGATACTGCGTATTCTCTTCCAGAATCTTTGAAAGTAGCTTTATTACTATCCCCTCGACCTGTAATAACAGGTTGCCCGAAGAAGTAATCTACCTTTTCTTTTTTACTATGCATATGAAGTAGTTATGTTATTTAAAAATCAAGTGGGCCCAGAAGGACTTGAACCTTCGACCTGCGGATTATGAGTCCGATGCTCCAACCAACTGAGCTATAGGCCCAACACTTAAATCAACTATAACCAAAAAGAACTAATACTAATATACTACATTTTCTCAGATAAACAAAGAATTATTTTCTTGATACTTATCTTTCTTCTTAGTTTTTTTGCTTATTACAACTATTGCTGCAACTACCATTGCTGTAAGGGACGCAACCTTCAAGAACTTCTTCATAGATTTTCTCATTTTATTTGTGGTTATTTTATTCTATTTCAGCAATGATACTATGTTATAGTTGATTTGTAATTACTTTATTGTAATTGGGAAGAATACTGTGTAATGACATATGTGTCTTTATTAACTAAACTACTGTATAGCATAGTTACTACGCTTTTATCACAACTAGTATTATGCCACACATAAGAAGTAGCACTACCATCATTATCTCTTATTTTACCCTTTTCACGATATACAGATTCAAGTTTAGTTAGTAAGGCATCTGCGATTTGTATACCATTTATTGGTTTTAAAATAATAATCATCCCTATATTCTTGATCTTAGAATCTTCGGTAAACTGAATTTCAAATTTTATAAAATCTTCATATTTCCATAAGATTGTAGAGTCGGTTTCTTCAATTTTAAATCCGTCTCTAATCAAAGCATTTTTTACAGATTTTCTGTTTGAGTTCCATGGTAAAACCCATTGTTTATTATTATCTAGCATTAAATCATATTCTTCACAATATGTTGTCAGTACACCATTTCTCCATCCGATTGCATTACTGCGACTAGTTTGTGCCAATAAATTACCGACCGAAAAAATAAATGCTAAAACAAAAAGCATCTTTCTCATAAAAATTCTCCAAAGTAATAAAATAGTTTATAGTAAAAGTCTAATAATTTCTATTTCAAAAATAATAAAAATAAATGATATATCCTAATAAAAAATGCAAATTTTATTTTTTATTAATCTACTTGCAATTCTTTATCTTTAATCTCATAACCTTCAACAGAACCTACATCCCTATAGTCAAATCCATCTAATATCGCTATCTTTTGTTCAGGGAATTCACCATATTCTACTGCATAACATGCTTGACCTACGATCTCAGTAAATAGTGCAGGTAAAGCTTCTGGTGGAGCCATTTTAGCGTGGTTGTTATAGGATGCTATTTCACCCTTATCACCAAAAGGATGATCCCCTAGAATATGGACTATAAAATCATGAACACATCTAAATATAACATTATCAGAAACACTGAATATGGGATGGGTGGAGTGGTCTATACTTATCATTAAATTACCTGTTTGTTCCCATTGTTCTTTCATTTCCTTTTGACTATCATATGGTTCACCTTCAATCTTTTCAATAATATAAGGGCGACCTGATAATTCTAACAATGTACCGACTTGAGAATCATCTTCACTAATCAAAGTGATTTTAGTTTTAGATAGTAATCTTTTGAATAATTTGCGATTAGAATCGTTTAATGCTTCCCAATGCTTAACCGCACTCTTTTCAAATGAAGGGGCATTATTATATGCTTCTGCAACCATCTTTCTGTATAAATTCCAATCTTTAAGTAATAACTTTTCCGATAAATTGGTTAAAGGTTGCGTGGATTTATGTTGATTCTTCCATGATTCAAAAGATGTGATAACCATTATAGATACTTATATTTATTCTATATATCGTAGTTTAATTGCCAGTTTTAACCTGATATTTGAACTACAAAACATCCACATTACAATAATCTAAGTTTCCTTAATATCATTGATTGTGTCAGATATATTAGCGACACATGGTAATCTTCTTTATCCTTCACATTACTGATAATAGTCAAAATATCATCAGAATTTAAAACTCCGCCCTTTTCAAGATATTGAGCAGAATGATTCGGTAAGATAGTTACTTTAGTTGAGTTCTCAACTGGTGTTAAAGATACTTCAAACTTCTTTGTTCCATCTTCCGCATCAGTAATTATAATATATGCGTTCATTGCTTTAATGTCATTCATAATTTATTCCATTATAAGATTAAAAAGTTTATCTATTACGTACACCAGTATATTCAGTGGCTTTAACTTTTTCTACAAAGAATACCAATCTCCACACACTTTTGCAATCAACTATGTTTACCAATTCAAGTTTCCTCCAGTGGCATAAACCGAATAATACAGTCCGTTCTATAATTTCATCAATATTAGGGTTGTGCTTATCAAAATAACTGATTAAATGGGTCTGTGTTATTCCATTTAAAATATTGACATATGGTTTAGGCATAGTGATAAACATAATACCCTTATCCATCAATAGAAAAATATCAGGAAAGAATCTATTAGGGAAACCATAAGGATCCAAATCAATTACATCGAATTTCTTCTTATCTGCTATCAATCTATGGTACTCTAAAAAACTATCTCCAGTTTTGAGGTATTTTTTATCATAACATACAACATTACCATATTCTTTATAAATATTGGTAAGATTACCTCTACCTGAAAATAATTCTAGAATTTTAGTATCACTATCTTTCAAAATACCAAATTCTTGAAATACATTTATTATTTGATTAATCTTTTCGTCTGGATGATGAAGTTCAGCTTCATTATTGTTTTGTTTCGCACGAACCACATCATGCCGTATGGCTCTATAAGTCTTTTGCTTATTATTATCCATTTGATTTTATATGATGTTTGAAATTCTTATTCTTTTTGGTATTATTCGCCACCGACACCCTTCTGTTCAATTAGCATCTTCATTGCTTTAACTATTTCAATAGCCTGTTCGTATTCCATAATGAATTCTTGATCATTATTAATTGAAACATGAAAACTAGATTTATTACCTGAAAATTGAACTTTAATGCCATCATTTACAGAATTGAAAAAGTCCTGACCTTTAGGGTGGATAGCGATACCTGTTATGGTTTTTTGATATTCAGCCATAATATATCCTTTTAATTTGTTTGAAAATTATATTTATAAGAACGACAAAGATTTTTGTTCATCTTTTTTCTTTTGTCTTCAACCGTTCTAGTTCTAAAACGACCATCGTATGCACCAGCTTCAAGCATAGTTTGGCGTTTAATTTTTAAGTATACATTTGCTTTCTTTTTCATAAGAAACCTTTTGTTTTGATAGTATCATTTTCATTTCGATACAAATATAATAAAAAGTTTTGAAACCGCAAAACATTATTTTTAAAATAATATTTGGTAAATATATTTGTTTTTATTATGTTTGTAAATGTTATTCATTTTTAATTATAGTTATATGTTAAGAAAATTAATTCGTATAGTAGCAATAGGGCTAGGTGTTGCCTTAATTACATCTATTTTATTTTTTGGTTTCCTATTGGCTCATTTTGTAGATCAATATTTGTTATCTAAATAATTTTTATATTTTATGGAGTTTTTTATGAGTAGTAATTCTTATGTTTGGACTAGTGAGTATGTTTCTCCTGGTCACCCTGATAAAGTAGCGGATCAAATTTCAGATGCTATTTTGGATGCTTATCTAACTGTTGATCCCGATGCGAAGGTTGCATGTGAAACCTTAGTAAAAGGTAATAATGTTTATCTGGCTGGTGAAATTTCTTCTAAATGTGAACTAAATAACAGTTTCCTTGAATCAGCCGTAAGAGATACAATTATTGATATTGGGTATGATTCTGATGAACATATCTTTAATGGAACAACATGTAACATTCATTTTGATATTTCTAAACAGTCCTCCGAAATCAATGGAGCTGTTGTAAGTGGAGATGGAGAAATCGCAGCTGGTGACCAAGGCATTATGTTTGGATATGCCACGAATGAGACACCAACAAATATGCCATTGCCAATTTATTTAGCAAAACAATTCATTATGGAAGCATATAATGGAATTAATTCCAAATATGCGTTCCGACCTGATATGAAAAGTCAAATTTCAATTAATTTTGAAGGTGGATCTGCAAAGAGCATCCATTCCGTAGTTTTCTCAACTTGTCACACCGAAGAGTTATCCTTGAAAAACTTGCGTGATGTATTTCATTCTTTGGTTCTCCCAAATGTATTAGAAACATTACCCGAAAACATACAAAATCTATTCAATAGAGATACGAAATACTATATCAATCCCGCAGGCACTTGGAATATTGGTGGACCTGTCTCTGATTCTGGTTTGACTGGAAGAAAGATTGTTGTGGATCAATATGGAGCGGATTGTGAAATCGGTGGAGGTGCATTTTCTGGCAAAGATCCTAGCAAAGTAGATAGAAGTGCTGCGTATATGGCTAGACATATCGCCTTAACTACACTTCAAAATAATCCCGATGCTGAGAAAATTAAAGTTCAATTGGCATATGCAATCGGTGAAAGATTTCCAGTGTCCTATAGGCTTTATAATCCTGAAAATGGAAAAGAATACGGACTTGGTGATTTTAATTTAGAAGATTTAACACCTACATCCATTATAGATATTTTAGGACTAAAAAATCCTATTTATGCTAAAACCGCTAAGTATGGTCATTTTGGAAATAAGCCATTAGTAGAAAATGGAATTGAATATTTCAAATGGGAAAATCAATTTATCAGAGCAAATACAAAAAATCAGATATATAGTAAAAATGTCCTAAGTCATAGTGCAACATATTAAACTATTTGAAGAGTATCATGATTCAGATAAACCTGATTATGATGTTACATTAAAAGGAAAAACACAGCTATATCACTATACAAAGTATGACTTGGGTGATATAGCTGTTCTTTCTCCAGAGGAAACTGTTAAAAACAGAATGTCTTGGTCTATGCGAGACTATAAAAGATCGGATGTCCCAAGAGTTTTTTATTATCTTGATTTAGAAAATACCGAGCGTGATATTGTTTCTTTAAGTAAATATTTGTATACTAGTTTTATAGACGGTAGAGAGATAATAAAGATTAACAATGCAATACAATCTTATAGAAATAACCCAGAAGATTTATACGCTAATTACCCAGATGTTTTTAATGCCGTTAAAGGATTTGTTGATAAAGGTTCTATAAACTTTGATTTATTATTAGAAGATGTAAGAAAAATATTCAAAGGGGCATATTACAAATTTGATAATGGTATGGAGGTTGTAATTCTATTCCAACCATTAGAAGTCTACAAGATAGATTACACTTCTTAAATATAATAACCATAGTATGAAATACATCAAATTATTTGAATCATGGCTCAACGAAGATGATAAAGAATTAGAATTAACTGGTGATTATCAATCCAAGAAATTCATCACGAATTTTTATGATATGATCCAATATTGGAAAATGCCACTCCCCGCTTCTATGTCCGAAGATGCCTTTAAGGTAGCTGTAGAATTTCTGGAAGATTTAAAATCTAGGGGACAAGCCATAGAATCTGAAATCAAGGGAATGTCAAGCGTATCAGAAAATAAAGGTAAAACAATTTCTCAAATTCTTAAAGATACCCCCGATGCCGAGAAAGAAAATACCTTTAGACATTATGTAAACTTCTATTCAAACAGTATTACATGCTACAAGTTTTATGCTTTTATGTGGAAGGGTTCAAATCCACAGGCACCTATCATTATTAATCATTTGAAAGATAATTTCAAAAATATAAAGCATAATTCAAAAGTACCTACAAGTGCTTATATCTCTTTCTTATTTAATATTCCATTTTACAATACAAAAAGAAGATTAGAGAAATATACTATTTTTAATCCCGATAGTGCCTCTGCTGAATTTCGTAATATTATGATTTCTGGAATAGGACTATTTGGTACTTTGATGTTCTTTTCTAATCTTGCTACAAATTCATTGGATTATTATAAAACACAGAAAGAAATGTCACAAATCATTAGAGAATCTTACAATTTCCTTATGAATATGCATCAAAGAGGTTGGTATGATATTACTGGTGATTTGAATGAAATAGAAGATGTTAAAGCAGAAAGTGGTGGAGAATCTGCTTCAGTGTATCCTAGTGACTGGCTTTATAATTTATTCACATCAAATAGTGAAGAAGCAAATAAACAGTTCAGATCAGAGTATTTTGAAGGACTGAGAGACTATTCTGTTAATTACTATAAAACCGCTAATTTAGATGTAGTTACAAAATACCTTATGGACTTGAAATTTTTAACGCATAGCGATATGCTTGAGTTCTTGAAAGATGGAGGATTAATAGTTCCTTCTCTAGAATCAACAACAATACAAACGAATATCATTACTGGTGAATTATTAACCGATAAAATAGCAAGGAACTAACAAAAAACCCTCATTTCTGAGGGTTTCTTTTTTTATCGCTTAATTTGTATGCTTTCTATTTTTAGATCACCACTATGAAGCCCACTATGTTTATAGAATGTGAACTTGTACTCGGTATATGAGTAAGTTTCATATTCAAATGTCATAAGTGTTCTACCATCACTTGTCGTTTCTTTACAACATCCACCACCACAGTCTTTACCTTTAAGTTCATGATCGGCTCCAAAGAATGTCATAAAACCCACAAATGAAAGATTACTTGGTTTAAGAGTTTCATTAAAACCAGGATTCACATAAATCTCATACGATCCTTTTGGTCTTTTCGTAAAGGAAACTTTTATAATAACTTTACTTTTAGATTTTGAGGCTCTTAATAAGTTTGGAGTTTTGACTACCACTTCAGTAGTTTTATTCGTATTGAATAATAGATTTGGTTTGTGGTCAGCAACTATCTTTTGATTATTTGCTCTCAATCTATTATCAGAATTACCTCCTTTCTGAACTTTTGTATCATCAAAGTCATAGTCCATTCTGTAAATTACTCTAATAACATCTTCTATATCGTATGTAACCTTATTTCCATTTTCGTCAAAAAATGTATAATCCCAAGGGATAGATTTCAAATCATCTATTGTAAATTCAACACCATTAGGTGAATTTGTCCATTGCTGCCAAATTCTATCTATATTTGAATGGTGCATCCAAAATATAGGATCAAAACCAGCGGTAGGTACCCATCCCATAAGTCCATCTTCGGTATATGTGTTGGTAATTTGGTTAAAATATCTTTTACCCTCTGGATCATTACCATGCCCAATGTAATCATGAATAGCACCATGTGGTGCAGCATTAATATTATCACTAAACATCTTAAGTGATGTGTAAGACATTAGTTTTGTCAAATCAAGTGCCCTTTCAATCTCTCCAGAAATTGGAAATCCTTGATTCAAACTATCAAATCTGGCTTGCTCATATAATGATGATCCATTTTCTCTAAATTTAGGATGAAGTATTTTGTCCTTTGGGTTATTATTTGTATATCCCCAATAAGGTAAAGCGAAATCTTCATGTCCAGATAATCTTCTAACAATCTTTTCAAAATGATATACATATAGTCTATGCCAGACTAAAAAATGTAGTTTCTCCTTGCCACTTGGGGTATGTGTGCAATTATCCCAAGCGAGTTTTTTATCTAGGTATGTATGATACGATTCACATAAAGGATTATTAGTAATAGTATCAGGGATCCAATGAATAGCACCTTGATAATACCAGCTCAAAGGATCATTACAATTCTTTTGCCTCATTATCTTCATAGCCTTTTCCAAAGCCTGAACATCTCTCTGGGCTTCTGGTGAAAAGTAGTTTTTTCTAACATACCTCTTTTCCGAAATATGTTTATTGATAAAGTAATAGCCAATCACATTAACTAGAACTAAACCAAGAACGATAATGATAATTTTTGTTCGTTTGGACATAATCTCCTCATAAATGTTTATACTTTGTATTCTATTTACAAAAAATGTTCTTTTACAAAATTACAATAATAATTGGATATATAAAGTATTTTTGTTATTTTATATTTAAAATAATTCTCTTACTAC
>JACCEC011367720.1_pt1 | contig 23870 bp, 25 predicted proteins | sample 7450121 | NCBI WGS metagenome assembly JACCEC01 (sample SAMN15323455, study PRJNA562643) | freshwater metagenome | isolation source: river surface water | place: USA:Blue River Watershed | collected 2017-08-18 | reverse complement strand
TTGTTTTTCCACCATCTGATTCAGAAATAAATTGTTGAATTTTCTGACAATGTATTTGTATGATTTGATTGTCTATTTCAGTTTGAAAAAGATTTTGAATAGAATCACACCATCTTCTGTTTTTACTAACAAAATAAAACATAGATTATTTTTATAAAAAATATGTTACAAATAAAAGTGATATTTGTAATCAATAAAAAAACGCATAATATAAAATTAATTCTTTTTACATATATCTATTAAGTTCAATTGGTTCAGTGAGAATAATGTCTAATAGTTCATAAATATTTTGAATAACAAAAACATCTAATGATTTATATTTTTTACATCTATATTTATTTTTTAATACTTCATCTCTATCAACAGAATCTTCTAATATCCATTCTTCATCTGTATTATTTCCCATTCCCATCCCCATTCCCATTCCAAATATTGGTGATAAATCCATATTTCTCATTGAACTCGATTTCTGTATTAATTTAATCTCTTCTTTCTCTTTTCTTATTAATGAATCTAAATCCTCTTCATTTTCTTCACATATAACAACTATTTTTACTCCTGCTAATATAGCTCCTTCACATTTTGATGATAAACCTCCAATTTTTGTTATGCTTCCATCTATAAAATTCATTTCACCTGTACAAGCAACATCATGACGAATTGGTATTCCGGTTAAACGACTAAAAATGGAAGCACAAATGATAGCAGTAGCACTTGGACCATCTTTTTTAGAAATACTTCCACACAAAATATGAAGTCCTTGACTCATTTCATTTAATTTATCTTTATATGATTGTGGTAATAAGTTATAGGCTACTGTAAAAGCTACATCAACTGATTCCTTCATCGAATCTCCCATTAAACCTGATATCTTCTCTATTTTTAATTTACCTTTATCACCACCATTATATGTGAAAAGTGTCTGAATACGAGTAACACCACCAGGCATAGTACTCCCGCTATAAGCATAAAGACCATTAGAGATACCGACAAGAGGTTTATTATGAATTTTATCATGAGTTACTTTTGGTTTATCAGTCATAAATTCAGTGACGAATTGAGAAGAAACATAAAAAGGAAATTCGAAAGATTCGCCATTTATTCTCATAAGATTTATGTCACGAACCATATTTAATAGAATCTCTTTTATTTTACGACAACCACTTTCACAAGTATATCCTTCGATTATATCATCGAGAATTTGATTTGTGAAGACGATTTCATCAGGACCAAATCCGACATTTTTGAAAATTTCTGGTAAGATATAATTTTTACAGACAACAATTTTCTCTTTTTTGGAGAGTCCATCAACAACAATTTCTTGAATTCTATCTCTCAAAATAGGGTCAACACTATCTCGGTCATTATATGAAAATACAAATAAAACTTTAGATAAATCAAGTGGTATAGATGCAAAATAACGGTCGAAGAATTCATGATTTTGTGTTTCATCAGTTATATGAGTAAGAATAGATGCAATTTCTTTTCCATGTTCTGTTTTACTAACTTTATCTAATTCATCAATAAAAATAATTGGATTTAAACATTTGGCTTCCATCATAGCATCAACAATTTTACCCCAAGTAGAACCTAAATATGTATAATTGTGACCTTCTAAAAAAGCACCATTTGAACTTCCACCAATAGGAATAAAGATAAGAGGACGACTTTGTCCATTTTCATCTAATAAACATTTTGAGAGGCCATGTTTCAATAAACTCGTTTTACCAACACCAGGAGGACCTTGAAGACCAATAACACTTCCTTTGTCATTATTTCCATTCATCCATTGCGCAATTAATCTTTTCATTTGTTTTTTAGCTTCAAATTGTCCATATGTGCATTTGTCTAAAATCATTTCAACTTGGTTCAAATAGGCTCTTTTCTTTTCTTTAAATTCATTCCATTCTTCAATAAAATTCATCATTTTCGTTTTATTTTTAAAAATGAATTTCATAAAATGGTCATTTCTTTTCCCTTTCGGTTTTTGATTTTGAGTAGAATTAAGAGATTGAATAGGAGAAATACTGAGTTGGATGGATTGTGTTGGAGGATGCCAAAATCCCATACTTTTTTCAATTTCTTCTAATTTTTTGCTGAGAGCATCAATATATAAATGATTTAAATCAGGTAATTCCATTATTTTCATTTTTAATTTACGGAAATCTTCAAGTTCTTCAAAACATTTGGCTATTTTTTTCGTATCGGGAATTCTATTATATTCAATCATTTTCATCAATATCTCTTTATTTTCTTCATTCAATCTATTTAATAATTCATCAAATAGAAGATTGTCACCATTATCATGGTCTTCATCCATATCAAGACCAACAGTAAAATCTTCTTCTTCATCATAATTCATGAAACTGACTTTTTCTAATTTTCCTATTTTGAGGAATGGTTTATGATTATATGAATTATTTTTTTCATTAACACTTACACTTACACTTTCACTTTCAATATTTGTTGTTGAATCATTATGTATTTGGTTTAGATGATTAGAAAGAGAATTGAGGAATAATTCATAGGAATATTCGGTTTTGTGAATGATGATACTGTGATATTCATTGATGATATTTTTGAATATTTCGAAATATTCGATTTCAATGGGTTCAGAAAGAGTAAATTCGAAATCACTGGTGTCAATAGTTAGAAGATTGATATAGTGTTCGAGATTTTCTTGAAATTCTTGGAAATAGATGAGGATGGGTTCTTTTTTGAAAGTTCCGAAGGGTATTTTGAGGAAACCATCGAGCCATTGTTGGGCTTTATTACTGCTTTCTTTGGAACCATTAATTTCTTTAACTTTATCCATGGCTTTGGATTTGACATATTCGGAAACTTTGAGAGTGGCGATTCGCGTTTCATATGGAACATCTTGAATAGATAAATTCTCAATTTTCTTTTTGTTATTATCATAAGTTTTTTGACTTAATTGAAACATTTTTTGAGTTTTCCAATGGAAACTCTTATATAAAAGTTCACATAATGGTTGACCCTGATAAGTTATATTCTGACTCGTTATCAAATCAAAAATAATATTCGCATTTAAACAAGATTCATCATCTATTAAAATAAATAAAACTAATATTTTCCGTTGTTTTTCAGGTGGACTCTTAATGAAATCTTTAATAATAACTGAAAGAGTCTTATTTTTTAATGTAATGAGTTCTTGATAATCTGAACGAATAAGTTGTGAAAGTTCTCGTGGTGTATGTAGAATGAAATCGCGTAATGAGAGTTGTTCCATATATTTTTCACGGAATTCTCGAGGAACATCTAAAAAATCGATTTCATCTTTGAGTTCATTCATTTTTTTATAATATATTTGGGAATATTTACAGAGTCCAAGAGAGTCTTTACGGAAAATACCATGTAAGACAATTAATTGGTCACCAACAAATAATAATATTGTAGCTCCATCCAATTTTTCAAAGAATACTTTGGATTTTTGAGAAGATGGAGATGTTTGTTGGAGTGGTTTAACATGAATTATGGTATCGGCTAATTCTTGAAAGGGTACAATGAGAGCAGATGAATTGGAAGTTGATTCAACAGATGGATATTGAGAATTGATAGATTGGATATATTTATTTTTCTCATTTTCGTTATCGAAGATTTGAACAGAGAAAGTGATGAAATAGTGGTCAAGGATTTGTAAATATTCTTTCATATCAAATGAGAAGATGTTTTGAATGTCTTGAGTGTTATAATATTGGAATATTTGGATGATGTGAGAGACTTCTTTGGAACCACAAGAGAGGATGATGTTGCGGAGTGAAAGGATTAATTCGGAATTTTGAATTTCAAAATTGGTTTTGACATTTTTCTTTTTTTGAATTAATTCATCTAATTCTTTGACTTTTGCAAAAGTTTCATACATTGAATTCATTTTTATATTATATTCATCTTGTTCAATTAACTTTAAATGAGCCAATTCATTTATATGTGATGATAATTTATGTAAAGATTTATAAAGAAATGAGATGTATTTAGAATTTTTTGAATTAGTATTATTGGTCCCTCTTTTGTTGATAACAACATCATTGGAAGAAATATTTTGTTTATTACTTGTTTTCATTTTTTTATTATCCATTTTATTATTTCTTTTCTCTTCTTTATATTGATATATTTGTTTAAAGACAAAAACACAACTTAAAAAATATTTGAATATAAAAAAAATAATAGTAATAAATCAAATATAAAAAAAGTTTTTATAAAAAATATATTGGACAAGAATAAAAAATGGCAGATAAGGAAAACGAAGAAAAAAAAATTATCGAAATGGATTTAGAGGGGAATAATAATAAGAGAAAAATGAATGAGTGTGATAAACCTGTAGAAGTTCCTACTACACCAATTTCAGAAGAGGGTGATAACAAAAACAAGAATAACAACAATAATAACAATAACAACAACAACAATGATAGAAAGAGGAGATTTAGAAGAGGAAGAGAAGATGAACAGAATAATGCACCAATAACTCCCCCGAGGGATGTGTTTAATGATGATTTGAATGATGATTTTGCGCCAATTTTCACAATTTTATTGGGAGGACCAGGGGGAGGAGGGGGTGGTGGTGGTAATAGATTATCAGAGTTATTTGCGGAGAAGAAGAAGGATGAAAAAGAGGAAGATGATTTTCAGAAGTATTTTGAGGAAGCGGAGGAATTGCATCCGATAGATAGGGATATAAATACATTGGATGATTTAATACAATTGGGGGAGACATATGATCCATTGGATCCGAAGAGATATGTTATAAATATGAGGGCTTTACATAAGTGTTTACAGCCATTGAAGGATTTGCAGGGTATGATAGGAATGAGATTGGTGAAGGATATGATATTGGATTTGATATTTTTCAGATTACAGAATATAAGGGATAATGAGAAGGAAGAGATGTGGCATACAGTTATTCAGGGAAGTCCAGGAACTGGTAAAACGGAGATATCGAAGATGTTAGGAAAGATATTTTATGGATTGGGGATATGTAAGAAGGATAAATTTACAGCAGTGAAGAGGAGTGATATGATAGGAAAGTATTTGGGACATACAGCGAAGATGACACAGGATGTATTTGATAATGCGAAGGGAGGGGTATTATTTATAGATGAAGCTTATGCATTGGGAAATCCTGAAGGGAGAGATTCATTTTCAAAAGAATGTATAGATACAATAAATCAGAATTTGACGGAAAATAAGGATACAATAGTGTTTATAGCAGGTTATAAGGAACAATTGGAAGAGTCATTTTTCTCATATAATCCGGGATTGAATCGTCGTTTTAAGTTTAGGATTAATGTGGATAAATATGATGCACCTGATTTGAGATTGATATATTTGAAGAAGGTGAGAGATGATGGATGGGAGATATCAGAGGGGGATTCGGATAAACATATACCATTAGATTTCTTTGTGAGAAATAGGGAGATGTTTAAATATAATGGAGGTGATATGGAGAATTTGTGGCATTTAACGAAGATAGCACATGCAAGGCGTATTTTTGGGAAGAGTAATACATTAAAGAAGAAAATTACGAAAGAGGATATAACGAAGGCGTTTGATATATATTTGAATAATGATGAGGTGAAGAGTAGAAAGGATGATATGAAGAAATATTTGATGGAAACGATGTATTGTTAAGAGAGTTATTTTATTTATTTTTTTTATATTGTTTAACAGAAAGAGAAATATGAATTTGGAAGAAAGGATATTTTCTGTTAATAATTTTTTGGAAGAAGACCGGGCTAATTATTTTCATGGGATGATAAGTATAATACCAAAACATTGGTTTTCTATATCAATTAAACCATGTGATTTGGATTATTCACTAAAAAGATTCCCTGAAGATAATCAGTTGATGGATTCAGAAGAATTTAAGAATGGAATGGATTTTTGTATGAATACATATGAAAATAATGGTTTCGCTTACTGTTTTAAAAGGACATATGCGAATCATTATGATACTTGTAGATGTTCAGTTTGTGAATTGGATAAATATTTTAGAAGTGAAGAGATATTGAATAGGTTATCGGAGATAGTTGGTGAAAGAGTTATAAAGTTGAATGAGACATTTGTGTCGAAATATGAAAAGGGTAATTTTTTGACAACACATCATGATAAGGGGAATGGTGATTTTGCATTTATATATCAGATGACAAAAGATTGGAATCCTAATCATGGTGGTATGCTTCATTTTGTTGAAGGTAATAAAGTGATGAGAGTAGTTTCTCCAGAATTTAATACTTTAACAATTTTCAGAATAAAAGATGTTCCGATAACAGACCATTTTGTTTCAATGGTGACAGCTGAAAACAAAACAAGAATGGCTTTTACTGGTTGGTTCACTATTGAATAAGTTCCCAGCTCTCAATTCCCAATTGTTTTTGTTTTTTTTATAATTTATAATTTGTAATTTTAGTTTATATGTTAAAAAATAACATATAAAGAATTATGTTAAAAAATCATTTTAAATGAAATCAATGTCAATAGGTTCTTCACCTTTTATTTCAACAGATTCACTATTTGAAGCAGTTGTGAATTCAAATCCACTATCACCAATTTCATTTCCGTTGTTATCTGTTTCTGTAATTTCACCCAATGAAACCAATTTATGAACTTCTTCTGGTGTAAAAACTACATCAATTTCAGGTCTTTCATTCGGTTTTGTTGAATTTATACGAACATATGTTCCAATAGCAATATTTGGGTTTCTTCTTGATTTCGATTCTAATCTTAATCTCGCCATTACTTGAATACCACTAAGAGTTTTACAAGTATATCTCAAATCTCCATGAATACTTTCAACTTTAGCTATATGTTGGTCAATTGTATTATCAACTACGGGAAGTTCTCTATTTTTAGGTAATGAATTACCTTTTGCTCCCTTCTTAGCTCCTTTTCCTCCTTTAACATTCTTTACCATCTTTTTATCAATATAAAAATAAACTAATTTACGTTTGTATGACTTTATTGGTATTTCTTTAAGTCGAATAAAATAGATAGATAATATAATCATTTTTTTTAGAAGAACTTTTATTTATATTTACGTTATAAAATAGAGGATAGAGACGTAAGTACCATTGGTACGGACTAAGATTATTAGCGAAGCTAATAATGTAAGATCCTTGATCGGACTCAGATTTTTAGCAAAGCTAAAAATGTAAGTTCCCCTTTAGGGGACAACTCAGAGAATCGACATAGTCGATTCTGTAAGTACCATTGGTACGGACTAAGATTATTAGCGAAGCTAATAATGTTAATGAGGACTAATATAATTTAAAAGGAAGGGATTTAGTAAAAAAGATTTATGTATAAATAGATAGAGATAAAGAAAAAGGAAAGGAAAAGGATGTTTTATTTAATGGGAAGATATCAAATGATAGAGACTTTTATAGCCATATTGTTATTTATACCCGTTTTCATGTTATATTATGTGATACAGGGATTACCAATATCTCCGATGAATATTGTATTAACAACGATATTTTTGGCTATATTTTTGGTAATAAAGAATGTAGTGACGAATTATGCGATAATGGTTCAACAGAATAGGATGACGGAAGTGAAAATAATAAATGAATAAAAGGGAAATGGATAAAAAAATAAAAGAATAGAAGAATAGAGAAAGAGAGAAAGAGGATGTTTGAACCACTTTATTTATATGTTGGTGTCCAATTTGTGTTATTTTTACTTTACAAGTATTGTATTACTTCAATAGAGAATTTTCAATATTATGAGATGGTGTTTGGGTCAATATTTATAATATTGATATTTGGATATATGGGGCCATATTTTGTGTCAATAAATGATATGTTAGGAAAATCGGTATATATGTCAATATTCTTTTCTATTTGGTATTATATGACGAAATTATTGACAAATACAATAATGAAAGATGCGAATGGAGTTATACATTGGAATTAATATGATATAAAAAATAAATAAAAATAAAGATAAAAAATGTTAGGAATGAATAGAGGAGAATGAAATATTATTCAATTTCACCGATTCAAAAATTGGATATAGCAGTTTCGGTTTGTTTATTTTTGATTTTGTTTGGTTTTGCAAGAACTATTTTATTGGGTCAATATCTTGACAGTAAAAACATATTCTTTTTAACAATCTTATTTTTTGTTTGGTTGTTTTTAACACGCATCTTCACCAATGCTGTCATGTTTCAATATATTTATGAAAAATTAAATCCCTATGATGCTTAAACTTAAAAAAAAAAAACGAAAAACAAAAATCCGTTTTAAAAATGAAAAAATATAAAAAGTAAAAGATAGAAAAAGAGATAGATAGAAATGATAGAAATTGAAACTTTTGAGGAATTCAGTAATCATAAACATTTAAAACAACTTGTAATAGTATCAGCTACATGGTGTGGACCATGTAAAATTATAAAGAAAGAATTGAAAAATTATTTAGAGACACATAAGATGTTAGATTCGAATATATTATTGGTAGATTATGATAAGATGCAGGAGGATGAAGAATTACATAATTATTTTAATACACAAAAACTTCCAACATTTTATCAAATGGAACATGGAGATATACAACAATATATGACAACGGGACAATGGGATAAAGTCCGTGAATTCATAGAAGAGAATTATTATGTGGAATCGAAATTATATGAGAAGATGGTAAGTGATGATTTTTAAATAAATCCGTTTTTTGCAAATAAATTTATATATTAATAGAAATATATAAAGGGTTATATCAAGATGTTATTGCCATATTTTGAGATAGAGAATTATGAAGAATATAAAAGGAAGATAAATGAATATAGGATAACAATAATTTTCATATATGCGGAATGGTGTAAGCCATGTATGGAATTTAAACCGACATTATTTGAATTTATAGGCCGTATATTTATTCCAAACACATGTTTTTTAGTAATTGATTATGATAAAATGAAATTAGAAGATGATTTCTTAAAGATATTTAATGAACCATATAGATTAAATTTACCATCATTTTATATGTATTATTTGGGACAATATGATAAACCGATAATATCAGTTGATATGAGGTTTATAATGCCATTTTTGGAGAATAAGTTAAGAGAGATAGATGAGAGGAAGATAACAGAGACAAATGATTTTTAATAGTTATCGTTTCAGATTTTATTATTTTTTTCTGTTGTATCAAAAGAGAGAGTGGGAATATGGAGAATTTTGGAAATGACAATAAAGCTAAGAAACAACGAAAGAAGAAATCAAACCGTCATGATTATGATGATGAAATAATAGAAGAAATAGAAATTTATAGTAGTAGTAGTAGTAATAATCCTCAATTAGTTTATGAGAGGAAATTTTATTTAAACTATAATTATTTATCATCGAAAGAGAAGAATGATTTTGAGAGTAAATTTTCGAGACCTAAGAATCGTGCACAAGAGAAATATATGAGTTATTTGAGAAATTCAAAATCGAGAATTATTGTATCAACTGGACCAAGTGGAACAGGAAAAACATTATTAGCAGTTGAACAAGGTATCCGTAATTTTCTATTAGGAAATGTTGATAAATTGATATTTACGAGACCAGTAGTTTCAGTAGATGAAGACCTTGGATTTTTACCAGGAGGAATAGATGAAAAAATGGCTCCTTGGATTCGTCCAATTCATGATATTTTATTTACATTTTTGCATCCTAAGGAAGTTGAAAAAATGATAGAATCGAAAGAGATTGAAATATCACCATTAGCTTATATGAGAGGTCGAACATTTAAAAATTGTTGGATAATTGCGGATGAAATGCAGAATTCAACAATATCACAGATGAAAATGTTATTGACGAGAATAGGAGAGAATACAAAATTGGTAATAACAGGAGATTTGGATCAACATGATAGACATTTAGAGACGAATGGTTTAGAAGATTTTACAAATAAATTAATGAGGACAAGGTCAGTTAGTATTCATTCAGTTGAATTTGAAAAAGGAGATGTTGAAAGAGACCAAGTTGTAAAAGAGGTTCTTGATATTTATGGAATGGAAGAACAAGTATATGCTCATCCTGATGATATTGCTTTTACTCCACCATCCTCATTACAACAAGAATCTTTTTTGATGCAAAGAATGCGCGATGAGACTGAATCATCTTCATCTTCATCTTCTTCTTCAACAACAACATCAAATAGAGATGATAGTGAAGATTAATGATAATATGAATAGAAGAATAGATATAAAGCAATGAAAGCACCTAATAATTCCATAATGACAACAGTAGGTTTTGTTTGAGTAATCATTTCGGACATTATCATAAGTCCACCAATTCCATATAGAAGGAAGAAGTATCTTGGTAATAAAGATTTTTTATTTTTTAAAGTTTGATAAAGAAGATAGATAAAAGCTAAAGTGATTAGTGAAATACCCATATGATGGTCAATATCATATATAATTTGTTTTATATTATCCATTTATTAAATATTATTTATAATATTTAATAATATTTTTTTTAAGACAAAATGATAGAGGTAGAGATGGAATTTCCTATTTTATATTTGAATAGAGATAATGGGAGGAAACGTTTTTGGAAGATTCAATTAGAAGAGAATAAAAAAGATGGTGAATTCCTAATAAAACGCGAATATGGTTTAGAAAATGGAAAGAAAACCATTACAAATCCCATTAAAATGAAAGATAAAAAGAAAGCTTTAACTAAAGTTTCTTTATTATTCAGAAAAAAGAAAGAAGAGGGATTCTATGAAAGTAAAAATAAAACCAGAAACCTTATAACAAAATCATCAGTAATTAGACCTATGGGAGCTCATAAATTAAATGATTTTGAACACAAATTATTTTATCCTGTATTAGTTCAGAGAAAATTGGATGGATATCGTTGTTTATCAACATATGATAAGAAGAATAAGATGGTAAAATTATATTCGAGAAAGATGAAAGAATATCATCATTTAAATCATATAAGGGATGAATTAAAAAGAATTAAATTATTTATAAAGGAGGATGTTTATTTTGATGGTGAATTATATGACCATGAATTGGGATTACATGAGATTGGTTCTATAGTTAGAAAACAACATATAACAAATGAAAACAGACAGAAGATGAAAAAAATAAAATATTATTTGTTTGATTTGTTTATGCCAGATAAGATAAACGAACAGACATTTGAAGAGAGATATAGAATATTGGAATTGATATTTAAGAATCATAAATTTGAATATTTGGAATTGGTAAGATGTGTTGAATGTGATGATTTGAGTTGTGTAGAAAAAGAGAATGAAAAATATTTGATGGAAGGATATGAAGGTGTTATTGTTAGAAATAAAAATGGTTTATACAAATGGAATAAAAAATCATATAATGTTTTAAGAACAAAAGAATTCAAAAGAGGGGAATTTTTAATAATTGGAGCAAAACAAGGAGAAGGACAACAAGAAGGTGCTATTATATGGCATTGTGAATGTGGAAATGGGTCATTTTGGGCAATACCAGAAGGAACAATAGAGGAAAGGAGAAAGATGTTTGATAATTATTTCAAAAATCCCAAAGGATATATTGGAAAGATTGCAATTGTTAAATATTTAGAAAAAGATAAGAGTGGTTGTGTCACAAGAAATCCAATTGTTGAAAATATTAAAGATTAATCTCATTATCTCATTTCATTTAAAAATATAATTTTTATATTTTTAAAATTTTAATTTTTAATTTTTGTATTTTATATTCTTAATCTTTGTAATTTTATAATTTTATAAATCTATTTATTTTTTGTTTTGTGTTTGAGGTATTAAAAATTCAATATAAGGAACCATTTGAGCATAAGTATTTCCAACAGTGACATCTGATATTTTACATAAATCACCAATATCCTTTTTTGTATATCCAATTCCATAATGTTCTGATATCAAAAACATAATTCCAACAACAATCGATTTTGGAACATTTCCTCTACATAATCCCATCTTTTCAATTCCATATAATGCCATTAAACAACTCTTAATCTGTTCATCTGTAAAATCTAAATAAGTCGAATAATTTATAATCATTTCTTTCAAACTAATTGGTTTATTTGTTGTCTGTGATGACGTTGTTGATGTAGTCGATTCATTATTCCTCTTATAAAAATAAAACTCATTACAACCCTTTGATAACTTCTTTGTTGTCATTCCAAACAATCTCGCTATCTCCATATCCGTCCTCATATATCCATGTTCTTTCATTGATTCCAAAAAACATGCAGCGATTAAACTATCTACTGCTGTTCCCTTCTTAACATGTGGAGCACAATGAATTTGATAATCATGTATAGTCTTATCTATAACAGATTGTGGAACATTTTCCAATGAGGCTTTATTTGATACCATATTCAAAATTGTCATGAATGACCTCTCTTTGTGTCCCAATCCATTCCATCTATTAATCTTTCTATACTGTTGTGAACCATATCCCAACATCACTGTACTCAAAGAACTATTCTTAATATAAGGATTCGATGGAAGACCACAACGATTCGGATCACTTGTCTTCTTATTATCATCATTACCATAAAATCTCCATTCAGGATTAGAATCCATAATCATATTATTCTCACAACCACATACTCTACAAACAACACTTTCAGAATCATTATATAATGTATTCGTCTCTCCGCAACGAATACAACAATCTTCATTCTTCTCAACCAATCTATTTCCATTTTCATTTTCTGTTTCATTCTCTTCTTCATTAAAATCTAAAAACATACTCTTTACATCTTTTTTATTTAAAACAACTGTATCAGACTCTTGTCTCGATAAATCATAATTGTTTTCCAAAAAAGAGAAAAAATTTTCAACATCTGGTTGAGGATACATTTTTTCTTTTGTGTTTGACATATCCTAAATATATATGCACTTTTTTTTTAAGTCGATTTTTTCTTATTAATTTTTGTTTTAATTAATTTTAAATAAAAAGGGAAAATGGAAAAGTTTGGAATCATTTTTTTTTTCATTAAAGGGGTAAATTTGGTGAAATGGGTAAATGGGTAAATGAAAAAAAATTATCTTGGGGAAGTTTAGGAAAGAATGAGTTCAGTAAATAATAATAATATAAAACAGATGATGAAAGTGTCGGGTGGAAATGGTGAGATGAAAATATTACAATCATTTTTGGCTTTGGTAATATTGGGATATTTTGGTATAAAAATTATTTATGGTGGATTTTTCCAATTTTATCCGGATAAATATTATTATAGGTCGGTTGATATACAAACATCAGAAAAGGATGACATGGATAATACTAAAAAAATCGCCTTAAATTCTTTTATGCCTGGTATTTGGAATAGTGAAATGACTGATTTTGTCTCTTGTATAATTTTAATTGGAATCGTTTATGTTTTCACAAATATATCTTCAAGACAGATGTTTCAAGGAGGTGGATATGTAGCTCCTTCTGTCATTATTGGTTATTTGATTGGTTTAGGATTCCCAGTATTTTATCAATCAGTTAGAAATTGTAGATTTGACACAATAGATAAGTGTTCACAACAAAATTATGGTATTTTGGGAATTACTGCATTCATCATTTTAATTCTTTTAGGTCTAAATGCCCGATATCCAACTGAAAATAAAATGTCATATTTCATTTATGCTTGTAGTATTTTATTATTGATTGTCGGTTTATTAATAACTAAAAAGTTAAGTAAAACTTATCAACAAGTAACTTATTATAAAAATCAAGATGATAAATGTACATATAAACAAACAGGTTATTTATTCAGTAGTGGTGACCAAATACTAATAACACCAGCATTTGCTTCTTGGGTTTTATTATTTTTCTTTACAATTGAACCCCAGCAAAATAGTGTTCGTCAATTCATCTATTTCCTCTTCGGTTTCCTTTTAGGTATCTTCGTTAGTTCAATGTCTTATTTCGGTATTGATTATTTCCTCGTCAAATTAGGTGAAAAATCCTGTAATTCAGTTGATGAATGTTATCTTAAAGATATGCCGAGACCACCAGCAGATGTAAAAACAACTGATACTGATTTCTCAACAGTTACATCTGAAGAAGGTGAAGTTATGGTTAAGGGTCCGGTTGATGTTCCAAAGAATATGATGATAATGAAAACGGTGATGATAGTATTTATTGTTTTGATGATGATATATTTTATTTATTTGGCTATTGCTAAAAAGAAATAATGGGTTTTTTTTAATAAAATAATTTATGATAAAAGGATAATGATAAGATATTGAAAGAAGGATGGAATATTATCCATTTTTATATGGTTCAACATATGATACTTATTTTGAAGATGGTGTTATAAAAAATAAAAAGATAAAAGTAATAATTCATGTTAGTAAAAGAAAGAGGTTTGTTGGTAAAGAGAAGATAGAAGAGATTCGTATTCCAATTGAATTCGATGAAGATGATTATGATACTTTACAAATAAATCTGGATTTATATAATTATTTACATGATACAGTTGAATTTATACATGAGAATTTAATGAATCATCGACCAGTATTATTATTAGGATATGGACATAAACAAGAAGTGGATATAATAATATCAGCGTTTTATATGAGATTTGGTAAAGTTCCACCAAAATTGGCTTTATATTATTTGAAGACGAAGAAAAGGAATGTATTTTTACCGGAATGTTTATATGAATATTGTTTGGAGAAGTTTTATGATGATTTAGAAAAGAGGGAATATTAGTTATATGAATAACAATAATAATAATAAATAGAGTTTTTATATGAAATATTTTTCTATAGAAAATATAGAAAATGGGAAATACAGCATCCTCAAATGATTCCGTAGGGAACTCATCACAAACCCCTCAAAATGGTAAAAATGAAGAGACACAATTATTTGATAATATTTTAAATGTATCAAAAGAGTTGTTATCAAGATATAATCAAGAATTTTTGAGAGAAGATTTTTGTTTTGATTTAGCTATTATAACAGAAAATTCACTTGATAAATTAAGTTATCCAGTTCTTCAAGATTTAGGAAATCGGATTCAAACACCTGGTGAAGGTGAAACTCCTCAAATGAAAATGATATTACAATATAGTCCTAAAGATGATGAGAAATTCTTTATTGAAGGTTTTGAAAAACAATTAGAAGACTATTTCTGGAATCAATCTGTTAAAATGGATCAATCTATTATGAATAAAGAAGGATTATCTATGGAGAACATGAATATTTCAAATGTTGATTTGTTTCAAGAGAGGAATAAAGATAAAAAGAAATTCCGTTATATTGATTTAGCTAAAATTAATGAACTTTTAAGAGATTTCCAAAATAAAAAATCATCTGCTCCGCAATCCGAAGAAAATACAAATATGATGGGTGGAGCTAATAACATCCGTAATTTCAGAAGAGAATTAAATAAGGCATTGGAGAATACTGGAAAAAAGAATTTATCGAAAGTTCCTAAGAGAAGGGTGAATGTGGTAGCAGGGAATAATAATAATATTAACTTAAATCTTTTGAGGGAATCACTTGAAATAAATAAGAACAAGAACAAGAACAAGAATAATACAAAGATAAATGTTGTTGTAGAGAATTTACAAAAAGAAATTAATAAAAAGAATTTGAATAACAGACAAATGAATGTTATGAACAACAAGACAAAAAATGGGAATAAAGAATTAAACAAAAAAGTTGAAAAAATTATTGAAAAGAATATTTTGAATGGAAATAAAGCTGAAGTGACTGCAACAGCTATTCCAATTGTTTCTGCTCCTCAACCCAATAACATGAATAAAGTAAATAATTTAGTAAAGAATGAAATGGAAAATACTGTTGCGAATATTGTTAATAACAAAAAGAAGAATAATTTAACAAATAATAAAAACAAAAAGAATCAAAAACAACAACAACAACATCAACAAGATATTGTTCAATATCATGTAAAGAAAGAATATGAGAGACCGACAGAAGTTTGTATGAAAGGTGTTGATAAGTGTTCATTAACAAAGAAGGAATTGTGTAAGGTTATATCAGAGAATTTGATAGTTCGTTGTAATATTATAGCAGGTATTTTAACAGTACTTCCAAATAAAAAGGTTCGTGGTGAATATGTTGGTGGATATTTATATAACAAGTTTATAAATTTGGCGAGATGTCATGTTTGTGTTCCATATAATTATAAAGATTTGATGGACCGTAGTCCCGTTGATTTAATTAAACACGTTGTTCAATATTCCGACTTTTTAGATTATAAGAGTTGTAAGGAGAATGGTGGTTATTATATGAAACTTTCAAAACAAGAAATGGAAGCTCTTTACAACAATGTTCCTCAAGGTTCAAATGTTGATTTAGGAAAACAAATGAATTATAATGCCTTTTATATTCAATGTGCTGAGAAATTGAAAAGCGCTTATTTTGATAATCTTCGTTTATTACTTGAAATACTTGAACAACTTAAATCCCAACCTGTCATAAATAATGTGACTTTAAATGAATTAGGTTTGAAAACCCGTCAAATAATTGATAATATGTATCATTTATGTCAATATTATTATATATATGCTATTGTAAGTTTGTTACATGCAAATCTCACAATAACCAAATCAAAAGATTTAGTCTTACAAAAATCATTGGCTCGTGTTCTTCAAAAAAATAAAAGTTCAAATGAAGAATCTAATTCAGAATCTTCTGAAAATTAATAATATTTACTCAAATATCCAAATATTCATATATCCATATAATTAAATTATTTATTTAATTATATTATAAATTATCATAAAAATTAAACTCTTGCTTTTGGGAAATTTGGAGCTTTATAAACAGAATTATTTTGTAAAACTTGTTGGTCAGGTGTTGTTTGATTCGGTAAAGTCGGATTCGTTGCTTTATTAAAATCATTTCCCATATTCATTATGGCATCCATCTCTTTAAATATACTTTTTCCTAAATTCATCATGGAATCAATAGTGCTTACTGCTGCCTTATCTAATGATACACCACCTCTTTGTTTCATTTTTTTTGTTCCTTTTGTTTTTTTGGTTTTGGTCACAGTACCAGTTTTCTTCCTGGGTTTTCTTTCAACTGATTTAGTTCTTTTTCTCAATTTCTTTTCAGCCATCTTTCTATAAATCATCAATATAAAAAATATTATCCATTAATTTCCAGTGGAACCAAATCCATTTCCTCCCCTCATCGTTTCATCCAATTCTTCTGTTTCAATTATTATTGGTCTATTTATCTTCTCCAAAATTCCCTGTGCTATTCTATCTCCACCATTTATTCTATATACACCCTTTGTTGAATTATGCAAAACTACTTTCACTTCACCTCTATAATCATAATCAACAACTCCAGCATTTACAAATAAACCTTTTACTGATAATCCTGAACGAGGAGCAATTCGCAAATAATAATTTTGTGCATCTGGTCCCGACCATGACATTGATAATCCCGTTCTAATTAATGACATTGATTCAGGTTGGATTTCAACATTTTCTAATGCATATAAATCAAATCCAGCGGAAAAATCACTTCCAAAAGTGGGAATTATTGCTCCTCTCTCTAATCTCTTTACTTTCAATTTCAATTCCATATTTATGTTTTTATGTTTCTGTATTTTTATATAATTATTTTTTTATATTCATTTTAAAGAAATTTAAATAGAATAAAATAAACTAAACAACACGAAGCGAAGAGAAATGGAAAACGAAATTGAAAATGAAATTAAGAAGTGTAATATTTGTATGGAAGAAATTATACCATATAAAAATAATCTCATAACATTAATTTGTGACCCTAAACATTATTTTTGTAAAACTTGTATCACAGATTGGTTCATTCATCTAAAAAAGAACAAATACAAATTAATGTATAATCCGGAAAATGAATTTAAAGAAAGAATGTGTCCAATCTGTCGTCGTGATGGTGGTTTACTCCCCCTATTCTCACAAAATGACTATATTCCCAGTATACATCAAAAGAAGTTATATAGAGAACCACGGAAGAAAAAGAGGGGTCCAGATAATAATGAAAGTGAACCGATACAAAAACAAAGATGTCAACATATATTAAAAAATGGGAATCAATGTTCCAGATTTTCCCCTAATAATAATGAATCAGACCCCCGATGTTATCAACATATTCAACTGAAAAAAGCAGTTGGAAATGGAAATGGATATTTAGAAATGATGAAATCGGAAGAGATGATGAGTGAGTTGAATAATGAGTGGATTCGATTGATATATGTATTAGATGAGATATTTGAGGAAATGGAAAAAGGTAGAAGTTTGGAGGATTTATTTCCATCAGAAGAAGAGAGGAGTGAATTTGTGAAGATGATTGAAGGGATGAAAGAGGATATAAAGAAACATCCAAATGAACAATTTAAGGAGATGATGACTAATTTTTTGAATGAAAATTTTTAGGAGGAGATGACGAAGAAGAGGATGAAAGATAGATAGAAAAGGAAATTGGAGAAGGTGAAATGTCTGGTATAATGACAAATAGTTCTGAGAGTTTTTTTGTTGGGAGTAAAGACGAATAGTTTGCGGATAGTATGTTCAGATTCTCTTTTTTCTTCAATAGCTTTGAGACGGTCAACATGTGTTTCATGGTAATTAATCATAAAAGAAAAGAAAGATAAAGAACTTAAATAAAATATTTTTTCCATAGTATCTCTTTCATATTGATTTATTTTATGAAAGATAACAAAATGATATAAATAATATGATATTTCTTTAAGTAGTCCTGTATCAAATTCACTTTTATAATTATAATCTTTACAGAGGAGAGATTCGAGATGATAAGTGATGTAAAAAGAGTGTAGGAATACATTTAGAGTGATATAGTGTTGATTGGTCCAATAGTGACTGATACAATAAATTTGATAAAAGAGGATGTAAATGAGATGTTCGGGTTTGAAAATAAATTTATTGGTTCCTGTTCCATGTTTGAAATTGAGAAGTTGATAGAAGTTATTTTCACAATTACATTTTTTGGAAAGGGGTTTATAATAATATTTGTGAATTCCCGATTTTATATATTTCGCTATTGATTGATGAACATCCATGTTTCTTTCTTTCAACTCTTTTTAACTTCTACTTTTTATTTATTTTTTTTATTTTTTTAATTCAACTTAAAGAAAAAATCATAAAGAAAACATATAATCAAAAAATGGAAAAAGCTTGGTTAAAAGTCGTAAGTTCACGCCGTGTTGTGAAAGTTAGGGAGTTAACAGAAGAAGATAAGAAGAAGAGGGAAGAACGTTTTAACAAGGCTTATGAATTGGCTCGTGATGATATTGTGAAAGATTCATTAGAGAAGATTAAGGAAGCTGATGGTAAGAAGGAGACAAAGATAGTATTATATAAATTTTGGGGTACAGATGATAGAAGAGCTGAAGTGGATAAGGATGGTGTGAAGATAATGTTTGGGGATAAAGTTCGTTTGGTGGATATGTTGTTGAGGGGAGGTAAGGGATTTAGGGATTATGTGTTGAAGTATTTTATAGAGAATCGTGATAATGATAGAAAGAGATATTATGTGGGTTTTAGTGGAGTGAAGATGGAAGGTGGTGGTGTGGAATGGACAATTTATTTAACATGGACCTTTAAACCAAAGAGGGTTTATAAGAAGGTTGTGAAAAAGGTTGTAAAAAAAGTTGTAGTGATTAAGAGTGATCCAAATTCTTGGGCTGGTAGATTGAAGAAGAGTTTAATAGTTTAACAGTTTAAAAAGTTGATTTAAAAAAAAAGGTGGAATAAAACAATAAATAGAATAAAAATATATAGAAATGTCGAATTTAAAGAGATTACAAAGGGAATATCAGGAAATGCAGATGGATCCACCATCGAATTGTTCAGCGGGATTAGTTGGAGAGAGTTTATATGATTGGGAAGCAACAATAATAGGTCCAAAAGATACACCATATGAAGGAGGTATATTTGTAGTGTCAGTTCATATACCATGTGATTATCCATTTAAACCACCATTATGTAGATTTAAGACGAAGATATATCATCCGAATATAAATCAGACGGGTCAGATATGTTTGGATATATTAAAAACCCAATGGGCTCCGTCATTGACTATTTCTAAAGTTTTATTGTCATTATTGATATTGTTGGACCATCCAAATCCGGATGATCCGTTGATGCCGGATGTTGCGAGAATGATGAAGGAAAATATTGAAGAATATAAAAGGACAGCACGAAATTGGACATTGATGTATGCATCATAAGATAAATAGAGATTTAGATAAATTTTTATAAATAAAATATTATATAAGGATATAATATTTAAATATGCCACCGAAGAAGAATAATATGAAAAAGAAGAAGTTAGGTGGAATGAGACCTAAAAACAAAGTTATTCGAAATATGAATGAGAAAGTTTTTACATCGAATAATCCGACGGAGATATTTGAGAATATTTATAAACATAATTATTGGCAATTTGGTTCTGGAAGAGGTTCATTAGTTGAAAACAACAGAGAATATATTGATTTTCTTCCGAGAAAATTACAGGAATTGGGTGTTAAAACAGTAGTTGATATAGGATGTGGGGATTGGCAATTTTCCAGATATATAGATTGGACTCCATTTGATTATTTAGGTGTGGATATTGTTGGTAGTGTAATAGAGGAGAATAAGAGGAATTTTGAGAAAGAGAATATAAAATTTGATGTTATAAATATATTTGATGAACATGAGAAGATACCAGAAGCAGATGTTTATTTGTTAAAGGATGTGATGATACATTGGAGACATGAACAGATTCGTCAGATGATTCCAATTTTATTAGAAAAATGTAAATATATAATTACAACAAATTGCTATCCAATCAATCAACCACAAACGAGAACAATTGGAGACATACCAATGGTCGGACATTTCCATAAACTTTATAGTAAAGCTGAACCACTCCTCTCATTTAATGCTAAACCCATTTTCTATTATTATACAAAAGAAGTTTGTCTCATTCAAAAGCCATTATCGCCATAATTGGTGTTAGAGTTTTCGTGAGGTTTATCCAATGCTGGTTTTTAGAAAATGGTTAATTAAGAGATAGAGAGATATTATAAATTTTTAATAAATATATCTAAATAATAAGTTTGGATATATTGACGAAAGGATGATGATTAGATGTTAATTATGCATGAAATTCGAATTCGATATATTAACAAGAAAATGGGGATTGACCATAATTATTTTCTTGATATGATGAACGAAAAGTCTGTTCATGCAAAATGGTTTTTCTTTATTTAAATCTTTCTAAACCGACTAAATTCCCTCCATTTCCTAAATATTCTATACTTGCACCTCCTCCTGTTGAAATATGCCAGAATTCGGGAATTCTCTCTTTCCATTTTCCACAAAAACCTGCTGTATCACCACCACCAACAATAACTTTTTTATTTGAAACTAATAATATTTCCATTAACATTTCACTTCCTCTTTTATATTCTTCTCTTTCAACCCATCCCATTGTTCCATTCCATAAAATAATATCATGAGAATATATTAATCTCATTAAATCAGATATACTTGACATACCCACATCATATATTTTCGTATTTCTATCCAATTCACTAACATCATTCCATATAATATTTGAATTATCTTGATTAATACCATCTCGAGCCCAAACAACATTACAATATTCACCTGCATTTTCAATAGCTGTTTTGTTTATTTGGTTCATTCCTTCGATTGTATTAGTGATAATACCACCACCTAAATAGATAGTTTCAACTTTTTTACATAATGAATTTAAAATAGGAACTTTGTCATCAATCTTTGACCCACCTAATATCATTAATACTTTCTTTCCTTCTTCCTTTGCATTTAAGATTTCTTCAAATGCATATAATTCTTTTTCTATTAAATGACCATATCCAATATGTTCACCTTGATATCCACAAATAGAATAATGTTTTCTATGCGAACATCCAAAAGCGTCATTTATAAAAACATCACCTAAATTATTGAAACTATTAGCAAAATCGATTGAGATATTCTCATATCCTTTTTCTTCAAATTCCATTTCTTCTCTATAAAATCTTATATTTTCCATCAAATAAATTCTTTTTGATGTTTGATTTGATGTTTCTGTTCCATCTTCAATTCTGAAATCAGGAATGAATCCTATACTTTCACCTAATAATTCTTCTAATCGGGGAATTAATATTTGTAATGAATCTTTTTGATTTCTCGTTTTAGGTCTTCCCAAATGACTCACCAAAATAATTCTATTCGCCCCTTTTTCCAAAATTGTTTTTATTGTTGGAAGAGTTGAAACTATTCTAAAATCATCTGTTATTTCCCCATTCAATATCGGAACATTATAATCAACTCTCAATATAACATTCTTTCCCATCAAATCCAAATTCTTTAAGTCGAATTTTTTATTTGCTGTTTTTCCATAAGAAATCATATGTTTCATCATGCGAATCATTTGAGCGGAATAAGACCATTCATTGTCATACCAAATCATTAATTTATATTTACCATCACCTAAATCAAGAGAAGCTTTAGAATCGACAATAGAGGGATGAGTGGTTGAGATAAAATCGCAACTGACGAGAGTATCTTTGGTGACAGTGATGACATCAGTTCTTTCATCATTAATATTTTTCATTTTTTCGAGAAGTTGAGTAAGGGATAAATCTTTTCTGTTGCATTCAATATTTAAATCGACTAATGATACATTTGAAACTGGAACTCTTAAAGATGTTCCATGTATTTTACCTTTTAAATTTGGTATAACTGAAGCGATAGCTGATGATGCTCCAGTAGTATGTGGAATAATATTATTTAGGATACTACGATTAGTTCTGGCGTTTTTATTGAGGATATCGACAGTGTATTGACTGGCAGTAGTAGCATGAATAGTAGTGAAATTTCCACAAATAATTCCATCTAATTCTTCATCAATCCATTTTAGAACAGGAGTGATACAGTTTGTGGTACATGAAGCAGATGAAATGATTTTTTCACCATTGTATTCATTATGATTAACACCATATACAAATGTTTTGGTGGAATCTTTAGCAGGAGCAGACATCATAACAAAATCGGCATCATGTTCCATACATTTTTCAGTGGTGAGATATGAACCTGTGCAATCGAAGACGAAAGAGACATTATAATGGCGCCAATTGAGTTGTTGAGCTTGTCTGTTGCGGAAGATGTGAATTGTTTGTTTTCTGTTGTTGAAATCAATTTCAAATGTTTCATCATCGATGATTTGGATGTTGAATTGAGTGGAATATTTGTGAACAGAATCATATTTGAGATATTGTTCGAGGAATTTCATTTCTAAAACGGGAGCATTAATACAAGATATGATGACATCAGGATGAGAGAGAAGTTGTAAGAAGATACATTTTCCGATTCTACCGAAACCATTAATACCAACATAAATCATTTTTAGATTTGTGTTTGTTTATAAAAAAATAATAGATGTTTTTTGGGAAATAAATACGAATGGGGGGGAATTTCAAACATTTTATTTTTTTGAACGAGAAGATTTCTTTGATTTTCTTTTTGTTGATTTCTTTTTGGATGAAGTACGACGACGTCTTTTACCACCAGCTTGACCATTTGAAGAAGTACCATTTTCTGTTGATGTGGAATTTGTTGAACTATTATTCTTTTTGTTGGTGTTGGTGTTGGTAGTTGAATTGTTTGATTGTTCTTCATGACTTTCAGATGACATTGAGATTCCCATTTTATATAAGTATATTCTATATAAATATGTTAGAAAAAATAAATGATGGAATGATAAAATAAATTAGAATTTGAGTATTTTGAGTTTGTTCATCATTTGTTTTTTGGTTAAATATTTTCCTTTATGAGAAACTTTAATATTGTTTTCTTTTAACAAATCTCTCAATTCTTTATTTTTTAATTTCATTTTCTTTATTGCT
>JACCEC011067752.1_pt1 | contig 23876 bp, 14 predicted proteins | sample 7450121 | NCBI WGS metagenome assembly JACCEC01 (sample SAMN15323455, study PRJNA562643) | freshwater metagenome | isolation source: river surface water | place: USA:Blue River Watershed | collected 2017-08-18 | reverse complement strand
GATCTGCTGGCACAGATCGCGCAGGCCGATGCGCTCATAGCGCGGGTTCGCGGCAGCGAACTCGGGCAGGATGCGCCAGATCGGCTGGTTCTTGTCGTAATCATCCTTGAACTGCTGCAGCGCGGTCAGCAGCGTGTTCCAGCGGCCCTTGGTGATGCCGATCGTGAACATGATGAAGAATGAATACAGTCCCGCCTTTTCGACGATGACGCCATGCTCGGCGAGGTATTTGGTGACGATGGACGCCGGAATGCCGGTATCGCCGAACTGGCCATCCATGGCCAGACCGGGCGTGACGATAGTGGCCTTGATCGGATCGAGCATGTTGAAGCCGGATGCGATCTTGCCGAAGCCATGCCACTGGTCCTTGCCGTTGATCATCCAGTCATCGCGCGAGCCGATGCCTTCCTCGGCAAATTGCTCCGGCCCCCAGACCTGGAACCACCAGTCCTGTCCCCACTCCTGATCGATCTTCTTCATCGCGCGACGGAAATCCAGCGCCTCGAGAATGCTTTCCTCAACTAGTGCGGTGCCGCCGGGCGGCTCCATCATCGCGGCAGCGATATCGCACGACGCAATGATCGCGTACTGCGGTGAGGTCGAGATGTGCATCAGATAGGCTTCATTGAAGCTGTCGCGGTCCAGTTGCACGTTCTCGGATTCCTGCACCAGAATCTGGGATGCCTGCGACAGGCCAGCCAGCAGCTTGTGGGTGGATTGCGTCGAGAAAATCAGCGACTGCCGTGCACGCGGGCGATCCTTGCCGATCGCATGCATGTCCTTGTAGAAGTCGTGGAAGCTCGCATGCGGCAGCCAGGCTTCATCAAAGTGCAGTGTGTCGATCTCGCCGTCGAGCATTTCCTTGATTGTCTCGACGTTGTAGATCACGCCGTCATAGGTCGACTGGGTGATGGTCAGGATGCGCGGCTTCTTGTTCTTTGCCTCGCGGGCGAAAGGATTCGCCTCGACCTTCTTCATGATGTTTTCCATCCTGAATTCCTCGACCGGGATCGGGCCGATGATGCCAAGATGGTTACGGGTCGGCATCAGGAACACCGGAATCGCGCCAGTCATGATGATCGAGTGCAGCACGGATTTATGGCAGTTGCGATCGACCACCACGATATCGCCGGGCGCAACCGTCGAGTGCCAGACCATCTTGTTTGAGGTCGAGGTGCCATTCGTCACGAAATAGCAATGGTCGGCATTGAAGATACGGGCGGCATTGCGCTCGGAGGCGGCCACCGGGCCGGTATGGTCAAGCAGCTGCCCGAGTTCTTCCACGGCATTGCAGACATCGGCGCGCAGCATGTTCTCGCCAAAGAACTGGTGGAACATCTGGCCGATCGGGGACTTCAGAAAGGCCACGCCGCCGGAGTGGCCGGGGCAGTGCCATGAGTACGAGCCATCCTGCGCGTAATGCACCATCGCGCGGAAGAAGGGCGGCGCCCGACCGTCCAGATAAGAACGCGCTCCGCGGATGATGTGGCGGGCGACGAATTCCGGCGTGTCCTCGAACATGTGAATGAAACCGTGCAGTTCGCGCAGGATGTCATTCGGGATATGCCGCGAGGTCCGGGTCTCGCCATACAGGTAGAGCGGGATATCGGCGTTCTTGTAGCGGATTTCCTCCACAAAGGCGCGCAATGACTTCAGCGCATCCTCGGTTTCTTTGGGCGTGCCGCCCCCGAATTCTTCATCATCGATCGAGAGGATGAAGGCCGAGGCGCGCGACTGCTGTTGCGCGAACTGGGACAGGTCGCCATAGCTGGTCACGCCCACGACTTCCATGCCTTCCTTTTGCAGCGCATCCGCCAGCGCGCGGATACCGAGGCCGGAGGTGTTCTCCGAGCGAAAGTCTTCATCGATGATGACGATGGGGAAGCGGAATTTCATGGGTTCTCCTGGGGCGGACGCCGGGTCTGGCCGGTTACCGGAAAAAACGAATCCGGGATTGTCGCAGATATGCGGAAGCTTGGGCAAAACGGCCGCCGGCCTTGCCGATCGATTTCTCCCGCCACGGAGACGGCCCGCCGGGGCGGCAGGCTGGGTTTGGCGAGGGCCGGCGGGCGTGCCGTCTGGGGTGCGGCACGCAGGTCGGTTCGGGGTACGACTGGGCGGAGGTCGGGGCCAAGCGCGCGCCACTGGCGATATCGGGTTTCTACGGTAGGGCACCGCGCGCATGGGTAGTGCATTTGCGCTATTGCCCATTCCGAGTAGTAAACGCAAGCTGACTCGGGCATCCGACCAATCAACGCAAAGAGGGGTTTCATGAGCGCGCCGACACCGAGTAGCTTCCCACCACCTGAACCTGCGATGAATGAAGACCTCACAGTGACAGGTCAATATGTTCCCGTAGACGCCATGTTCGCTCAGTCAGTGGCCTTGAGCTACGACGAGGATGCCTGGCGCAGCATGATGCAGCTGGAGTCTGGCGAGGTCACTTTTCAACTTGCGCGCGTCACCGTGCAGCTCTCGGACAATGGGTCAATGCCGGTATTTTCCTCGGAAGCATATATGTCATTCACGGGTGGGGTACTGGAACCCAGGCGTGAGGAATACGTACGCAGCGTATCTGATCATATTCTTTTGTCCTACTCACAGTTCATCAGCGATACCGAAACCTATTACCTTCCAGACTTGACGGTACGTCAGTCAGATTTTGATTTTCTGGCGACAGGAGAGCAATTGACGATCGTTGTCAGGTCACAGGTTGGGGAAGGGATGCCGGGAGAGTTCGGCTTTACCGGCACGCTGACCATCTCCGGCGTCAACGACGATCCAGTGGCCGTGGACGATATTTCCTCGACTATGCATGGGGTTGTACTGAGATCCACTTCTGTTCCCGGTGTGCTGAGCAATGATATCGATCCGGATGCGGTGTCGCTCTCGGTTGTCAGGGTGGGTGGAGAAAACTCTGCGGACATCATGATTCCGGCTGGGTCAGGGTCTGCTTTAGTATCGGGCGTCTACGGATTTCTGGAGATTGGTGCAGACGGTAAGTACACGTATCACCCAAACACGAATGTTCATGCCTGGCTGGATACGCTGCAGGATACGTTCATTTATCAGATAAACGATGGTCAGGGTGCGACCAGCGAGGCTGCGCTGACCATCACGCTCACACCGAATCCGGTCGCGGTTGTTCCCAGAAATCTTGCAAATACGACGATAGAGCTGGATGAAAATCTCGACCATCGTCTGGATGATGTGACGGCGGTCAGGCAGGGAGACTTTCTGTACACACCACTGACCGAGTTCACGGCGGCTCATTTGGTGACTGAATCGCCAGCGTGGGAATTCATATCACAGGCTTTTTCAACAAGTAACCCGATTTATCCAAGAGAAGTTACGCCGATCGACGCACTCTATGACCTGTTTGCCGAAAACAACGCCGGCATTACGCTGTTCGCAGAAAATATACAACTGGCACAATACGCGGACCATTATGAAACAGAAGTGAGGCTGACTCTCCGGGCTGAACATGACTTCCAATTCCTGAATGAGCATGAATTGCTGATATTGCCTTATGTTGTCATTCCCGCAGATCCGTCGCTGAAATCCAATCCTTTTGACTCTATATTTTATATAAGAATCCTGGGTAGCAATGATGCGCCCGTTGCTGTCGCAGATCACAATTTTGTGTACGCAGGACAGTCGGCGGTGGGGGTCGAAGGCTCCGCATCCGGTTTGCTCTTCAACGACAGTGATCCGGACTATGACAGCACACCGACGGTGAATGATGATATTTACATCAGCACAATTCGTTTTGGCGAGACGACCCTCAGCTTCCCTGCTGGGAATCCCTCACCATTCGTTCCCTTGTTTATCGAGGGCGACTATGGCTTGCTGACCATCTATTCCGATGGGAACTATACCTACACGGCCAACAAGGCAAGCGCGTGGCAGATCGAGCCAGCCTCCGAGACGGTTGATCCGACAATTGAAGTTTTTACCTACACCATCAAGGACAAGTTTGGTGCTGAGGCAAGCGCGGAGCTGAGCATTCGGGTGCTGGGGCCCAACGACAAGCCAACTGCGGTGGACGATACCTTCGTGGTTGACCTGGAAACCGTGGATCCGATGGAGGCTGTCTACAACCTCTTTGCCAATGATCTCGATTTCGATCCGTTGCGGCTGAGCCTCGCGGGCAAATCGAATTTGCCTGAGAATTTTCTGCAGCTCGACGATCAGGGTAATGTGTTCGTTCTCGCCTCTGCGCTCACCTACCTGAAATCTGGCGAAGCCCTGAATCTGTTTTTCGACTACGCCGTTACCAATGATGTGGCAGAGAGCGATACCGGAGCAGTGCATGTGCAGATCATCGGCAAAAACGAAGCGCCGCATGCCCATGATGATCATTATTTTTATGAGAATGTGGCAAACTCGGTCTTCGAGGTCAGCACGACGAACGGCCTGATTTCCCGGGTACATGTCAGCCACGAGACAGTCGATGGGGATATCGATGACGATGATCTGGTCGTGAGCAAGGTTTGGGCAGAGGGTCCGCCTGCCGAGATCACGGATGATGACGTACCGGCAGAATTGATTCTCTCGGACTCCAGCAGCGTGTATGTCTGGCGGGACGGTAGTTTTATACTGAATACGCCCGATGATTTTCGTGGGTTTGTCAATTTCTGGTACTCACTCTCGGATGGTATCCACGAAGACGAGGGATGGGTCAGCATCGCAGTGGGCGGTCCTGCACCGCATCACGAGCAGTTGATGATCAATGAAGTCTCACTGCAGAACGGTACGGTGATGCGCGCCGTCTTCACCGACAATGGGGCGGCACCGAACAAGATTCTGGTCGGCGCCGCCTCAATCGAGCTGCTCAACCTGTCGGATGAGGCGATCAGCGGTCCTGCGCTCTCCACGCTGACGCTGGAGCTGGTCGGGCCGGAGGGCAGCGTGACGCGCATCGCGCTGGGCGAGCTGACCGGCCTGACGCAGGACGCCAGCGGCGGCGCACTGAACCGGGTGTCGATACCGGCGGGCGGCATTCTGATGCTCTACGAGCCGGGCGCGCTGGGGCTGGGTACCTGGGCAGTGTATGGGCCGAACAAGACGTTCATTACTGGGGCATCCGGCTCTTATGCGGGGCAGGCCTGGCCGCTGGGCAGCACGACCGGGGAAGCGATGGCGGTCAATCTGGTGCAGGACGGCACGTCGATCGATTTCTTTGCGGCCAATGGCGCCGATATCAGCGGGCTGATCGGCGTCATCGGTCTCGGCGACAGCGCTCAGGACGAGCAGGATGATGCGGGCGTGCCGTGGGCCGGCGACGATACGGGGCTGGAGTCGGAAGAGCAGTATGACGCCATGATGAGCAGTGATGCCGATACGGTGTTTGGTCGTACGAGCTTCACCGATACCGACAGCGAAGCGGACTGGTCGCACTATGTGTTTGGGGCGCGCACGGTGGGCAATACGAACACCAAGCTTTCCGGCGGAGTGCCCTTGTTCGTGGCCAATCCGGAAGATCCGACCGAAAACCTCAATCCGAATCAGGGCGATAGCAGCAGTGACGGGCAGGACAAGCAGCTGGGGTCGGGCAGCCTGATTGGCGGCGCTGGGCATGATGTGCTGATGGGGCTGGCGGGCAGTGACAGTCTGCACGGGGATGAACTGGATGATGGGCTGTATGGCGGTGGCGGCAGCGACAGTCTGGATGGCGGCTCGGGCGGCGACTGGCTGGAGGGCGGTGCGGGTGCAGATCAGCTGAGGGGCGGCAGTGGACAGGATCGGTTTGTGTATGTAGCGATGAGCGACAGCGGCAGCAGTGGGTCTGGCAGTGATGACACGATGCTGGACTTCACGGTGAATGAGGACCTGATCGATGTGTCCGGGATCGATGCGCAGGCCGGCGTAGCGGGGGATCAGGCGTTCGAGTGGGGCGGGGCGGTGTCGGGCAGGCCGCAGGCCGGCGCGATCGCGGGGAAGGTGGTGTACTGGATCGAGAATGGCATGACGGTGGTGCAGGCAGATGTGGCAGGCGACACCGCGGCACCGCTAGAGCTGATCATCAGCGGCATCAAATCGCTCAGTGTCGCAGAGTTTGTTTTATGAATCCATGAATGGCCGGGGTCGTGCGGCCCCGGCCTGTCAGCGGCGCTGGTAGGTCACGAACGCATAATCCAGTCCGGCACTGTCGGAGTGGTGCGCGTCCCGCGAGACTTCCTGCCACACGGCCGGATCGATGGCGGGAAAAAAAGCATCGCATTCGATGTCAGCGTCTATGTCGGTGACGATCAGCTTCGTTGCCATGGGCAGTGCCTCAATATAAATCTGTGCACCGCCGATGACGAACGCTTCACCCGCCCCAGCCAGCCTGATGGCCTCATCCAGTGAGCCTGCGGTCAGCACACCCTCGTGCGTCCAGTCCGGGTTGCGCGTCACCACAATATTGCGCCGGTTCGGCAGCGGCCTGCCGATGGAATCGAAGGTCTTGCGGCCCATGATGATGCTGTGCCCGGTGGTGGTTCGCTTGAAGAAAGCCAGATCTTCCGGCAAGCGCCAGGGCAGCGCATTGCGAAGACCGATACCACGGCGGCGCTCGGTGGCAACAATCAGAGTGAGTTCAGGGGCCATAGGATAGTCGCAATCAGCCAACGGTGAAGTGGCTGCCTGGTAGCGGAAATACCCTGCATGGTAGCGCATTTGCGTTATTGAGCATGATGTCCGGCCAGAGCAAGATGATCTGATCTTGCGTTGCATGAAATGGGGGCGGTCATGAGTGTTTCACTGCTGGATGGCGGGTCGTCCAACGGCGTCGTCGGGGCGACCATGACGCTCGTGGACGAATACGATCCCTTCGAGGCGCAGTTCGATCCGCCGACCATGACCTCGATCAGCGAAAGGGCGCTGAATGACCAGATCGACGCAGGCTCAGGTGCGGTCACCTTCCAGATGTCAGCCGTACACCTGACCTCTGAGGGAAATACCTCGGGTGTCAGCGTGTCCACTACGGCGGCACTCTCTTTTTCAGATCCTTTGTTGAATCAGCTATTTTCTGAAGCATTGCAGAATCTTGCAGCGCATCTCTCGTTTGATTCGACTTTTTACGAAAATGATGCCGGAAGATATGTCATACCGAGTTTCACGATGTCGAATACTGATGTCGATTTCCTGAGGCCGGGTCACACACTCAACATCCAGTTCACCACCACGATCACCGATGGCACGACCACGATGTCCGGACACAGCGGAACCCTCAGTGTTCTGGGTTCGATCTATCCGATCAAGGCGTTCGACGATGTGGCTGCTCTCATCATTGGCGAAACGCTTGAGAGTTCCTATTCGGTCAGCGTGCTGATCAACGATCAGGATCCTGATGCTCTGGGGATAATGCAAGTGACTGCCGCCTACCCGGCGGGACAGGAGCCTTCATTGCTGGACGAGGAGGGACAGGTCACTGTTCAGGGTGCCCACGGGGCGCTGACGATGTACAGCGATGGCCGCTACGCCTACACCGCTCACGTTCCGACACTGTCCTCGCTCGTTCATCTGGAGGATGTTTTTCTTTATTCAATAAAGAACGACTCTATTTACAGCGCGACCGCACAACTCACGATCTCGCTTGATCCCGATCCGGCGGCGGCTGTTCTGGGGCCATTGTCGAAGCATTCCTTCTCGCTGAATGAAGATCTGGTGCGGGACGATGGCACCCCGCCCGTGACCGACGGAGAGTTGACTATCGTCGATCTGGGCAGCTTTGACGCCTATTCGCTTGGCGATAGCAGTCCGCCAATCGATATTATCCCGATGGGATACAGTATTGTCGTTCACGACAATCCGGCCCTCGGCACCGCTTTTGCCGAGGGCGAACTCGCCGGTGTTCACGCCGTGACGAGGCTGGCGGGGGAGCCATCGCAGCAGGCGGACGGGACCGTGAGCCGCACGTTCATTTTTGGCTTCAGTGTCGACAGAGATTTTCAATATCTGAACGAGCAGGATTACATCACCCTGAATTACCTCGTTCAGGGACCCGGCCCGGGATATGAGAACCGGTATCAGTCGTTTACGGTCTTTATCTACGGAGAGAACGATGCACCGGTTGCGCTTCCCGACGGGAGCATCGTCTACGCTGGCCAGACGGTGTCGTATGACAGTCCGCAGTCCACAGGACTGGTGATATCCAATGATATCGAGGTCGATTCAAGAGACCATACCTATGTCTTTCAGGTCAGGCACGAGGATGCATTGACCCCTGTCCGGACGTTGGCGGATATGGCGTCGGACATCGAGGGTCGGTACGGTACGCTCAGGATAGCTTCTGATGGCGGCTACACCTACAGCGCTGACAAAGCGGCAGCATTCGACATTCCCGTGATGTCAGCGGACGAAGCCCCCCGATTTGATATTTTTTATTACACGATCATCGATGATGTCGGTGCTGCCTCAACGGCAGAGCTGCGCATTCAGGTGCTGTCGCCAAATGAAAAGCCCATTGCCCGGGACGATAGGATCGTAGTAGATCTGGCGACTCACGATCTGGCGGAGACCGTGTATCAGCTACTCGGTAACGACATCGCTATCGATACGTCGCGGCTTAGCTTGCTGAACACCACAAATTTTCCATCGGATTTTTTGCGAACCGATCAGCAGGGCGACATTTTTCTTGTCGCGGATGCGCTGGCCTACCTGAAATCGGGTGAAGTTCTGGATTGGTCGTTTGGCTACACGATCACCGATGGGATGGTCGAGAGCAACGGCGCATCGGTCATGCTGCGGATCATTGGTGACAATGCGCCGCCACAGGTACACGACGATGTTTATTTCTACAAGAATCTCGATGGCGCATCTTTCATCGTCAATGAAGCCGACGGGGTGATTTTCCACACTGGTATCGATGATGCGCCGGCGGATACCGATGTCGATGGCGGTCCATTGACGGTGACCGGTATTTCTGTCGGTTCGGTCGAACCCGGGCAGCCGGTCACCTGGGTCATGCTGCAAGATGGTCCGGAATCCGTGTCACTGCCCGGGAATGTCAGCCTGGACCTGAAGCCGAATGGCAGCTTTGTCATGGAAGCGCCGGACGGCTACAGCGGCGTCGTTGAATTTTTCTATCGACTGTCGGATGGTATTGACGAAGTGAGCGGGAAGGCGACCGTCATCGTGGGTGGACTGGCGCTGCTGGATGGCCAGCTGATGATCAATGAAGTCTCTTTGCAAAATGGTTCGGTGGTGCGCACAGCCTTTACCAACAATGGTGCGGCACCGAACAGCATTCGCGTCGGCGCCGCTTCGGTCGAACTGCTCAATAGCTCGGACAATACGATCAGCAGTGCTGAACTCGCCACACTGAGGCTGGAACTGGTCGGGCGGGACGGCAGCGTGACGCGCATCGCGCTGGGCGAGCTGACCGGCCTGACGCAGGATGCCAACGGTGCCGCACTGAACCGGCTGTCGATACCGGCGGGCGGCATTCTGATGCTCTACGAGCCGGGCGCACTGGGTCTGGGTACCTGGGCGATCTATGGTCCGAACAAGACTTTCATCGCGGGGGCAACCGGTTCTTATGCGGGGCAGGCCTGGCCGCTGGGCAGCACGACCGGGGAAGCGATGGCGGTCAATCTGGTGCAGGATGAAACCTCCATCGATTTTTTCGCGGCCAATGGCGCGGATATCAGCGCGCTGTCCGGCCTCATCGGTCTGGGCGACCGCGCGCAGAACGAGCAGGATAAAGCGGGCGTGCCATGGACCGGGGATGATCTCGGATTGATATCAGGACTGCAGTATGACGGCACGATGAGCAGTGATGCCGATACGGTGTTTGGTCGTACGAGCTTTACCGATACCGACAGCGAAGCGGACTGGTCACATTATGTGTTTGGGGCGCGCACGGTGGGCAACACGAACACGAAGCTTTCCGGTGGTGTGCCCTTGGTCGTGGCCAATCCGGACGATCCGACCGAGAACCTCAATCCGAATCAGGGCCAGAGCCGCAGTGACGGGCAGGACAAGCAGCTGGGGTCGGGCAGCCTGATCGGTGGCGCGGGCCATGATGTACTGGTGGGTCTGGCCGGGACTGACCATCTGTCTGGCGGCGGGCTGGATGACAGACTGCTCGGGGGCGACGGCAGCGACAGTCTGGAGGGCGGCTCAGGCGGCGACTGGCTGGAGGGCGGTGCGGGTGCAGACCAGCTGAGGGGCGGCAGTGGGCAGGATCGGTTCGTGTTTGCCGCGGTCAGCGACAGTCCCGCAGGTAGCCGCGACACGATGCTGGACTTCACGGTGAAGGAAGACCTGATCGATGTGTCCGGGATCGATGCGCAGGCCGGTGTGGCGGGGGATCAGGCGTTCGAGTGGGGCGGGGCAGTGTCGGACAGGCCGCAGGCCGGTACGATGGCGGGGAAGGTGGTGTACTGGGTCGAGAATGGCATGACGGTGGTGCAGGCAGATGTGGCAGGCGACACGGCGGCGCCACTCGAGCTGCTCATCAGCGGCGTCAAGTCGCTGAGTGCGGCAGATATCGTGATGTGAGCGGCCGGCTCAGCGCATCGCCGGCCCGACCTCAGCACACATCAACGTACACCAGCGCGCCCCGGCACGCTCACGCTCACCATCACACGGCAACCGGTGCCTTGATCGCCGGATGGCATTCATAGCCGACGATCTCGACGTCTTCGTAGCGGTAGTCGAAGATCGAATCCGGCTTGCGCTTCAGTACCAGCCTGGGAAGCGGGAAGGGCTGGCGCGACAGTTGCTCATTCACCTGATCGATATGATTCGAATAGATGTGACAGTCGCCGCCGGTCCAGACAAAGTCACCCACCTGCAGCCCGGTCTGTTCGGCCACCATATGCGTCAGCAGCGCATACGAGGCGATATTGAAGGGCACGCCAAGGAAGATATCCGCGCTGCGCTGATACAGCTGGCAGGAGAGCTTGCCGTCGGCGACATAGAACTGGAAGAACGCATGACAGGGCGGCAGCTTCATGCGCGGAATGTCAGAGACATTCCATGCCGAGACGATCAGCCGCCGTGAATCCGGGTTGGTGCGGATCTGTTCGATCAGCTGGCTGATCTGGTCGATATGCCCGCCATCCGGCGTGGGCCATGAGCGCCACTGAGCGCCATAGACCGGGCCCAGATCGCCGTTGGCGTCGGCCCACTCATCCCAGATCGATACGCCGTTCTCTTTCAGATAGCGGATATTGGTCGAGCCGGCGAGAAACCAGATCAGTTCGTGAATGATGGACTTCAGGTGCAGCTTCTTGGTGGTGACCAGCGGGAAGCCTTCCTGCAGGTCGAAACGCATCTGATAAGCAAAGACCGAGCGCGTGCCGGTACCGGTACGGTCGGTCTTGACGGTGCCATGTTCGAGTACATGGCGCATGAAATCCAGGTATTGACGCATGATTCAGCTCCGGGGAAGCCGCTATTGTAGCGTGTGCGGCCTTTGACCCCGGTGTGGCGGTCTGCCGGGACAGCCGTCAGGCAAAGCGGTCAGCGTGTTGCGCGGCAGCGACTGGATGCATTGCCATGATCGCTCCCGCCCGAGCCAGCGCCTACAATTTTCCCTGGCACGAGCCTCAGCGAAGGTGTCTCTTCGTCGCTGTCTCGCTTGCCCGCCCTTGCCTGTCTATCCTTGCGTTCTACCCTTTGTTATTGGATCGCCATGAAACCTGTCCATGCCTGCGCTGCCGGTGTCGTTGGTGCGGCCACCGCCGAGACATCCTCGCTACCCTCATCACGCACGATGTCCCCTCCCGAGCTGACGCCGCTGATACCGCCCGGGCAGTTCCGCCCGGCCAGCCCGGTATCGCCCGGGGGTGCTACGGCGGTGCCCGGCTGGCGTGTCGCGCTGTTCGATCGCGTTGCCGAGACGGTCCAGCACAAGCTGGCCGAGCGTCGCGTGGCCGGCGGTGTCGAGATCGGATTGAGCGCCGATACGCTGCGCGACTGCGATACCGCTGTGCAGTGGGTATCGGCCCACCTGATGGCCGCTGGCGAGCGTTGATGAGCCGCCCGCAGGCAGAGATGAAGTCGGTGCCGGAAGGGGCGCAGATCATGGCGCTGGTCAACTAGAGCCTGAGCGAGCTTCCGGATAAAGTCAGCCAGCTGCCGGACTCGCTGGCCTCGGGCATGATGCGCTCGCTGCTGGCGGTGGTTGATACCCAATCGCTCGACGAGGTCTATGCGTGTGCCCATGACCTCTACCAACGGCAACAGTACCGCGATGCCCTGCCCATGGCCCTGTATTTGTCGATCCAGCAGCCCAAGGATCTGCGTTTCCTGTTCATCGCCGGCATGATCCTGCAGTGTCTTGGCGATCCGCTGATGGGCGCGACCTTTCATGCTTTCGCGCTGCAAATTGACCCGACCTTCGTGCCTGCGGCCTACCGGCTGGCCGAGTGCTACACGATGCTCGGCGAGGATCGTGACGCACGGGAGCTGTTCGAGGCCACGCTCGACATGGGGCGAGACTCGGAGGAGTTTTTCGCACTGCAGCGGACGATCATGGAGAAACTCGGGCAGATGAACTGACCCACATCAGCTGACCACAACGAGCTGGCCTACACGCGCAAACCCCCATGCGCAAACCCCCACGCGCAAACCCACACCCGCGAATCCGTTGCTGCCCGTGCTCAGTGCGCTCAGTGCGTGCCGAACTGCAGCGCCGCCAGTTGCGCATACAGCCCGCCTGCGGCCAGCAGTGACGCATGCGTGCCGGTTTCCACGATGCGGCCCTGTTCCATCACCACGATACGCGTTGCCCGTTGCACCGTGGCCAGCCGGTGGGCAATCACCAGTGTGGTTCGCCCGACCATGGCTGCTTCCAGCGCATGCTGCACCAGCCGCTCCGATTCCGCATCCAGCGCACTGGTGGCCTCATCAAGCAAAAGCAGCGGCGGATTTTTCAGCAGCGCGCGTGCGATCGCGATGCGTTGCCGCTGGCCGCCCGAGAGCCGCACGCCGCGCTCACCGAGGAAGGACTGATAGCCCTGCGGCAGTCGCTCGATGAATTCATGCGCGGCCGCCTGCCGCGCGGCGGCGATCACTTCGTCATCCGACGCCTCCGGGCGGCCATAGCGAATATTCTCCATCGCGTTCGCCGAGAACACCACCGTATCCTGCGGCACGATGCCGACCGAGCGACGCAAGTCCTGCAGGTCGAGCTGACGAATATCGATGCCATCGATGCAAACGCGGCCCGCCTGCGGATCATAGAAGCGCAGCAGCAGCTGGAACAGCGTCGTCTTGCCAGCACCGGACGGCCCCACGAGCGCGATGGTCTCGCCCGGCGCCACGGCCAGCGAGACATCGTCCAGCGCGGCCTGACCGGGGCGGGACGGATAGCGGAAGCTCAGGTGGTCGATCGTCAGGCTGGCGCCGTTCGCCGCACGCTGCGGCAGTGCGGCCGGATGCTCGGGCGTGGCGATCGGCGAGCGCTCGGCGAGCAGTTCCAGCAGCCGCTCACTCGCGCCCGCAGCGCGCTGCGCATCGCCGAGCGTCTCGGACAGCGCGCCGATCGCACCGGCGACAATCGCCGCGTACAGGATGAACTGTCCCAGTTCACCGGCGCTCATTTGTCCATCGATTACCGCATGCGCACCCAGCCACAACACGAACACGATCGCGCCGAACACCAGCAGGATCGCGGTCACGGTGAGCAGTGCGCGGGCGCGCACGCGCTCGATCGCGGCCGTGAACGCGCGCTGCACGGCGTCACTGAACTGCGCCGCCTCGAGCGCTTCATGCGCAAAGGATTGCACCACATTGATCGCATTCAGCCGCTCACCGGCAAGCCCGGACGCATCAGCGATCCGGTCCTGCGAGGCGCGCGAGAGCTTGCGCACGCGCCGGCCGATCAGCACGATGGGCAGGATCACCGACATCAGCATCACGACGATGATCGCGGATAGCGTCACGCTGGTGAAGAACATCATCACCAGACCGCCGGCGAGCAGCAGCAGGTTGCGCAGCGCCATCGAGATACTGGTGCCGACCACGGTCTGGATCAGCGTGGTGTCGGTGGTCAGCCGCGACAGCACCTCCCCCGTCTGCGTGACCTCATAGAATTCCGGGCTTTGCCGCAGCACATGCGCATACACGGCCGCGCGGATATCCGAGGTCACCCGCTCGCCCAGCCACGACACCAGATAAAAGCGCGCTGCGGTCGCGATCGCCAGCACGCAGGCGATACCGAACAGCGCGACAAAGGTCAGGTTCACGCGGGAGGTCTGCACGCTGCCATCGCTGGAAAAGCCCAGATCGATCAGCTGCCGGAAGCCATACGGCATCGCCAGTGTCGCGCCGGCGGCGATCAGCAGCGCGATACCGGCGGCGGCGATGCGCCGGCGATAGGGCGCAAGAAAAGGCAGCAGGCCGGCCAGTGTCCGCAGGCCGCTGCGTGCCTTCGGTCGGTCGGCGATCGGGGTTCTCATAGTTTCAGGGCTTTCAGGTAGCCGGTCATTTCGAAGTAGCCGCGTCCTGCCGGCTGGCCATTGCGCATCACGCGCACCGCACCCTCCCAGTAGACCGCGCCGGTGGACTGGCGTGAATCCAGTTCCTGGTCATCCTGCAGCGGCACCAGTGTCCAGCGCAGCGCATCCTTGCGGGTCGTGTCGCGGAGATCGATCTGCATGCTGACAGGATAACGTGCGCCGGTGCGCGGCGAGCGCCACTCGCGCAGGGGAAGAAAGCGGAGCTGCTCGCCGCCGAACTGGTATGTCCTGCCGCTGCGCTCGCGCAGCGTCGCATGCTGCCACAGCGTGCCGCCATCGGCACGACGAATGCGGAAGGCCATCAGCGCACTGCCATCGTCGAGGTTGGCGCCGACCCAGTCCCAGCCGACCGCGCGCGGATCCAGCACAGTGGTGGACCATTCGTGATCGAGCCAGGACGTGCCCCGGACCGCCACCGGCTTGCCACTGCGCGTGATCGTTCCCTCGGCCGCGAGATGCGGTTCGCTGTAGTAATAGCTCGCCTGTCCCGGTGTGGGGCCTTTGCGCGAGTAACCGCCATCGCCCTGCAGCAGCAGCGGCTGGGTCGGCGTGAGCGTCAGCGACAACGTGAAGTCCCGTGCGGGCAGTTGTATCCGGTAGCGGCCGTCATCATCGCGTCGCATGGTCCAGCGCTGCAGCACGAGATCGGTCGTTGTCTCGCTGGCCTGCGCGAGCCCGAAACCGGCGCGCGCGATCTTCTGGTCGTGCACCAGCTTGCCTGCGTCCGGATCCGACAGCGCGGCATGCGCGACGATCAGCTGCTTCGGTGCGAAGCGGCTGGGATTGGCTGCATCATGGTCGGTGGCCGAGCGAAAAAAGGTCACCTGAAAACCGATCGGTTTACGGTTCGGGCCTTCGAGCCAACCGGTCACGTACCACCATTCGGTGCGATAGTCCGGGTGCGCGCCGTAGTCGCGCGGGAAAGTGAGCGTGCGGCCGGGCGTGACGGGAGAGAGCACCGGGGGCGCCGCGAGCGCCAGCGTTGTCGTCATCAGCAGCGCCAGTGACAGCAGTGTGCGCGGCACCCATCGCGTCAGCCGGTGATGCCGGGCCTGATCACCAAGGCGCAACATGCGCGTACCGGCGTGCAGCCGGGGGACAGCCTGCAGCAGTCGTAAGTGATTCACCAGTCCTCCCTGACCGCGCGCACGGCACTGCCCGACATGGCCTTGCGGCCCGAAGCAAGCGCCGTCAGCGACGCCGACACCAGCAACACACTGGCCACGGTGGCAAGCAGGCCAGCGGGCAGGTGCATCTCCATCGTCCAGTGAAAGGACTGCGGATTGACGACGAACACCAGCACCACACTGATGCACAGGCCGAGCGCGAAACCGGCGACGATGGCCAGCGAGGTCAGCAACGCGCCCTCGGTGGCCAGTAGCGCGAGGATCTGCGCGCGCGAGATACCCAGATGGCGCAGCATGCCGAATTCCTTTGCTCGCGCGAGTGTCTGCGCCGAGAAGGTCGTTGCCACGCCGAACAGCCCGATCACGATGGCCACGCCCTCGAGCAGATAGGTAATCGCGAAGCTGCGGTCGAAGATCTTCAGGCTGATTGCATGGATCTCCCCCGGTTCGGCCTGCTCCAGCGAGGCGGCGAAGGACAGGCGCTGGATCTGCTGCCGCAGTGCGGCGACCGTGCTGCCCGACTTGACCCAGAGCGCGACATCATTGGCGCTGTCGTCTCCGCTGAGTGCGCGATAGTCACCGATGCGCATCATGATCGCGCCTGACTGTCGTGCGTAGTCGCGCCATACGCCGGCGACTGTGAAGGCGTGCAGCGTCCCGCCGACCGGCAGCTTCACGGTCTGTCCGGTCTGCCATCCGTAGAGATCGACCATCGCCTCTGATATCCAGATCGGGCGGGCGAGATCCTGCCGCAGTTGATCACGCTGCTCATTCAGCGGCTCACTCAGCGGTTCACTCACCATCGGCAGCGTCTGATCCGGTGCCCTGGCATCGATCTCGCGCGCGACCAGCGCGACCGGGGGACGGCCGGGATCCAGAATCATCGGCTGATGACGCGTGATTTCCATGCGGCCGACGGCGGGCAGCGCGGCAATGGCCTGCTGCTCAGCCTTGCCGAGGCGGCCAGACTCGCCACCATGGAGCACGCGCGCATACAGGTCGGCCGAGAGCAGATGGCGCAGCCAGTCATCGACCGATCCGCGAAAGCTGGACACCATGATCGCCATCGCCACCATCAGCGAGAAACTCGCCAGCACGCCACCCAGCGCGATCGCGGTCTGGTTCGGTGCCTTTGCCAGCCGGGTCAGGGCCAGCGAGGGCAGCAGCCCGCGGGCGCGCGTGGCCAGCGCAGCGAATACGCGCGCGGCCACCCAGGGCAACAGGGCGATGCTGCCGACCAGCAGCAGGGCGATCGCGAGATAGCCAAACACCGGCAGTCCCGCGACCGGCGGCAGCAGCGTGAACAGCGCGCCGGTCACGATCAGCGCCAGCGCGGGCCACGGCACGGACAGCGGCGCGAGCGCGAGGTCTTCACTGCCGGCCTTCAGCGCAGCGGCCGGACGGGCGCGCGCCGCTTCCAGTGCAGGCGACAGACTGCCGAGCAGCGCGACGCCTGTACCTACAGCGAAGAACAGCAGCATTGCCAGCGGGTCGAGCCGCAGCGAGGGCTGTACGCCCGGGAAATAGCCACCGCCCAGATCGCCGCCGAACAGCGACAGCGCGAGCGCGGCGAAGCCGGTGCCCAGCGCCAGCCCCAGCAGCGAACCGGCCGCGCCGAGCAACAGGCCTTCCGCCAGTACCTGCACTAACAACTCGCGTCGCGTCATGCCCACTGTGCGCAGCAGCGCGAATTGCGGGCGTCGCCGCAGCACCGACAGCGCCTGAGTCGAGAACACCAGAAATGCGCCGGTGAACAGCGCCACCAGCGCCAGCACGTTCAGGTTCACGCGGTAGGCGCGCGACATGCTCGACGTGCGCCGGTCCTGATCGCCGGGCTCCATCACCGTCAGCGAGGGATGCAGCGCCTCGATCGCGCTGCGCACGGCATCGGCCCGTGCGCCCGGCACCAGCCGCAGGTCGATGCGCGTGAGCTGGCCAGTGCGAGCGAACTGCCATTGCGCGCTGCCGATGTCCATCACGGCCAGCCGTTGTCCCGCACGCGCGCGCAGCAGGGAACCGGCCACGCGCAGCCGAACCGGGGTGGTGCCGGCGATCAGCGTCAGAGCATCACCGCTGCCCAGCTGCAGCCACGTCAGCGCGGCCGGCGACAGGAACACGGTATCGGCCATCAGTCCGTCAAAGGGACGGCCTTCATCAGGCACACCGAGCAGGTCGGGGGCGATCGCCGCGCTGCGAAAGCTGTCAATGCCGAGCACTTTCAGTGGTGAGCGCTGGCCGGGCACGGCAAGATCCAGCTCCAGCACGGGCGCGGCGACCTCGACCTCGGGCATCGTGGCAATTGCGGCAAACCAGCGTTCATCGACTGACACGGCCTTGCCCCGCACCTGCAGGTCGGCGCTGCCCGACAGACTGCGCGTCGCCGCCGAGAATTCACCGAACGCCGCATCATTGATCAGATGAATCCCGACTGCCAGCGCCACGCCCAGCGCGATCGCCAGCAGCGCGACCAGCGCACGCACCGGATGCGCGCGCCACTCGCCAGCGAGCAGCCAGCGGTTGAGCCGAGTCCAGCGTGGCGTAGGCGCAGGCAAATTCATTCGGCGCGGGAGAGAGGCGCGTCGATTTGCCGCAGGCCGTCCCGGCCCAGCATCAGCACGCGGTCGGCGCTGGCAGCGGCCACGGGCGAGTGCGTGACGATGATCGCCGACGCACCGCTGTCGCTGATCTCGCGGCGGAGCAGGTGCAGGATATCGGCCGCGGTCTCGGGATCCAGATTGCCGGTCGGCTCGTCGGCGAGCAGCAGCCGGGGGCGGTGCACCAGCGCGCGCGCAATCGCCACGCGCTGCATCTCGCCGCCGGACAACTGGCGCGGCAAATCCTGTCCGCGACCGGCCAGCCCCACTGCGGCCAGCATCGCGTCGGCCCGGTCGGTGGGCAGTCCGTTCAGCAGCAGCGGCAGCGCAATGTTCTGCCGCACGCTCAGGTGCGGCAGCAGGTGGAATGCCTGAAAGATGAAGCCGAGTTTCTGCCGGCGCAGCAGCGTCGCCTGCTGATCGTCATGCGCGCCCGCGCCGCCCAGCGGCACGCCGTCGATGCGCAGCTCGCCGGTGTCCGGCGCATCGAGGCCCGCGATCAGGTTCAGCAGCGTGGACTTGCCCACGCCGGACTCGCCCATGATCGCGACATACTCGCCGGGCCTCAGTTGCAGATCGACCTGATCGAGCACGACGCGTGTGCCATAGGATTTCGAGAGCTTGCGGCAATCCAGCGTCGGCAGGGGCGCAGCGGTCGGCAGGGGCTTCATTCGGGGCGAGGAATCCGGGACGGGGGAGGACAAACCCTGCGAGTGTAGCAACCCGGCGCATCACGCGCTGGCAGCCGGGGATTGACGGTCGGCGTCCGGCGATCCCCGGCCTCGCTCGCTTGCTGTGCCGACAGATGGCATGCGCTTTGCGACAGCGGGGACTTTCCAGCAGGCCCGGCAGATCCGGCCGGTGTACAAACCATGAGCGCTCAGCTGATTGTTGATGCCCGATTATGCGAACCCGGCAGCCGCGCACGGGCTCGCCAGCACCTGATGGATGGACTGCTCGACCGGCCGGCACGTGTGCCGCCCAGCTATTTGTACGACGCACTGGGATCGGCACTGTTCACCGCGATCACCGCGCTGCCCGAGTATTACCTGACGCGCACCGAGGCCGCGCTGCTGCAGCAATGCGCAGTGCCGATTGCAGAGATGACGTCGGGCATCACCGCGCTGGTGGATCTGGGGGCCGGCGATTGTAAAAAAGCGGCAGGCCTGTTGCGCCGCTTGCAGCCGAGCGAGTATCTGGCGCTCGATGTATCGGCTGATTGCCTGCGCGAGGCCACCCGTCAGCTCGCGCGGGATTTTCCGGACATGAAGGTCACGGCCTTCGTGACGGATTTTTCCGACGGCGTGCGCTGGCCCTGCGGCCTGCGCTGTGAACAGCCGCTGTTCTTTTATCCGGGTTCGTCCATCGGCAATTTTTCGCGCGAGGAAGCCTGCGCGCTGCTGCGCAGTGTGAGCGCACTGTGCCGTCAGGCGGAGCAGGGCGGGATGCTGCTGATCGGTGTGGATCTGGTCAAGCCGGCGGCGATGCTTGAGCCCGCGTATGCCGATGCACTGGGGCTGACTGCCTGTTTCAATCTCAATGTGCTGCGCCACCTGAACGCGCTGCTGGGCGCGGATTTCGATCTGCGGCAGTTCCGTCATCGCGCCGTATTTGATGCGCGCCACAGCCGCATCGAGATGTCGCTGGTGTCGCAACAGCCGCAGACCGTGCGCTGGCCCGGCGGGCAGCGGCATTTTGCGGAAGGCGAGGCGATCGTGACGGAGCACAGTCACAAGTACACGCCCGAGGGTTTTGCGCAGCTGCTGCGCGACGCCGGTTTTGTGCCGCTGCAGCAGTGGACGGATCCCCATGCGCACTACCTGCTCTGTCTTGCGTCAGCGCTTCGCTGACATACGCGCGCAATCACTCGCGTTGCGCGAGGGGCTGAGCGATGAAGACTGCGGCGCGCAGGCGATGCCGGACGCCAGTCCGCTGAAATGGCATCTGGCGCACACGACCTGGTTTTTCGAGACCTTTGTCCTGCGGCCGTTCAGCGCGTCGTTCGTCGCCTTCGATCCGGCGTATCGCTCGCTGTGGAATTCGTACTATCAGTCGCTGGGCGAGCCGTTTCCGCGTTCACAGCGCGGGCTGCTGACCCGGCCATCGATGCAGCAGGTGCTCGACTGGCGCGCGCGGGTGGATGCCGCGTTGCTGGCCTGGCTGGCCACCGATGAGGCGACGCCGGAGGCAATTGCACGGGTCGAGTTGGGCTTGCAGCATGAGCAGCAGCATCAGGAATTGATGCAGACCGACCTGCTCGCGCTGATGGCGGTGAATCCGCTCAGACCGGCGGCCAGGCCTGCCGGGTCAGGACTGTCGCCACGCCGCGCGGACGCGCCGCGATGGATCGCGATCGACGGGGGCCATGCCGAGGTCGGTCACGCGGGCGAGGGATTTTGCTTCGATAACGAGACCCCGGCGCATCGCGTCTGGCTGGCACCGTACCGGCTGTGTTCAATGCTGGTGACGAATGCAGAGTATCTGGCCTTCATTCAGGCGGGGGGCTATCGTCAGCCACGATGGTGGCTGGCGGAAGGCTGGGACTGGCTGAAGGCCAGTGCAGCCGCCGGGCCCGGTGCGGGGCGGCGCGAGCATCCGCAATACTGGCGGCCGACCGCCGATGGCTGGAGTGAGTTTTCGCTGCAAGGGGACAGGCCGCTGGCACCGGAGGCACCGGTCTGTCATCTGTCGCTGTATGAGGCGGATGCGTACGCGCGATGGCGTGGTGGCCGTCTGCCGACTGAGCAGGAGTGGGAGCATGCGGCCCGCCTTCATCCGGCAGCTTTCAGCGATGTATTCGGTGAATGCTGGCAGTGGACGCAGAGCGCCTATGCGGCGTATCCGGGATTTCGGCCCATGTCGGGTGCGCCCGGCGAGTACAACGGCAAGTTCATGGTGAACCAGTATGTGCTGCGCGGTTCATCGCGATTTACCCCGCCGTCGCATGCGCGGCTCAGCTATCGGAATTTTTTTCCCGCGCACGCGTGCTGGCAACGGTCCGGGATACGGCTGGCCGCAGACGGTGCCTGATCGGGTTGTGTGGCAGGTATCGCAACGAGCGACGCCGTGAGCGTCAGGCAGTCACTTCGACGCCGGGCGTGCCTTGCTGCAGCGAGCCAATGATTCCGGCGCGGCCAAAGCCCTGTGCTGCAAAGCTGTCCAGCACCTGTGCCGCGCACTCGGGCGCGCAGGCGACCAGCAGTCCGCCGGAAGTCTGCGGATCGCAGAGCAGCGCCTTGCGAAGCTCGTCGATACCGCTGGCGAGCGTGATGTCCTTGCCATAGCCGGCCCAGTTGCGGCCGGACGCGCCAGTGATGAAGCCTTGCGCCGCGAGTGCTTCGGCCTGCGCGAGGAAAGGTACTTGCGACGATTCGATCATTGCGCGCAGTCCGGAGCCCAGCGCCATTTCGCGCGCATGACCGAGCAGGCCGAAACCGGTGACATCGGTGATCGCATGCACGCCCTCGATGGACGAGAGCGTCTTGCCGGGCGTATTCAGCTGGGTCGTGCTGGCGATCATCGCGGCATAACCATCCGCATTGAGCGCACCTTTTTTCAGCGCCGCCGACAGAATGCCCACGCCCAGCGGCTTGCCGAGAATGAGCACATCCCCGGCGCGGGCATCGGCATTGCGTTTTACCCGCGACGGATGCACCAGCCCCATGACCACCAGCCCGTAGATCGGTTCGACCGAATCAATCGTGTGGCCACCGGCAATCGGGATGCCGGCTTCCGCACAGACGGACTCGCCGCCTGCCAGTATCTGGCCGATGGTCTCGACGGGCAGCTTGTCGATCGGCATGCCGACCAGCGCGAGCGCCATGATGGGCGTGCCGCCCATCGCATACACATCCGAGATCGCATTCGTCGCGGCGATACGGCCAAAGTCCACCGGATCATCGACGATGGGCATGAAGAAATCGGTGGTCGCGATCAGTGCCTGCTCATCATTGAGCCGATAGACCGCCGCATCGTCCGAGGTCTCGATGCCGACCATCAGTTGCGGCGGCACCGGGAAGCCGCGTGTCTGCTTCAGTATCTCGGCAAGCACACCCGGTGCGATCTTGCAGCCGCAGCCGCCGCCATGGGAAAACGACGTGAGTTTCAGGGGAGCGTTCATGGTCCGGCGTCAGGCAATGCGGGACAGATCAACCGCGGCGGGTATCGCTACGCGCAGCACGGTCGCCACGGAAGCCGCCGCCCTCCTTGCGCGGTGCGCCGGGCTTGGCAAAGCTGCGCTGTCCGGGTTTGCCGGGCTTGCTGTTGCCACGACCATCGCCCGGGCGCCAGCCCGGACGGCGTGCCGGTGCAGCGGCCTTTTTCGGCTCAAAACCCTCGATCACATCGACCGGAATAGGCTGCTTGGTGAAACGCTCGATGCGCTTCACATGCACGCCTTCCGCATGATTCACCAGCGACACGGCGATGCCATGACGGCCGGCGCGTCCGGTGCGGCCGATACGGTGCACATAGTCCTCGGGGAATTTCGGCAGATCGTAGTTGAACACATGGGTGATGCCGGGGACATCGATGCCGCGCGCAGCGACATCGGTGGCGACCAGCACGCGCACCTGACCACGGCGCAGGCTGTTCAGCGTGCGGTTGCGCGCGCCCTGATGCATGTCGCCATGCAGTGCGGCGGCGGCGAAGCCGGCGATGTTCAGGCGATCAGCAATGGTGTCGGCATCACGCTTGGTGGCGGTGAACACGACGGCCTGATCGATGGTGGCATCGCGCAGCAGATGGTCGAGCAGGCGGTTCTTGTGCGACAGGTCGTCCACGAAGTGCACGCGCTGCTGGATGTTCTCGTGGCGCGTGGCCGACCCGGCGATCTGGATCAGCTGCGGATCTTTGGTGATGCGGCGGGCCATGTTACCGACCATGCCGTCGAGCGTGGCCGAGAACAGCATGGTCTGGCGCGTCTCGGGCGTCTTGCCAATGATGCGCTCGATATCATCGATGAAGCCCATGTCCAGCATGCGGTCGGCCTCGTCGAGCACCAGAATTTCCAGTGCCGAGAAATCGATCTTGCCGGACTCCATGTGGTCGATCAGGCGGCCCGGTGTCGCGACCAGAATTTCCGGATTACGTGAGAGCAGCTGCATCTGTTTCGGGTAGGGCATGCCACCGAGGATGGACACGGCCTTCACGCGGCGCATGTGGATGCCGTACTTGTCCGTGGCGGTCGTCACTTGCAGCGCGAGTTCGCGCGTGGGCGTGAGCACCAGCATCTTGGGGCGGGCCGGCGCGAAGCGCGGACGTTCGCCGCGTGCACGCGACGCCTGAGCGAGCTGGTTCGGGGTCTTGCCCGGTGCGGCCTCAACCGGTGCGCTCGCCAGCTTGTGCAGCGAGGGCAGCATGAAGGCGGCAGTCTTGCCGGAGCCGGTCTGCGAGGACACCAGCAGATCGCGCCCGGCGATCGCGGCAGGCAGCGCCTGCTGCTGCACCGGCGTGGGCTCGGTGTAGCCGGCGTCGGTGAGGGCTTTCAAGACCAGAGGATGCAGTCCCAGGGATTCGAATGTCATGTTTCGTCTTTCAAAAAGTCGGCGCGCAGGCACAAGCCCGCGACGGGATAAACCAGAAAAGAGAAAAGCAACGCCAACCAGCGAAACAAACGAAACGGATCAGAGTTTCGGCACAAAAGCTTTGCGCCGGGACGGTGCTCAGGACATCGGCACCAGGAGGCGGGAGGGCTTCAG
>JACCEC011424264.1_pt1 | contig 23891 bp, 22 predicted proteins | sample 7450121 | NCBI WGS metagenome assembly JACCEC01 (sample SAMN15323455, study PRJNA562643) | freshwater metagenome | isolation source: river surface water | place: USA:Blue River Watershed | collected 2017-08-18 | reverse complement strand
TGCGCCATGGCATCGCCATCGTGGGCAATTTCGGCGCGGCCAACCCGCAGGGCGCCGCCCGCGCCATCCAGGGCCTGGCGGCCGAACTGGGTCTGCCGGCCCCGCGCATCGGCATCGTCGAGGGCGATGACCTGTCGGACCCGCGGGGACGTGCGCTGGTGCGCGCCCAACTGGGCGGGGATTTCGACGAGGCGCGCTTCGTCTGCGCCAACGCCTACCAGGGCGCCTTCGAGATCGCGCAGGCCCTGCGCGCGGGCGCGCAGGTCGTGGTGACTGGACGCGTGGCCGACCCCTCGCTGGTGCTGGGCCCGGCCATCGCGCACTACGGCTGGAGCGCCACCGACTGGGACGCGCTGGCCGGTGCCACCATGGCCGGACACCTGCTCGAATGTGGCGCACAGGTCAGCGGCGGCTACTTCGCCGACCCGGGCCTCAAGGACGTTCCGGGCCTGGAGGACGTGGGCTTTCCCATCGCCGAGATCGCCGCCGACGGCAGCTGCATCATCACCAAGGCTTCGGGCACCGGCGGCCTGGTGGACTGCCGCACCGTCAAGGAGCAACTGCTGTACGAAGTCCACGACCCGGCGGCCTACCTCACCCCTGACGTGGTGGCCGACATCACGGGTGCCACCGTCACGCAGCTCGGACCTGACCGGGTCCGCCTGGCCGGTGTGCGCGGTCACCCGCGGCCGCCCACGCTCAAGGTGCTGGCCTACTTCGACGGCGGCTGGCTGGGCGAGGCCGAAATCTCCTACGCCGGCCCCAACGCCGAGGCACGCGCGCGCCTGGCGATGGACGTCATGCAACGCCGCATGGGCGCGCGCATGCCGCTGCGGTTCGACCTGATCGGCGTCCTGAGCATCCTGGGCGACGACGGCAACCGCCTGCTGCAGGCCCTGCCGGCGGGCGACTCGCGCGACATCCGCCTGCGCGTGGCCGGCCGCCATGAGGACGTGCGCGAGATCGACCTGCTGCTGCGGGAGGTGACCGCCTTGTGGACCGGCGGCCCAGGCGGCGGCGGCGGCGTGCGTACCGCCAAGCGCCAGCGCCTGTCCAACCGCGCCTGCTTCATTGCGCGCGAGCAGGTGCCCGCCCGCTACACACCGGCCTGAAACACGACCATGACGCAGACCCGCCTTTACGACCTTGCCCACGCCCGCACCGGCGACAAGGGCAACCATTCCAACATCTCGTTGATCGCCTACCGAGCGCAGGACTACCCGCTGCTGGTGCAGCAGGTGACGTGCGAGCGCGTGGCGCAGCACTTTGGCGCCCGCCGGCCCACGCAGGTGCGCCGCTACCTGCTGCCCTTGCTCGGCGCCATCAACTTCGTGCTGGACGACGTACTCGATGGCGGCGTCAACGACTCCCTGAACCTGGACATGCACGGCAAGTCGCTGTCCTTTCACCTGCTCGAGATGCGCATCGACGCGCAAGCAACCCCCCACGACACCCAGGAGACCTCATGAAAACCCGTCACTTCCTCAAGACCCTGGCCGCCTGCACCCTGTACGCCGGCAGCATGGCCAGCGCCTGGGCGCAGAGCGCCGGCACCGGGCGCCCCGTGCGCCTGGTCGTGCCTTTCCCGCCCGGCACCGCCACCGACCTGGCCGCGCGGGTCATGGCCAACCACCTGCAGGGGGCGCTGGGTCAGGCCTTCGTGGTGGAGAACAAGCCTGGCGCCGGCGGCTCGATCGCCGCGATGGAAGTGATTCGCTCGGCCCCCGACGGCAACACGCTGCTGTTCTCGTCCAACTCGGCACTGGCCTCCAACGTGGCCCTGCTCAAGTCCATCCCCTACGACCCGAACAAGGACTTCTCGCCTGTCGCCGGCATCGGCGAGAACATGTTGGTACTGATGGTGCGCGCCGACCATCCCGCCAAGACTGCGGCCGAACTCCTGGGCTACATCAAGCAGCGACCTGGCAAGGTCAATGCGGGCTATGGATCCTCCAGCTCGCAGGTGTGCATTGCCGTCCTGAACAAGCTGGGCAACGTCGACGCAGTGGGTGTTCCTTACAAGGGCATCCCGATGGCGGTCAACGACGTGCTGGGGGGCTCACTCGATTTCACCTTCGTGGACCTGGGCAACGCGATGGCCCAGGCCAAGGGCGGCAAGATGCGCGCGCTGGGCATCACCGCATCCAAGCGTTCGCCGCTCGTGCCCGATTGGCCCGCACTGGCCGAAGGCCTGCCAGGCTTCGACATCACCGCCTGGTTCGGTATTGCCGGCCCAGCGGGCCTGCCCAAGGACGTCGCCGACCGCCTGCATGCGGCGGTGGCCCAGGGCCTGGCCAGCACCGAGGTCAAGGACAAGCTTGCAGGCATCGGTATCCAGCCCTTGCCGATGAGACCCGAGCAGCTCAAGGCCTTCATCGCCGCCGAAGTGACCAAGTGGGTGCGCCTGGTCAAGGAAGCCAACATCCAGCCGGAGTGACCATGAACGGCAAAGTCATGCTTGTCACCGGCGCCAGCCGGGGCATCGGCGCCGAGATCGCCGTGGGTGCCGCCCGCCAGGGCTGGCGCGTGGCCGTCAACTACCACCGCAGCGCGGACGCCGCGCACGAGGTGGTGCGCCGCATCCGCGACGCCGGCGGCGAGGCCGTGGCCCTGCAGGCCGACGTGAGCCAGCTGCCCGAGGTGGAGCGCCTGTTCAAGGAACTCGACGCCTCGCTCGGCCCCATCGATGCCCTGGTGAACAACGCCGGCGTGCTGGCGAGCTTTCGCATCACCGAGGTGGACGAGACCAACGTCGCCGGCCTGTACGGCGCCAATGTGTTCAGCGTCTACTACTGCGCCCGCGAGGCGGTGCGCCGCATGGCGCGCTCGCGCGGTGGCCGGGGCGGGGTGATCATCAACATGTCCTCGGTGGCCGCGCGCCTGGGCGGACTGGCCGGCGGCAGTGCCTATGCCGGCTCCAAGGGTGCACTCGACGCCTTCAACCTGGCCCTGGCCAAGGAGGTCGGACCCGAGGACATTCGCGTCAATGCGCTACGCCCCGGACTGATCGCCACCGAGATCCATAACGTACATGGCGGCCTCGAGCAGATGGAGAAGCTGGCGCGTACCGCCGTGCCCCTGGGCCGATCGGGCAGCGCCATGGAAGTCGCCGAGGCGGTTCTGTGGCTGGCGAGCGACGCCGCCTCGTATGTGCACGGTGCGGTGCTCGATGTGGCGGGAGGGCGCTAAGTCCTGCCCCTGAAGGTCAGACCCTGCCATGGGCTGGCAGGGATCGGGGTGCCCGACTCGGGTTTTCTGGATTTCGCCTGCTAAAAGGCACGGTCACAATAGCGAGCCTGCGAATCAAACCCGAGACAACGTTCATGAACAAGCGCCAATTACTCAGTGCCGCAGCCGCACTGGTCTGCCTGCCTACCCTCTCACACGCCCAGGACTTCCCGCCCCGTAAAGCCGTCACCCTGCTGGTGGGCTTCGCCCCGGGCGGCGCCGCTGATGCCGCTGCGCGCCTGATCGCCAAAAAGCTGGGGGACAACATCGGCCAGACCGTGGTGGTGGAAAACAAGGCTGGCGCGGGCGGCAACATCGCACACCAGATCGTGGCCAACGGGCCTGCCGATGGCTCCGTGCTGCTTCTCGGCTCGGTCGGGCCGTTGACCATCGCCCCGCACCTGGCCAAGCTGCCCTACGATCCGTTCAAGGATCTGGCGCCCCTGTCGGGCGGCGTTCACTTTCCCAACGTGCTGGTGGTCAGCTCGCAAAGCGGCATCCGCACGTTGGCCGATTTCGTCGCCGCCGCGCGCAAGAGCGCGGGCAACGTCACCTTCGCCTCCACCGGTCCGGGCTCGGCCTCGCACCTGACCGGCGAGTTGTTTGCCCAGTTGATCAAGGCCGACATGACGCATATCCCCTACAAGGGTGGCGCACCGGCGATGCAGGACCTGCTGGCCAATCGCTTTACCGGTTATTTCGCTGCGCCGCCGACCGCCCTGCCCCACCTGGAGACCGGCAAGCTGGTGGCCCTGGCCACGACAGGTCTGACACGCCCGGCTTACATGCCCAATCTGCCGACCGTGGCAGAACAGGGCTTCCCGGGCTTCGAGGCCTTGAACTGGTATTCCTTCAATGCGCCGGGCAAGACGCCCACTGCCCTCCTGGATCGCTGGAACCAGGAAATCGTCAAGGTGCTCAATGACCCATCCATCCGCGAGCAATTGAACAAGCACGGACTCTCGCCGCACCCCACGAGCCGCACCGAACTGCTCGAGTTCATGCGCAAGGAGTCGGCCAAGTGGGGCCAGATCGTGCGTGACCGCAAGATCCTCGCGGAGTGATGACGCGCGGGTGGGCCCTCAGCCCCCCGAGAAGGCGAACGCCTCGTGCAGAGGTTCTCGACCGTCCTATCTTTTGAGCCGCTGTTGAATCAACGGCAGCTTGTCCTCATAAACCATCCCTGAGGTATCGCGCAGCGGCCGACCCGGCACATGCTTCGTGAGCCAGGCACGCAGGCTCTCGACTTCACCGGGCCTGACCAAGGGATCATGGCTGTTGCCTGCATAGCGGTAGGAGGTGAGGTTCTCGGGCCGCGAGGCGAATTTGCGCTCGAAGCCCACCGCCGGCTGCGCCTTGCTGCCCTGCGCCCACGGGTCTTCATCTTCGTTGGACGACCACATCGGCAAGTTCGTATCCCATTTCCACAGGTGCTCGTAGCTGGCGTTCAGGCTTTGCTTGTGGCAGATGCCGCCCTTGACCTGCGCTTCGGCGCGGTCCCAGAAGTACACCGTGCGGCAGCCCTCGGAATGCCCGCTCAGGAGAATCGGGAGCGCCGTCAGGGTCTTGAGCCAGGCCACCACCTGCGCGATATCGTCGCCGCGCGCTGAAAGCCGGGCCGGGTTGCGCGCGGTATACACGCCCTCGCGAAAGCGCTCACCGCCACGGCGCAGGCTCTCCTCGGGGCTGCCGCCCGGGCACCCAAGCTTGTTGCCTTCGCGCGTCACGAATTCGGGCGTCACCACCGCAAAGCCTTCGCGGTAATAGAACTGGGCCACGTGCGTTTCCCAACCCCATTGCCCGCCGCAACCGTGGTTGTGAATCACCACGCCACGGATGCCCGGCAGCTCCTTGATCAAGCCCTCGAATTTGGCGCGGTACACCCCGCCATACAAGGGCAGAAAGAACACGCTGCGATCCAGCACATTGGCCGCCAGCGCCTTGTCGTAAGCCGGGGCAGGCTTCCAGTCCTGCGACCCGGCGACATGTCCTGTCATTGCCATGCAGAAAAAGATACTCAACCGGACCATCAAATTCATCGCGCACTCCTTACTGCGAAATAAAACAAAAGCGTGGCTGCGGTTTCCACCCTGGCATCCCCCTGCGGAAGGCGCTAAAAGCGTAACAGTTCCGACCTGCGACGCCTCATGCAACTGGACTCCAACACCCTGATGTTCTCCATCGGCATCCTGTCGCTGCTGATGGCATTCGTCTCCTGGACCTTTCCCGCCACGATCACCGACCGAGACTTCGGCCTGAAGCACTGGGCCATCGGCATCTGCTTCGTGGGTTTCAGCCTGATCCTGATCTTCCTGCGCAATCAGTTGCCCGCCTTCTTCGGCGTGTTCATGGCCAACCTGTTTCTCATGACCGGCGGCACGCTGGGCCTGGTCGCGCCGTCACGCTTCTTCCAGGTCCGCTACGCACCATGGGCGGTGGCGGCGGCCTGGGTCCTGGGACTCGGCGGACTGGTCGCCTACCTCGGGCTGGGCCTGCCAATCACCGTGGCGATGGCCGGTGTGTGCCTGGCCATGGCCATTGTCATGCTCCACACGGTGCAGATCGTCCTGACGCACGCGCGCCGCCCGATCCCCTTCCCCGCACGCATCTTCGCACTGAGCATGGGCTTCATGGGCGTGGCCTACACCGTGCGGGCGGTGGTCGCCGCCCTCAACCCCCAGACCGGCGTCGCGCCGCTGTCCCTGTCGGGATCGCACCAGTCCATGCTGATCGTCGGCGCACTCTTCGTGGTGTCGTCGACCATCAGCTTCTACTCCATGGTGCACGACGAGCAAAAGCACGAGATCGCGGAGCGGGCCAAGCGCGATCCGCTCACGGGCCTTTTCAACCGGCGCGCCTTCTTCGACATGGCCAATCCCCTGGAGCGTGAGCAGGCACCCTTTGCCATTCTCATGATCGACATCGACCACTTCAAGTCGATCAATGACACCCATGGCCACCTGGGTGGGGACGCGGTGCTCAGTCACGCAGGCCGGCTGATCCTGGGGGCCTTCCGCATCGACGACATCGCCTGCCGCTTCGGGGGGGAGGAATTTTGCGTGCTGCTTCGCAACTGCGATGCGGGCCAGGCCATGGAGCGGGCCAGCCACCTCGTGACCCAGTTCAACCGGCAGCCAATCAGGCTGCCCGGTGGAGAGGAGGTGCGCGTCTCGGTCTCTGTGGGGGTATGCCAGCACCTGCCAGGCCGCGGGACGCTGAGAACCATCCAGAACGCGGACCTGGCGCTTTATGACGCAAAGCATGGCGGACGCAACCAGGCGCGGCTGGCGCGCGACGGCGCCGCCGAAGACCGCGCTGGCGGCGAACGCCTGCAGGCGGCAGCAACTTGAGGGAAGATCGCAGGCCCCAGGCCACGATGACCCCACATGCCCTCTGCCCCCGAACGACTGGACCCCGGCCTGCTGGCCCACCTGCAGCATTGGGTCGGCCGGACCGAGACCCAGGACGACCTGGTCACGCCAGCCCCGCTGCGCGCCCTCTCGGCCACACTCGATCGCGATGACGCCGCACCCCGTGCTGGCACACCCCTGCCAGCGCTGTGGCACTGGCTGTTCTTCCTGCCCATGCATCGTGCCAGCGACATCGGCCCCGACGGCCATGCGCGCCGCGGCGGTTTCCTGCCGCCGGTGCCGCTGCCACGGCGCATGTGGGCAGGCGGTCGGCTTGCCTGGGACACGGACAACCCCCTGCGCGTGGGCGACCCGGTGCACCGCACCTCGCGTATCCAGTCGGTCACCCACAAATCTGGGCGCAGCGGCGACCTGCTGTTCGTGACTGTGCGGCACGAAATCAGCACCCGGCGTGGCCTTTCGCTCTCCGAGGAGCACGACATCGTCTATCGCAGCGCGCCCCAGCCTGGAGAAGCCGCGCCCGAGCCGGTCCGGGCCCCGCCGGCTGCCGCCTGGCATCGCGAACTCATACCCGACGATGTCCTGCTGTTTCGCTATTCGGCGCTGACCTTCAACGGCCACCGCATCCACTACGACCGCCGCTATGTCACCGAGGTCGAGGGCTACCCCGGTCTGGTGGTCCATGGGCCTTTGATCGCGACGCTGCTGGCCGACCTGGTGGCGCGTGAGCGTCCGCAGTCACGCATGCGCCACTTCGAGTTCAAGGCCCTGCGTCCGAGCTTCGACGGGCGCCCCCTGCAGGTCCACGGCGCGCCGTCGGCCGATGGCCGCCGGGTATCGCTCTGGGCACAGGACCACGAGGGCTGGATGACGATGCAGGCCAGCGCGCAGCTCGAAGACTGAGCGCCTCGGGTCAGCGCCCGCGCAGGTGGCTCCACAGCAGCAGTGTGCCGCTGGCGATCGCGATCACCATCAGTGCCGCATACCCTGCGCGGTAGGTCCCGAGCAGCGACGACAAGCCGCCGAACACAGACGGCCCGATCAGTCCACCCAGGAAGGTGAAAGCCAGGGTGCCCCCGGTCGCCAGGCTGGCCTGTCCAGGCGGGGCGCGCCGTGCCACTTCAGCCAGGTAGACGCCATTCCAGCCGATCGCCGAGGCACCAAACACCACCAGCACCGCGATCACCACCGCGCGCGGCACCTGCGGCGTGAAAAGGGTGGTCGCCAGGGCGCACACCGCCATCAGACCTGCCAGCATCACCAGGGTGCGAAACGCCCCCAGCCCACGGTCTGCGACATAGCCCCACACGATACGGCCGGTCACGCCCCCCATCTGCGAGAACGACAGCACCAGTCCGGCAGCGACCAGGCCATAGGCCAGCTCGGTGTGCAGGAAAGTCACCAGGTAGGTGGTCAGCGACATCTGCACGATGCAGAACATGAACGAGCACGCCGCCATGGTGGCGAGCGACCGGTGCGACAACACCAGGCGTATGGGCTGCAACAGGCTGGACAGCCGGATCGCCTGCGTGGGGTTTCGGTCGTCGTCAAACCCCGCCTGCAGGGGCTGACTCAGGGCGGCGCACAGCACGCACACCGCGGCGACGATGGCCAGGCTCGCCTGCCAACCGGTCATCAGCATCAACGAAGGAACGATCGCGCCGCCAAGCATGAAGCCCGCAGGCACGCCTGTCTGCTTGATCGAGAACACCAGCGACATGCGGTGCGGTGCGGTAGTGCGCGCCAGCAGGTGCGAACTGGCCGGGGTGATGGGCCCATAGCCCAGGCCGACCAGCAAGGCGCCAATCAGCATGGCGGGCAGCCACCCCAGCGCGCACAGCGCCAGGCCCAGGGCGCAGGTGGCCAGGCCCCATTGGCTCACGCGCATCGCGCCCCAGCGCGTCACCGCCACGCCGCCCATGAGGCTGGCAATCATCGCGCCGACATAGGTGAGGGACACGTAGGCACCGACCAGGGCTGCCGGCACGGCCAGACTGGCGGCCACCTGCGGCGCCATCACCGGCACCGTGATCAGCGCCATGGCCACCATGGACTGGATCGCCAGCGTGACCGCCAAGGGCAGCCAGCTGCCTGACCCGTCCGGCCTCACTGATTGAGCACCGTGATGCTGACGCGCCGGTTGCGCGGATCGGCCGGATTGGCCGGAATGAAAGGCGCCGTGTCGGCCACGCCCTCGATGCGCTGGAAGCGCTGGTAGGACAGGCCGGCGCCCTGCATCAACTGGCGGGTGGCGTCGGCGCGCTCGGTGGACAGGGACCAGTTGTTGCGGCCGCTCTCGGGCGAGAACCCCAGGCTGTCGGTGTGACCGCGGATCGCCACCTTGTTCGGCAGGTCCTTGATCGACTTGGCCACTTCCGCCAGGAGCTGGGCCGCCTTCGGATCGAGCTGGTTGGTCCCGAGCCTGAACATGGAGTAGTCGGCCTTGTCGATGATCTCGATGCGCAGACCGTCCTTCTCACGGGTGATGTTCACCTGCTCCTGCAGCGACTTCAGCTGCTTGTTCTCGGAAAGCTTTTCCTTGAGCTCCTTTTCGAGCTTCTCGAAGTTCTCACGGTCTTCCCTGGCCTTGCTGGATTCGCTCAGGCCCGACTTGCCACGGCCGTCCTGGCCGGACTCGCCTTCCTGGGTGCCGCCCTCGGATTCGGGAATCAGGCGTTCGAGCAGGGCGGTCTGCTTGGCGGTGAACGGAAAGCCGTCGGGGTCGATGACCGAGCGGCCACCGAGCAGGCCGTTGGAGCCCGCGAGCTCGCCGAACTGGATCTGGCTCTGGGACGAGGGACGGAAGTAATCCGCCACGCTCTTGCGCTGGTCCTCGTTGGACGCACCGAGCAGCCACATCAGCAGGAAGAACGCCATCATGGCGGTCATCATGTCGGCCAGCGCGATCTTCCAGGCGCCACCGTGCGCACCGCCGTGACCTTCCTCGACGATGATCTTGCGGATGATCGGGCGTACCGGCTCCTCGGCGGGGGCCGCGCCTTCCGCAGGCGCGTCGGTCGCAGGCGCCGCAGCCGCCTCGGGGGCGGCGGCAGGCGCGGCGGCCGGCTTTTCTTCTTCGACGACTGCGGCTTCGGCCATTACGACCCTCGCAAGCTGTCAAAGACTTCCGCGAAACTGGGCTGGTTGTCGTGGCTGATGCACGCCCTCGCGGTCTCGATCATGACCGGCTGCGGGAAGCCGCGCAGGTTGGCCACGATCATCTCCTTGATCACGTTGTAGATCTGGCCTTCTTCGTCAATGATCTGCGCCAGGCGCGCGGACCACGGATCGAACATGCCGTAGGACATGAACACGCCCAGCATGGTGCCCACCAGCGCGGCGCCAATCAGCGCACCCAGCACCGGCGGGGGCTGGTCGATGGCGCCCATGGTCTTGATCACGCCCAGCACGCAGGCCACGATACCCAGGGCGGGCAGGCCGCCGGCGATGGCGGCCAGTGCGCCCGACGCCTTCATCGCGTCGTGGTGATGCGTCTTGATCGCCGTCTTCATGATGTCCTCGACGGTGTCGGCCTCGAGGTTGCCCTGGGAGATCACCGCCAGCCGCAAGGGGTCGCAGATCATCTGCACGATGAAGTGGTCCTTCGCCAGCTTGGGAAATTCACCGAAGATCGGGCTGGAGTCGGGGTTCTCGACGTGAGCTTCCAGGGCCACCACGCCTTCCTTCTTCATCACCCCCAGCAGCTTGCCCACCAGCACCATGACAGCCAGGTAGTCGGCCTGCTTCCATTTCGGGCCCGAGATGCACTTGGCGATACCGCCCATCGCGGACTTGAAGATCGGGAAGCTGTTTCCCATCAGCGAGGCGCCGATCGCGGCGCCCAAGATGATCACGATCTCGAAGGGCGCGGCCTTGATGATGGGTGCCATCTTGCCGCCGGCTGCGATATAGCCGCCGAACACGGCGCCGAACACCACCAGCAGGCCAATGAAGAAAAACATGACGGACCCTTAAAACTAAAAGATGCACCACAAGCCGATGCACCGGCCAAAAATCAACTGGAACAGGAGATCGGCCAGGTTGCCCAGGACCAGGACCGGCCCGCCCAGGTACAGCACGCACAGGAACAGCCCCAGCGGTGTCGGCCGGGCCCCCGGAATGTCCAGGGCCATCGCCTTCTGAGCGTTCTTCCTGCGGTCGGCCATTTACCCGATTCCCTGTCATTAATCGGCACGAACGGCCGCAACTTGACCCTTGGTCTTTAGCGTTCGCATATTATGGTGCGATGAATGTCGTGTGGGATGAGTTAACCCGAAATAATTGGGAGCTATTTCACAAGCAGTACGGCGGCGCACTGCAGCAGGCCTGGGCCTACGGTCAGGCCCTTCAAACCCTCAAAGTAAGGATCTTGCGCGCCGCCGTCCTGGACGGAGCCAACCCGGTCGGTATTGCCCAGTTCATGGTGCGGCGCTTTGCGGGCTACATCGCGCTGGCGTCCTGCACCCGGGGCCCGGTGTGGCACCCGGACCTGCCGGCCGCGGACCGCGCACGCGGCCTGCGCGCCCTCAAGCAGTCCCTGCCCCTGCGCCCGCTGCGGGTGCCGTTGTTCTCACCCGACGCCCCCGCCTCCCCCGGGATCGATCAGGAAACCGCGGGCCTGTGGCGCGTCATGACCGGCTATTCCACCGTCATGCTGGACCTGCGCCGCCCGCTGGCCCAATTGCGCGGCGACCTGGAGGGCAAATGGCGTAACCGGCTGGTCAAGGCGGAAACCCAGGCGCCCTTCACCGTCCGCGTGGAACCCAATCTGCCCGAGTGCCAGCGGCTGCTCGAACGCGAGGCCCGGCAGCGCTCCGAGAAGAAGTTCCATGGCTTGCCCACCACCTTCGTGCAGGCCTATATCGACGCCGCGCCCTCACGGGAGCAGGGTTTTGCCGTGAGCTGGGCGCAGGCGCGCAAGGAGACCTCGGCGGCGATGCTGTTCCTGATCCACGGCAGCGGCGCCACCTACCATGTCGGCTGGTCGGACGACGCGGGCCGCAAGGCCAATGCGCACAATCTGCTGCTGTGGCGAGGCATTGAACACCTGAAGAAAATGGGCATCGAACGGCTGGACCTGGGCGGCATCAACACCCGCAGCCTGCCGGGCATCTCCCGTTTCAAGCTCGGCGCCGGCGGGCAGCCCCTGACCCTGGCTGGCACCTACTACTGAAAGAGTCCCCGAGACCGACATGACGCACGTGAACCTGCACGAACCCGCACGCACTCCGCGCTGGCAGGCCCGGGCCTCGCGCCTGGCGGCGGGTCTGGCCATCGCTCTGATGCCAGCGCTGTCCTGGGCCAACTGGGCCAGGGTGGCCGAGGGCGAAGGGGTGACGCTGTACATGGACCGCAGCTCCATCCAGCGCGAGGAGAACGTCTTTCGGGTCTGGGAAATCCAGGATCTCAAGGCTCCCGATGCCGACGGTGTGCGCTCCAGGCGCTACCTCAACGAGTACGACTGCAAGCACCAGATGTACCGCATCGGCAACATGACCAGTTACGCGGGGCCCATGCTCACAGGTCAGAAGCTGTTCGATATCGAGGACAAAGGGGTGTGGCGCAAGGTCGGCGGGCGCAACCTGTTCACCCTGAGCTTCGTCATTCACTGCGGCCGCTGACCCGACCGCCCGCCGGGGCGGGTCGGGGCGCTTCAGCGGCAATCAGGAGGCGGTGATCTTGCGGCCGTTCAGGGGCTGCACCGGACGGGCGTTCATCTTGAAGGGGAAGCTGTCGATCATCTCCTTCTGGATGCCGATCGGCGACTTCATGATGAAGAACTGCACACCCTCGGTGCAAGGCGGCGTGGTCAGCGAGCCCTCATAGGCGTAATGGGCCATCGACTCGGGCAGCAGGTTGGCCGGGTTGATGGACACGCTGGACACGGTCACCTCAGGGCCTTCCTTGGCCGGCATGTTCTTCCAGATAGCCCAGAGCGCGCGGTTTTGCACGGCCGACTCGCGCATCAGGACGCCGATCACCGCGAGCTTGCCGCTGGCGCTCTTGTGAACCAGGTGGACCACCATGGCCATGGGCTTGCCGTCGATCTGCTCCTCGCTGGGGCGATGGAAGTGGAACTGCAGCAGCTCGTAGCTCTCGGCCCCCACCTTCAGGAAGTTGCCGGGAGGGACATTGACCTGCACCGTGTGCCCGTTGTTGACGACGCGCAGCACGCCGGGCTTGTATTCGGCCTTGATCGTGGTGGCGGCCTTCTCGAACGGGCCGGTGATGTTGACGGGCGACTGCGACTTGCCCGTGCCGCAGGTGGCGAACTTGGTACCCCACTTGTCCGGGCCCATTTCTCCCTCGTAGGCCCAGTGGTCGCCATGCGAGCCGCCCTTGTGGGCCTTCTTTTCGAAGTTGAGAAGTTCCTCGTGGAGCTTCTTCAGCTCTTTCTCATGATCCTTGAGTGTTTTTTCCGCGACATACAGGCGCTTGTCGACGTCCGAGGTCTTGGTGAGGGTGACCACGGACAGCGTCCCCAGCACGGCAAACAGGATGAAAACGATGCCGCCACCCAGAATTCGTAGAAACATGATGACCTCAAGAAAATCGAGTTTGTGCCGAATTAGATTGCGTCACGGTTGCAGGTCTGTACCGTGGGAAACCCGCAATCAGCGGCATATTATTCACAAGACCTGCCAGTATGATCGGATCATCGGCTCAGGTCTTGAGGGCAACATGAAGAACTTGATCATCGGCATCGCGGTTGGCGGGGTACTCGCAGCGGGCGGCGTCTTGGGCATGCAGAAGCTGTTCTCCAATGAGGCCGGCCCGGTGAACGTCCCGGCCGGCGCCCCAGTGGCCCGCGCAGGCGCGGCGGGCGCCAGCACCGGCGTCATCGACCTGATCTGCGAGCTGCACCTGGACATCGAGGGCCAGCTGGCGCTGGGCATCCAGGGCAATGAGCCACCCCGCATCACCATGGCCCAGGTCGACCTGGACAAGCAATCGGGCTGGTACCAGGGCAAGCTGTCCATCTCCGAGAGCCGCGCCGGTGTCCTTTCGGTGCAAGGCAACAAGTTCGTCGTCTCTCGCCCGGCCATGTTCCAGCGCTTCGGTGTGAGCATCAACAAGGAAGAATTCACCGTCGACCGCACCACGGGCGCCTTCGTGCAGTCCCTGGGCATCACCGACGGCCGCACGGTCAAGCTGATTCGCGGCACCTGCGCCAAGGTGATCAAGCCGCCGTTCTGACACGCGGCTTCAGGCGTGGTTCTGTTCGACCTGCGCTGGCATGCCCGGGCGCTGCTCGCCCAGGCGCGGTGGCGGCGCACGCGGGCGGCGATAGCCCGGTGGCTGTCGCAGGCCCCAGAAGGCTTTGACGACCTGCTCCTGTTTGGCGCCAGCGCGGGCTGGATGATGGACGACGCCTTCCTGGCACGCTTTCGCCGCATCGACGCCGTTGATTTCGAGTGGGCGGCCTCGCCGCTGTTCCGCCTGCGCCATAGCAGTGTGATCCTTCCACGCCGCATCCGGGTCAGCTTCCACCGCCTGGAGGCCCTGGACAACCTCGAGCGGATGCTCGCCCTGCGTCCGCAGGCGCTGGTGCTGTTCGACAACGTGCTGGGGCAGTACACCCTCACCTGCCGCAACATCGAACGCGCCGAGCGCACGCTGACCGGCCTTCAACGGCGACTGGCGGGCCGCACCTGGGGCTCGATCCATGACGCGCTTTCGGGCGCCGGCCAGCGCTTGGCCGTGGACGCGGAGCCCGAGGCCCGGCCCCTGCCCGCAGGCGCGCCCTGGCCCGACGACCACCTGCTGTCCCAGGTGGGAGGCCGGGACACCTGGCGCGACCACCTCACGCGCCAGGTCCTGCCAGCGCACGCCGCGTCCACCCTGATTCCCTGGCAGCTCACGCCCGGCTATTGGCACTGGCTGCAGGCCGGGTGGGTCGACTCCTAACCGCTCAAGTCAGGGCTGGCGCTTCGCAGGCGAGGGAAAAGGCAGCGGCTCGACTTGGCTATACGGCCGGCCTGGCTGACAAGCGCAAACAAGTGCAAACGCACGTTGCTGCGATAGCTCTTTTGAACTACAAACCATCAAACGACTGATCGCAGCGGCCACGCGTCAAGCGTGACGACTGTCAGCGCATGAGGTTCCCAGGGAGTCCAGCAAGCACCCAACGCATGGAGCGTTCAACATGGAAAGACCCAGCCTGCGCGTGACGGCCCTGCGGCGTTTCAACGCCAATAACGACGACACCTTTTCCTTCAGCGAAGACGGCATCAACAGCGACGTCATTTCACTGGACGTTCTGGCCAACGACCCGCACCGGTTCCAGCTTCATGCCGTCGGATCCTTCACGGGCGACAACGCAAGCACGGGCAGTCAACTCCTGGGCGCGGACCCTGCGGGCGTTTGGGACACCGTGACCGATGCCAACGGTCAACCGGTTGCACTCCAGATCGTGGACAACCAGATCCAACTGGACTTGCAGGCTTGGCTCGGGGCCTACGGCCACAGCAGCACCGAAGCCCTGGGCGAAGGTGAAACGCTCCAGGTTCAGATTGCGTATGCGATTGCCGACCCGACGGGCGGTACCCCACTGGGCTGGAACCTGGTCACGCTCACCCTCACCGGCAGCAATGACGCCCCCACCATCACCGTGGCCCAGGTCCAAGGTGACGTCTTTGAAAGCGCGGCACCGGTCTTGATGGCCACGGGGCTCATCACCGTTTCGGACGCAGACACCTTCGACACTCTGAGCGCCGTTGTCGGAAACGAAGTGGTCGACGGCGATGGAAGCCCGATCGACGCGCCGCTAGGCCAGCTGACTCTCGGCGCCGTGGATCGGGCGACCGGAGCCTTGACCTGGACATTTGCCGTGGATGACACCTCCGTCGAATTCCTCCGGGCGGGGGAGACACGAACACAGGTCTACACCGTGACGGTGTCCGACAACCACGGCGGTTCTGTCCAACAGGCTGTGACGATCACCTTGCACGGGACCAACCATGCGCCGGTGATCACCAGCGATGCACAGACCGCCCAGGCGATCGAGGACCGCCACAGCTTGCTGAATGTGCAAGGCCGACTGGAGACCGCAGACACGAACAACCCGACTCGGACGGGGACCTACAAAGACGATTACCCCCTGAGCGGCTGGATCGCCGGCGTCCCCGTGACAATCGCCTTAGACGCACCTTTCGATACCTTCCTGCAAGTTGTTGAAGCCTCCAGCGGTTCGGTGATCAAATTTGACGATGACTCCGGACCGGGGCTCAACTCCTTGCTCACCTTCACGCCAGCAGAGGGAGAGCAGTACCTGGCGCGGGCAACAAGTTATGCAACCGGGATCACCGGCCCGTATACATTGACGGCCACCGACGAGACGCCGACCGAAGTGTTGACAGGGCGAGTCACCGCGTCGGATGTCGACCCCGGCGACGTCCTCACTTACAGCACGGCGGATACCGCTCGCTATGGAACTTTCACGGTGGACGCGACCTCGGGTGAATGGCGCTACGAACTCGATAACACCCGGACGGCCGTCCAATCGCTGGCCGAAGGTGAACTCGGGTCGGAGACCTTGACCGTCATGGTCGCCGATGGTCAGGGCGGCATCGCCTCGCAAGACGTCATCGTCACCCTCCGAGGAACCAACGACGCGCCCGTCATCGTCAGCGGCGCCCAGACAGGGACCGCGACAGAGAACGGCCATCCTTTTCTCTCTGTTCAAGGCAGCCTCGACACCTCGGATGCCGCCAACCCCACCCGCGTCGGGAGGTACAAGGACGACCATGCCCTCACGGGTCTGATTGCCGGTCAACCGGCCATGGTGAACCTGGATGCAGCCTTCGACGCCTACCTGCAGATCATCGACGCAGCGACCGGCGCTGTCGTCGCCTTCAACGACCAATCCAACAGCACCAACAACTCACAGGTCATCTTCAGGCCGCAAGCGGGTGTGGAATACCTGGCACGGGTGACAAGCTATCTTTCGAACGCGACGGGGGAATACTCGCTGACAGCGGCGGTACCCGATGTCTTCGGCCAGGTGATTGCATCGGATAGGGACGCCGGTGACCGCGTCACATACAGCGCCACAACAACACCTCGTTTCGGGACGTTCACCCTGGATGCGACCACGGGCCAGTGGAGCTACCTGGTCAACGACAGGAAGACCGCAGTCCAGTCCACGCCTGAAGGCGGCACGCTCACGGAAACCATCACGGTCATCGCCAGCGACGAAAAAGGCGGCACTGCGACCGAGGTCGTGACGATCACCATCAACGGAGCGAATGATCCACCGGTCATCACCAGCGCGTTGCAAACGGGAACGGTCACGGAAGACGGCAGCCACCTCCTGGCGGAAAGCGGCAGCCTCGACGTCACTGACGCCACCAATCCTGCACGTACAGGGCGATTCAAGGACGACTATCTCCTCACGGGATGGACAGCCGGCGAACCCGTGACAGTGAGCATGGGCGGGGGCTTCGATACGTACCTGCAGATCATCAATCGAGCCACAGGTTCCGTGGTCACCTTTGACGATGATTCCGGGCCGGGCACCGACTCCGCGCTGACCTTCACACCACAAGTCGGGATCGAGTACCTGGTGCGAGCGACAAGTTACTATGCAAATGTCTCCGGCGCGTATTCATTGACGGCCACCAGCGCAGGGAGCACAACGATTGCTTCGGGCCGGATCGCCGTGTCGGATGTCGACGCCGGTGACGTCCTCACTTACAGCACCGACAGTACCGGCCGGTATGGCACATTCACCCTGGGCTCCACTTCCGGAAATTGGCAGTACATCCTCAGCAACGATCAGCCTGTAGTCCAGTCTCTGGCCGCTGGAGAGACCGCCTTCGACACTTTCATGGTGACAGTCACTGACCGTTCCGGCGCCACCGCCAGCCAGAACGTCACCTTGACGATCCGCGGCACCAACGACACCCCAGAGGCCCGTGGCGATTTCACAGGATCGATCCTCTACGGCTTGAATCAAGGAGACACGCCATCGACCAGCGGCCAAATCATCGTCACGGATGCTGATGCGGGTCAGAGTGGCCTCATCGCCTTCAGCGCAAACGGAAGTTACGGGGAACTCACCGTCGAAGAAAACGGCCACTGGACCTATCTCCTGAACCCGGCCTATCTGCCAGAGAGCTTCGACCAGCCCCTTCAAGACAGCTTCAACACCCTCACGACGCTGGACCAGACGCTGCTGACCCAGGCACTCACCATCACGCTCCTGCCAGGCGCAATGACCCCGGAAGCCCCGATCCTCTAAACTCCAGGTCCCGACAGGAAGCGTCAAGGCCCTGCCACCGTGCAGGGCCTTTGTCTTCCTCCCTTCAGCCTCTGGATCCACACCACGAACCGCTGGACGCAACCACCCATGGCCACCAAGAAAGTATTCATCAAGACCTTCGGCTGCCAGATGAACGAGTACGACTCGGACAAGATGGCCGATGTCATGCAAGCCGCGGAAGGCTACGAACCCACACAGGACGTCGAGGAAGCCGACCTGATCCTGTTCAACACCTGCTCGGTCCGTGAGAAGGCCCAGGAAAAGGTCTTCTCCGACCTCGGCCGCGTCAAGCACCTCAAGGAGCGCGGCGCGATCATCGGCGTGGGCGGCTGCGTCGCCAGCCAGGAGGGCGCGGCCATCATCGAGCGAGCGCCCTATGTCGACCTCGTCTTCGGCCCGCAGACCCTGCACCGCTTGCCTGAACTGATCGCCCGCCGCCAGCGCGATCAGCGGTCACAGGTGGATATCAGCTTCCCCGAGATCGAGAAGTTCGACCACCTGCCGCCCGCGCGCGTCGAGGGAGCCACCGCCTTCGTGAGCATCATGGAAGGTTGCAGCAAGTACTGCAGCTACTGTGTGGTGCCCTACACCCGGGGCGAGGAGGTCTCGCGCCCCTTCGACGACGTGCTCACCGAAGTGGCAGGCCTCGCCGCCCAGGGCGTGCGCGAAGTGACGCTGCTGGGACAGAACGTCAACGCCTACCGCGGCAAGATGGGTGATACCGCCGACATCGCCGATTTCGCGCTCCTGATCGAGTACGTCGCCGAGATCCCCGGCATCGAGCGGATCCGCTACACCACCAGCCACCCGAACGAGTTCACGCCGCGCCTGATCGAGACCTACGCGCGCGTGCCGAAGCTCGTGAGCCACCTGCATCTGCCGGTGCAGCATGGCAGCGATCGCATCCTCATGGCGATGAAGCGCGGCTACACCGCGATGGAATACAAGAGCACCATCCGCAAGCTGCGCGCGATCCGGCCGCAGCTGGCCCTGTCCAGTGACTTCATCGTGGGCTTCCCAGGCGAGACCGAGGACGACTTCCAGAAGATGATGAAGCTGATCGAGGACGTCGGCTACGACAACAGCTTCAGCTTCATCTTCAGCCCCCGCCCCGGCACGCCCGCCGCACAGTTGCACGACGACACGCCCCACGAGGTGAAGCTGCGCCGGCTGCAGCACCTGCAGGCCACGATCGAAGACAACGTGCGCCGTATCAGCGCCAGCCGCGTGGGCACGGTGCAGAAGGTGCTGGTGGAAGGCCCCTCGCGCAAGGACCCGACGGAGCTGTCAGGCCGCACCGAGTGCAACCGCGTGGTGAACTTCAAGGCGCCCCCGCGCCTGGTGGGCCAGATGGTGGACATCACCATCACCGAGGCCTACCCGCATTCACTGCGGGGTGAGGTGGTGACAGCGGGATAGAACGAGGGGATGAAGGTCAGAAGGGCATCTTGGGCATGCCCTTCATGCCCCCCATGCGCTTCATCATCTTCATCAGGCCGCCGCCCTTCATCTTCTTCATCATGCCCTGCATCTGCTCGAACTCATTGAGCAGACGGTTCACTTCCTGGACGTGAACCCCCGCACCGGCGGCGATGCGGCGTTTACGTGTTGCCTTGATCAAGTCGGGCTTGCGCCGCTCCAGGGCTGTCATGCTGCAGATGATGCCTTCCTTGCGGCGGATGTCGCGTTCGGCCTTGTCCATGTCGACCTGGCCGGCCTTGGCCTGCATCTGCGCGGGCAGCTTGTCCATCAGCTGCGACAAGCCGCCCATCTTCTTCATCTGCTGGATCTGGGCCAGGAAGTCGTTGAGATCGAACCCCTCGCCACTCTTGACCTTGGCCGCCAGCTTCTGCGCGGCCTGCATGTCCACGCCAGCCTGCACCTGTTCGACCAGGGCCACGATGTCACCCATGCCGAGGATACGGCCTGCATGACGCTCGGCGTCGAACACCTCCAGGCCGTCGATCTTCTCGGACACGCCGGCGAACTTGATCGGCACCCCCGTCACCTGCCGCACCGACAGCGCCGCGCCCCCGCGTGAATCGCCGTCGGTCTTGGTCAGGACGATACCGGTGAGCGGCAGGGCCTCCTTGAAGGCGCGCGCGGTGTTCACCGCGTCCTGGCCCTGCATGGCGTCAACCACGAACAGCGTCTCCACGGGCTTGAGCGCTCCGTGCAGGTCCTGGATCTCGCGCATCAGGGCTTCGTCGATGGCCAGGCGGCCGGCGGTGTCCACCAGCAGCACGTCGAAGTACTGGCGTTTCGCGTGATCGAGCGCGGCGCGGGCGATGTCCAGCGGTTTCTGGTCGGGGCTGCTCGGAAACCACTCGGCGCCGGCCTGGGCCGTCACCGTCTTGAGCTGCTCGATGGCGGCGGGCCGGTACACGTCGCCCGAGACGGTCAGCACCTTCTTCTTGCGCTTTTCAATGAGGTGGCGCGCCAGCTTGGCGGTGGTGGTGGTCTTGCCCGCGCCCTGCAGACCGGCCATGAGGATCACCGCCGGGGGCTGCGCCGCCAGGTTGATGTCGGCCACCCCTTCGCCGATGGTGGCCACCAGCTCGCGGTGCACGATGCCCACCAGGGCCTGGCCGGGATTGAGCGAGCCCGCCACCTCCTGGCCCAGGGCCTTTTCCTTGACCCGGGCGATGAAATCGCGCACCACGGGCAGGGCCACATCCGCCTCGAGCAGGGCCATGCGCACCTCGCGCAGCATGTCCTGAACGTTGCTTTCGGTGATGCGGGCCTGGCCCCGCATTTCCTTGACCAGGCGGGAAAGTTTGTCGGAGAGGGCTGAGGCCATGAAGATAAACTGCGAAACCATGATTTTATCCAGCGCATCCCCGGCCAGCCTGGCGCTCACGCTGGCCGCGGCCGCGGCCTACGCGATCCCCGCCGCCGCCGCGGCGCGCCTGTCCGACCAGGCGGCCCGCCTGGCCCTGCAGGCGGCCTGGGGGCTGCACGCGCTGGTCCTGGGCTGGTCGCTCTTTGGGGAGGCGCCCCGCTTCGGTTTCGCCCCCGCACTGTCGGTCACTGCCTGGCTGGTGCTCACGGTCTACGCCATCGAGCGGCAGATGTTCCCCCAGCTGGGGGCCCGCTGGGCGCTGGCCAGTCTGGGCGCCGCCACGGTCTTGCTCGCCCTGGTGTTCCCCGGCACGCCGCTGCATGTCTCCGCCTCCCCCTGGTTGCCGCTGCACTGGGCACTGGGCATCGCGTCCTACGGACTCTTTGGCGCGGCGGTGACGCACGCCTGGCTCATGATGCGGGCCGAGCGGCACATTCGCCAGGCCACCGACAACCATTCGGGGGTGCCGCTGCTGACTCTCGAGCGCCTGACCTTCCGCTTCGCCACCGGCGGCTTCGTGCTGCTCTCGGCCACCTTGCTGGCGGGAGCGGTGTTCGGCGCGGGGACCTGGCGCTGGGACCACAAGTCCATCTTCTCGGTGCTGGCCTGGTTCGCTTTTGCCCTGCTCCTGCTGGGGCGGGCCCGTTTCGGCTGGCGCGGGCGCAAGGCGGTGAGGATCCTGTACATCGGCTCCCTGCTGCTGCTGCTGGCCTATGTGGGTTCGCGCTTCGTGCTCGAAGTCGTGCTGGGACGCGTCGCATGAAGTACCTGGTGCTGGCCGCGATCCTGGCCGTGGTGTACCTGCTGTGGCGGTCCAAGCAGCGGCGCAAGGACATCGCCGCCCCCCGGCCGAACGCGCCCCGCGCCGCCCCCGGACTGGCGCAGGACATGGTGGAATGCCCGGTCTGCTCGGTCCACCTGCCCCGCAACGAAGCGGTGGCCGACCCGCAGGGCCGCCTGTTTTGCTCGCCGGAGCACCGTGCCAGCGGCCGCCGCTAGCACCCTCTGGCACGAGGGCTGGTACCGGTTCGCGCGCCGCGCGCCATCGCCCAACTTCGGCCCGCGCCCGGAGGGCGCCTGCATCGACCTGATCGTCGTGCATTCCATCAGCCTGCCCCCCGGCCGTTATGGCGGCGACGAGGTGCAGCAATTGTTTTGCAACACCCTGGACTGGGACGCCCACCCCTATTTCCAGTCGATCCGCGGCCTGAAGGTGTCCGCCCACTTTTACGTGCGGCGAGGCGGAGAGCTGTGGCAGTTCGTCAGCTGCGACCAGCGTGCCTGGCATGCCGGCACCTCCAGCCACCAGGGGCGCGAGAATTGCAACGATTTTTCCGTCGGGATCGAGCTCGAGGGCCTGGAAGGCGAACCCTTCGAGCCTGCCCAGTACGAGGCTCTGGCCAGCCTGTCGGCGGCCATCGCCCAGGCCTATCCGATTCGCCATATGACCGGCCACGAGCACATCGCGGCGGGCCGCAAGGGCGATCCAGGCGCCGGTTTCGACTGGCCGGTGATGCACCGCAGCCTGGGCTGGCCCCGCGCCGCCTTCCCCTGAGGAACTTTGGTTTTCTACCGCCAAAACGCGGCCGGGAAAAAAATCAAAGTCAAGGGCGAGAACACTACATCTAGTGGCTTGCCATCCCCCGGCACCCTAGATATAGTGCTTCCACACCTGAAGATCTGAAAACCCGGAGCACTGCGCCTCACGCTGGCGTAGCGCTTCCGCCATAAAAAAGCTGATACCGACAAGAGGACACATGCAGTCTGCCCAGAGCTCTCCCGCCGCGCAGCCCTTCGCCAGCGCGATTCCCCCGACCTCCAGCGTGAGCACCCATGCGGGCAGCACCGGTCACGCCCTGGCCCATTACCAGATCATCCGCCGCAATGGCGCGGTCGTCCCCTTCGAGCCGGACAAGATCGCCATCGCCATGATGAAGGCCTTCCTGGCGGTGCACGGCACGCAGGGCGCGGCTTCCGCCAGCGTGCGCGAGACCGTCGATGCGCTGACGCAGGCCGTGGTGCGCGCCATGGTGCGCTCCCGCCCGGGCGGCGGCACTTTCCACATCGAGGACGTGCAGGACCAGGTCGAACTGGGCCTGATGCGCGGCGGCCACCACGAGATCGCCCGCGCCTACGTGCTCTATCGCGAGCGCCGCGCCCAGGAGCGCGCCGCCAAGCAGACCGAGGCCGCCCCCGCGCAAGAGCCGGCGCTGCATGTCACCGACCGGGGCCAGCGCGTGCCCCTGGACGTCGCCTACCTGAAGAACCTGATCGCCAGCGCCTGCACCGGCCTGGGCGCCGACGTCAAACCCGACCCGATCGTGGCCGAGACCATGCGTAACCTGTACGACGGCGTGCCGATCGACGAGGTGTACAAGGCCTCCATCCTGGCCGCCCGCACCTTGATCGAGAAAGACCCCGACTACACCTACGCCACGGCCCGCCTGCTGCTGCACACGATCTTCAAGGAGATCCTGGGCCGCGACCTCACCCCCGCCGAAGCCGCCGCCAGCTACGCCGACTACTTCCCCGGCTTCATCAAGAAAGGCGTCGACAACGAGCTGCTGCACGCCGACATGCTGCAGTACGACCTGGCCCGCCTGGGCGCCGCCCTCAAGCCCGAGCGCGACCTGCAGTTCGACTACCTGGGCCTGCAGACCCTCTACGACCGCTACTTCCTGCATGTGCGCAAGACCCGCATCGAGCTGCCGCAGGCCTTCTTCATGCGCGTCGCCATGGGCCTGGCCCTCAACGAGATCGACCGCGAAGCCCGCGCTATCGAGTTCTACGAGGTGCTTTCCAGCTTCGACTTCATGTCGTCCACGCCCACCCTGTTCAACTCGGGCACCCTGCGCTCGCAGCTGTCGTCCTGCTACCTGACCACGGTGCCCGACGACCTGGACGGCATCTACGAATCCATCAAGGAAAACGCCCTGCTGTCCAAGTTCGCCGGCGGCCTGGGCAACGACTGGACCCGCGTGCGCGCCCTGGGCTCCCACATCAAGGGCACCAACGGCGAATCGCAAGGCGTGGTCCCCTTCCTGAAGGTGGTCAACGACACCGCAGTGGCGGTCAACCAGGGCGGCAAGCGCAAGGGCGCGGTGTGCTCCTTCCTCGAAACCTGGCACCTGGACATCGAAGAATTTCTAGAGTTGCGCAAGAACACCGGCGACGACCGCCGCCGCAC
>JACCEC012556714.1_pt1 | contig 23906 bp, 22 predicted proteins | sample 7450121 | NCBI WGS metagenome assembly JACCEC01 (sample SAMN15323455, study PRJNA562643) | freshwater metagenome | isolation source: river surface water | place: USA:Blue River Watershed | collected 2017-08-18 | reverse complement strand
CTCAATTACCTCTTGCACAAGGAATTAAGTTTGATTTATAAGATAGATTTTAGAAGTGAGACAAGAGATAAAAAGTATAATTTCTCTTGTCTCTTGTCTAATATCTCATATCTAAATATCTAACTTCGTCTCGTTCTTAATTTCGCTCATCACAAAAGTGCTGTGGGTGCTTCCAATATTTTCGAGTGAAGCCAGTTTGTTCATCAGAAAGCTTTGGTATTCACGCATATCTTCCACCACTACTTTTATCATAAAATCGTATTCGCCCGAAATATTGTGGCATTCAATCACTTCATCTAACTTCACAATTTCCTGCACGAATTTTTTTCCTGCTTCTTGGGCATGTTCTTTGAGGCGAATATTACAAAAAACCATCAAATCTTTACCTACTTTCTCACGGTCGATAAGGGCTACATATTTCTTTATCACACCCTCATTTTCGAGTCTTCGCACACGCTCATAGACTGGTGTAGGCGAGAGATTGAGCCGAGAGGCAAGTTCTTTAGTGGTCAGGTGTGCATTTTCTTGAAGGGACTTCAAAATTTCACGGTCAGTACTATCTAATTTTTGCATAGATAAAATGTCGTTTTTATCAAATATTTATGTCAAAATTAAAAATAAAAACCATATCAAACAATCAAGCTTTAGATAAATTATCTATTTTTTGCAAATTATTTAAAAAATCAATCTTTAAATCGTACTTTTGTAAGATAAATTTTGTTATTCTTCCGTAACACAATCTCCTGAATTGTGATTGCTTTTTTTAATTAAAAATAAGGTAAAAGTGGCTAATATCCGAGAAATACTAAAAGATAGAATCCTTGTGCTTGACGGTGCGATGGGTTCGTTGATTCAAGAATACAAATTATCTGACGCAGATTATCGTGGCGAAAAATTTAAAGATTTTCCGCACGAAGTGAAAGGTAATAACGATATGCTTTCTATCACGAAACCAGAAGTTATCAAAGAAATTCATGCCAAATACTTTGAAGCTGGTGCTGATATTGCCGAAACTAACACTTTTTCGGGAACATCCATCGCCATGGCCGACTACCACATGGAAGATTATGTATATGAATTGAATTATCAATCTGCCAAAATTGCTCGTGAAGTTGCCGACGAATACACGGCCAAAAACCCAGCAAAACCTCGTTTTGTAGCAGGTTCAATTGGGCCAACGAATCGTACGCTTTCATTATCGCCCGATGTAAATGACCCAGGTTTTCGTGCCATTACTTTTGATGAACTCGTAGATGCTTACTACGAACAAATTCAAGGCTTAGTTGATGGTGGTGCTGATGTGCTTTTGGTTGAAACCATCTTCGATACGCTCAACGCCAAAGCGGCTTTATATGCCATTGATTTATTTGCTCATGATGTGAAAAATGGTACGGTTCGACCTTTGAAAAGTGGTTCGATGCCCAAGCAAACGAGAGCAAACTTGGTTGAGTTCATGAAAAATAATATTCCTGTAATGGTTTCGGGAACAATTACCGATGCTTCGGGACGAACACTTTCAGGACAAACAACCGAGGCATTCTTAACTTCGGTTTCACATATAGATTTATTATCAATTGGTTTAAACTGTTCTTTGGGAGCAGATTTGATGCGTCCGTACGTACAGATTTTAGCTAACGAAGCACCGTTCATGGTTTCGGCTCACCCAAATGCAGGTTTGCCAAACGAAATGGGCGAATACGACCAATCGCCAGCCGAAATGGCAGTAATTGTGGAAGATTTCTTGCAAAATGGCTTTATGAACATCATCGGTGGCTGTTGCGGCACAACGCCCGCCCACATCAAAGCTATTGCCGAAGTTGCTGCCAAATACAAGCCACGTGAAATACCGACTTTCGAGCCAATTCAGAAAGTATCGGGTTTAGAGCCATTGAAAATGACGAAGGAAACAAACTTCGTAAATGTCGGTGAGCGTTGTAACGTAACAGGTTCAAAGGCATTTGCTCGTTTGATTCGTGAAGGGAAATACGATGATGCTCTTTCGGTAGCCAGAAATCAGGCTGAAAATGGAGCACAAGTCATCGATGTTAATCTCGATGAGGGGATGATTGATGGCGTAGAAGCCATGACTACTTTCTTGAATTTGATTGCTGCCGAGCCAGATATTGCCCGTTTGCCAATCATGATTGACTCCTCAAAATGGGAAGTAATTGAGGCTGGCTTGAAATGTGTGCAAGGAAAATCAATCGTAAACTCGATTTCATTGAAAGAAGGTGAAGCAAAATTTAAGGAATCGGCCGAAAAAGTAAAACGTTACGGAGCAGCTACCGTTGTAATGGCATTCGATGAAGTTGGACAGGCCGACTCTTTCGAGCGTAGAATTGAAATCTGTAAAAGAGCCTACGACATTTTGGTTAATGAAGTAAATTTCCCTCCGCAAGACATCATTTTTGACCCAAATATCTTGACCGTAGCTACAGGTTTGGAAGAGCATAATAACTATGCAGTTGATTTTATCAATGCTACTCGTTGGATAAAAGAGAATCTCCCTTACGCCAAAGTTTCTGGTGGGGTTTCCAATATCTCATTTAGTTTCAGAGGTAATGAGCCTGTGCGTGAGGCCATGCACACGATTTTCTTGTATCACGCCATCAAAGCAGGTATGGATATGGGTATCGTAAATGCTGGACAGTTGGGTGTTTATGATGATATCCCGAAAGATATGTTGGAGCTTTGCGAAGATGTATTACTCAATCGTCGCCCAGATGCTACAGAGCGATTGGTAACATTTGCAGAAACCGTAAAATCGAAAGGAAAAGAACAAGTAGTAGATAATTCGTGGCGAGAATTGCCCGTTGGAAAACGTTTAGAACACGCTCTCCTTAAAGGTCTAACTGAGTTTATTGATGAAGACGTAGAAGAAGCACGTCAAGGATTCGAGAAGCCATTGCAGGTTATCGAAGGGCCATTGATGGACGGCATGAACGTGGTTGGAGATTTGTTTGGCGAAGGAAAAATGTTTTTGCCACAAGTAGTAAAATCGGCAAGGGTAATGAAGAAAGCAGTGGCTTATCTATTACCATTTATTGAGGAAGAGAAATTACAAAATAGAGTGGAAGGTGATGCTGAAACATCATCGAATGCTGGAAAAATCTTGCTCGCAACCGTGAAAGGTGATGTGCATGACATAGGCAAAAATATCGTAGGTGTAGTTTTGGCTTGTAATAATTACGAAATCATTGATTTAGGCGTGATGGTGCCAACTAATAAGATTTTGGAAGAAGCCAAAAAGCACAACGTTGATATTATCGGCTTGAGTGGTTTGATTACCCCAAGTCTCGATGAAATGGTGGGTGTGGCCAAAGAAATGGAGCGTCAAGGCTTCAAAGTACCTTTATTGATTGGTGGAGCAACTACTTCACGCATTCATACAGCCGTGAAAATAGACCCACATTATTCTGGGCCAGTAATTCACGTATTAGATGCTTCGAAGAGTGTTCCAGTAGCTGGGCGATTAATGCAAAATGAGCAGACAAGCCAAGAGATTTTTGATGAAATCAAGGCCCAATATGCTCAACTAAGAATTGACCACGCCAGCCGTCAGAAAGATAAAAACTTTATTCCGATTGAGAAAGCACGTGAGAATCATGTAAAAATTGATTGGTCGAACTACAAAGCTACAAAACCTAAGTTTTTGGGCACAAAAGTTTTTGAAGATTATGATTTAGCCGAAATTGCCAAATACATTGACTGGACGCCATTCTTCCAAACTTGGCAGTTATCAGGAAAATATCCGAAGATTTTTGATGATGAAATCGTAGGAAAGGAGGCTAAAAAACTATACGATGATGCCCAAGCAATGCTCAAAAAAGTAATTGCCGAAAAATCATTACAAGCAAAAGCTGTTGTTGGTTTTTATCCAGCTAATTCGGTAGGCGACGATATTGTTTTACATAATTTTGAAGCCTACGAATACGATGCCGCTGGACAAGGAGCATTGAAAAATACTGGGTACAGAATTTTGAGCGAAACGGCCGTATCATCAACGGGAGAGTTAGTAGAAAATCCTCCATTGGCGGTTTTACACCACCTGCGTCAGCAAAATTTAAAAGCACAAAATTTACCAAATTTGTGTTTATCAGATTTTGTAGCTCCCCTATCGGGGGCGGGTGGGGCTGACTACATCGGTGGTTTTGCCGTAACCGCAGGTTTAGGGATTGAGGCATTACTCGAACAATACGAAAAAGAACACGACGATTATAATTCGATTATGCTAAAAGCCATCGCCGACCGTTTGGCAGAAGCGTTTACCGAATTAATGCACGAGCGTGTAAGAAAAGAGTTTTGGGGATATGTGTCAGATGAAACATTGAGCAATGAAGAATTAATTGCAGAAAAATATCAAGGTATTCGTCCAGCACCAGGGTATCCTGCTTGCCCAGACCATACTGAAAAAACAGCTTTATTTAATTTGTTAGATGCAGACAGAATTGGCATCGAATTGACAGAAAGTTTTGCGATGTACCCAGCGAGTTCGGTAAGTGGTTGGTATTTTGCACACCCTGAAAGTAAATATTTTACCATCGGAAAAATTGCCAAAGACCAAGTGATTGACTACGCTAATCGTAAGAATATGCCACTCGAAGAAGTTGAAAAATGGCTCGCTCCTGTGCTGAATTATGATTAAGAGAATAATTTATAGAAAGTAATAAAAACAATACCACTAAAGCCATCAAGTTTTAGTGGTATTGTTTTATAAACTCCAGAGTTCACAACTTTAAAATCGGATATTTTCTACAATATCACTCGCAATCATACTTGTCATACCAAATTTTTCGGCGGCACGGTCGCCCGCTACTCCGTGTTGGTAAACACCTAAAATTGCTGCTTCGTGGGGGTTATAACCTTGAGCCAATAAGGCAGTAATGATTCCCGTAAGTACATCGCCACTGCCTGCGGTAGCCATTCCTGCATTTCCCGAAGAATTAAAATGAATCGTTCCATCGGGCAATGCTACGGCCGTATTTGCTCCTTTCAAACAAATAATTAGTTGATTCTTTACCGAAAACTCACGTAAGAATGCCAGTTTCTCGTAATCATCCTTCCAAGATTTGCCAATAAGGTTTTTAAATTCTTTTGGGTGTGGAGTCAGAATTGAGTTTTTCGGAATTTTGTTCAGTTTCTCTCTGTAAGAAGAGAAATTATTGAGGGCATCAGCATCTAAAACCATTGGCATTGCCAGTTCTTGGCAAATTTCACAAAGCTTTTCTAACATTTTATTTACCCCTTCATTGACACCAATACCAGGCCCTACTCCTACTGACTGAAAACGATTTATAAATTCTGCTGGTTGAAAATCAGTAGCGATAAAATTATCGCTTTTCCCCGCCTCCCAGTACATAGCCTCTGGCAGAAGCGTCTGCAAAATAGGTAATCCAGCAGGTACTGAATGAACGGTCAGTTTTCCTACCCCAGAACGCATACATGCACGAGCCGCCAACACAGCCGCACCCATCATTCCATAGCTTCCAGCAATGAGCAACGCATGCCCGAATGTACCCTTATGAGAAAATTTTTGGCGTGGTTTTATTAATTTTTCTACCTCTTTTGAAATCGAAAAATAATAATGTGTTTCAGCACTTTGGATGAAATTTTTGTGTAAACCAATATCAACTATATGCCAATCGCCTACGAATTCGGCATTTTGTGGCAAAACAAATGCTAATTTTGGTAATTGAAACGCAACTGTGTGAGTAGCTTTGATAATCACATCGGTTGCTTGATTAGTCCTATCCGCAAACAATCCCGAAGGCATATCCACTGAAATAACTGTTGCTTCACTCCTATTTATTCTCTCAATTACCGATTTTAATAAACCTTCAATTGGGCGTGATAAGCCAGACCCTAAAAGTGCTTCAACTACAATATCATTTTCTGCGAAATCTAAGATAACTCGTTCATTTTCAATATAATTTATAGTCAACTGTCTTTCCAAACGCTTTAAAGTTATCTGAAAGTTTTCCGAAGTTTTATCAGAATATTTTACCACATAAACTTCCAAATCATACCCCAAAGGTTGAAGCATTCGGGCTATTGCTAAGCCATCTCCCCCATTATCGCCCAGCCCACAAACGATTTTCACTTTACCCCCCTCCATTTCTATATTTTCACAAAACCAACTAACAAACGCTCTTGAAGCACGTTCCATCAAATCAATCGAAGCGATTGGCTCGTGTTGAATTGTATAAGCATCTGCTCTTCTAATTTGCTCAACCGACAATATTTTCATGGATTCACTTTTTTTAAATCTCAAAATGTGTTTAATTCGTAAATATCGTAATTAACTTTATTGTTTCTTACATAAAACTCCGTTGAATCCATTGAAAATAAGTGTAATTATACCAACTTTTAATGAAGCCGATAATATTGGTTGCCTCATCGAATCCTTGAAGATTTATGGAAAGGAGTATCTACACGAAATAATTGTCGCAGATTCTCCTAATTCTACCGACCATACTATAGAAATTGCTCAAAAATTAGGAGCTATTGCCCTAAAATCCACTAAAAAAGGGCGAGCCTGCCAAATGAATTTTGGTGCATCAATGGCAACTGGCGATATTCTTTACTTTGTTCATGCCGATACAAAAATAAACCCCGATTATGCTTCCGACATCATCAAAGCCATTACCAAAGGTCATGATTTTGGGTGCTATCGTTATCAGTTCGATGCCGATGATTGGTTACTCAAAGTCAATGCGTTCTTTACTCGCCTACCATTTATTTGGTGCCGAGGTGGCGACCAAACGCTTTTTATTCGGAAAGAAGATTTCCTGAAAGTAGGAAAATTCAGAGAAGATTATCAAATCATGGAAGATTATGAGTTTATTATTCGTGCAAATAAAGTGTTGAAATTCAAGATAATTCCTAAAAATGTCATTGTTTCTGCCCGAAAATACAAAACTAATTCCTATCTTCGGGTTCAGAAAGCAAATTTTAAAGTCATGCGAATGTTTCTGAGTGGAAGAGCTTCTCAGCAAGAAATGACTGAAACATATCGCAAAATGTTAGATTACCGATGATGAAATATGATATGTGTAGGGGAAATTTACTCTTAGAATGTCATAGAGTAAAAATCTTAAAAACCTATTAGATATTTTATGTCAGAATTGATTAGTGGAATTCAGCAAGTTGGAATTGGCGTGCGAAATGCTCAGGAAGCATTCAGTTGGTATAATAAAACTTTAGGGCTGAATGTCCCTCTTTTTGATGACGTTGCCGAAGCAACCCTTATGACTCGCCACACCAATGGCAATATTCGCCAACGCCGAGCAATTTTAGCACTAAACATGGCAGGCGGTGGTGGAGCCGAAATTTGGCAGTCGAACCGTCCCGAACCTCTCGCTCCGAATTTTGAACCACAAATTGGCGATTTGGGCATTTTTGCCGTAAAAATCAAATCGACTGATGTCAGACAATTTGCTCAAAATCAAGGACTTACCACGACTCAAACTCCCGAATCAAAACCAACTGCATGGCTTAAAGACAGCTACAAAAATCCCTTACAAATTGTCAGTGATGATTCTTGGTTTAAGGCAAATGAAAGCCTCACGGGTGGAGTTATTGGCGTAGTAATTGGCGTAAGTGATATTGATAAAGCACTGAAACTATACAAAGATGTATTGCAAATAAATGAGTTGGTTTATGACAAAACTGGTTCTTTTGAAGATTTTTCGACATTAGATGCCCAAAACAAACAATTCCGCAGAGTTTTGCTACGTAAAACAATGACTAATAATGGGGCTTTTAGTAGATTACTCGGAAATGTTGAAGTCGAATTAGTACAAGCATTAGACAGAACGCCCAAAACAATATTTGAAGGTAGAAGTTGGGGAGATTTAGGATTCATTCATGTGTGTTTCGATACACTTGACATGGACGCTCTCAAGAAGCGTTGTGCTGCCAACGGCTTTCCATTTACAGTAGATAGTGCTGATACTTTTGCCATGGGTAAAGCTGGAGGGAGGTTTACGTATATAGAAGACCCCGACGGTACACTCATCGAGTTTGTGGAAACGCACAAAGTGCCGATTTTAAAGAAAATAGGTTGGTACCTCGACCTCAAGAAACGAAAAACACAAAAACCACTTCCCGATTGGATGGTTTCGACGATGGGTTGGGGAAAAGTAAAAGCATAAATCTGACTACTCTCAGTTACCGATAAACTTATAAATTTCAAAAATGCCCCAAAATGGGCATTTTTTGTAACATAAAATTCTATTTTGTGTATTTTAGAAACAAAACAATAGAATGGCAACAATCTATCATATCACAACCAAATCTTGGTGGGCTAAATTTGAAGGTTCAGACTATTACGAAAGTCCAACTCTCAACGAAGAAACCTTTATTCATCTTAGCACAACAGAGCAAGTAGCAGGCGTATTAGAACGCTACTACTCTGGACAAACTGATTTACTAAAACTTAATGTGGATACTGAAAAACTTTCAGCCGAGTTGAAATATGAACTGGCCACAAACAATGAGTATTTCCCTCATTTGTATGGAAGATTGAATAAAAGTGCGGTTTTGGAGGTAGAGCAGATTTAGTTTTTAAAAGCAAAAGCCCTTCGCAGAATTCACAGCAAAGGGCTTTTGTTTATTCTCACAAATTCATTTTCTTCAACTCCTCAACCGCATAATTTGCCGCACGAGCCGAAAGAGCCATATAAGTTAATGATGGATTTTGGCAAGGCGATGAAGTCATTACTGCCCCATCCGTACAAAAAACGTTTTTCACAGCATGGTGCTGGTTGAATTTATTGAAAACCGATGTCTTAGGGTCATTCCCCATACGAGCAGTTCCCATTTCGTGAATACTCAAACCTATCGTTGCTTTGGCATCGAAGCCTTCAATATTTTTAAATCCTGCAGCCTCCATCATAGCTATTGCTTGCTGCTGAGCATCGTTTCTCATCGCAAGTTCATTATCTCGGTGTTGGGCATCAAATTTTAGCACAGGTTGCCCCCATTTATCCTTTTTTTCATCGGTTAATGAAACTTTATTCTCATAATACGGCAAACACTCACCAAACGCATCTAAAATCATCTTCCAGTTGCCAAACTGTGTGTTTTGTTCTTTAAAATTAGCTCCAAAACCTTCCATTTCAGCAGCACTTCCCCAGCCTTCTCGCCACGTATAAACCTCAAACCCATAGCCACGTTTAAAACTTTGCTTATCGCCATTCACATTTCTGAAACGCGGAATATAAAGCCCCGCTGGATGACGGCCGTAATAAACCTTATCTAAATCGCCATCATAATCACCGTTGGCACCCACATGAAAATGATGGTCCATCAGATTATGCCCAAGCTGACCACTATCGTCCATGCCATTCGGAAAACGATTCGATTTTGAATTCATTAATATAAAGGTCGAACCCATTGCCGAAGCATTCAAGAAAATCACTTTTGCATGAAACTCCAACCATTCGTTGGTTTGTTCATCAATTACTCGCACACCCGACGCCTTTCCTGTTTTTTCATCATACATAATAGAATTAACAATCGAATGTGGGCGAATAGTCAGATTTCCAGTTTTACGAGCCGCAGGAATCGTGGCCGACTGGCTACTAAAATAAGCTCCAAACGGACATCCACGCATACAAAGATTTCGGTATTGACATTTCGCACGCCCCAAAGCCAGTTGTTCTTCGGTCGGAGCAGTTAAATGGGCTGCCCGTGCCGAAATCACTTTTCTATCCTCAAACTTTCCATTGATTGTTGCTCTAAAATGGCTTTCTATACAATTATCGGGCATAGCGGGCTGAAAAACTCCATCGGGTAATTGAGGTAATCCATCTCTATTACCCGCAATTCCTGCAAAACGCTCTACATGGTCATACCACGGTGCAATATCTTTGTAGCGAATTGGCCAATCAATGGCTATTCCTTCTTTTGCATTTGCCTCAAAATCAATATCCGAAAAACGAAACGAATACCTCCCCCACATCAACGAACGCCCTCCTACATGATAGCCACGAATCCAATCAAAAGGTTTTTCTTCCACATAAGGGTTTTCTAAGTCGTTCACAAAATGATGAGCGGTAGCTTCGGTAATAGCAAAACCCGTGCGGTTCTGTACAGGATATTTTTCTAATTCTTTGTCAGATAATTTTAAATTATGATGCGGAAACTCCCACGGAGCAGTCATCGCAGTATGATAATCTTTCACGTGTTCAATCATTCGGCCACGCTCAAGCATCAAAACTTTAAGTCCTTTTTCCGATAATTCTTTTGCTGACCATCCGCCCGAAATCCCCGAACCTACCACAATGGCGTCATAAGTCATTTGTTCTTTTGCTTTTCCTTGAATATTCATTTTCAGTCGTTAGTTTGTTGCACTACTTAGATAATTTTATCCGTGAATATACAAATATATCGTTGTGGCTCAAAAACTTTTTCTGGGCTTCGCATTAAACTTAAAAATCAAGTAAAAACCCCTATTGATTGTAGTAGTTTACCTCTATGCAGCTTCACCATAAGCATCTAATTTTGTAATCACTTAGCAGCCATGAAATAGTAAGTACCCAAAGTCGGCTCTTCGGAGTCGGCTTTTACTTCCTCGAATCAAAAAACATAGTAAACTAATATCAAAACACAAAATTTACGAAAAAGCAATGGAAGCATCATTTTGGATTAAGTCATGGGAACTCGGTGGATTTTACACCTCTTTTCACCGCAAAGACATTCACCCGTATGTATTACAGTACATGACTCCCGAAGAAATCGAAAACAAGAATATACTCGTACCCCTCTGCGGAAAAACTGTGGATATGCTTTATCTGGCACAATATGCCAACAAAGTTATTGGCGTCGAATTAGTAGAAGAAGCTATCTTACAGTTTTTCAGCGAAAACAACCTTTCTTACCAAAAACTCGATAATGAAACCTTCGTTTCGGGCAATATTACCTTGCTCAAAAAAGATTTCATGTCGCTTACCAATCAAGAAATCGGCACCATTGATTGGATTTACGACCGTGCCTCATTGGTTGCGTTGCCACTCGAAATGAGAAAAGCGTATCTCAAAGCAATTGACCGTTTATCAGATATTGGCACTAAGCAATTAATTATTACGCTCGAATATTTTCCATTAATAAACTCGGCACCGTTCAGTATTCCAGCCGAAGAAGTGAATGAATATTACGGCGAGGGACACATAATTAATCACGTTGAAAGCCCGAACTTGCCAAATCATGGTATGGTTCGTAAATGGAACTTAGAATATCTCATTGAGCATGGTTTCGTTACAACCAAATATGCCAATAATTTGATACTTAAAAATAAAAAGTTAGAAAATTCATTAGTTTAGGGTTAGTTAAAAGAACGCATAGCACACCTCTATTTTAGGGAGTGTGCTATTTTTGTTTCTGCCAATTATAGCCGTACTTTGTCTAAAAATTAAGTATATGCACGGAAAAGGAAAGCAAAAAGAGCAAAAACCGACAAATTCAAACGAAAAATCTGGACTTCACCCCCGAAATCCGCATCGTTTTCGCTATGATTTTAAGGCTTTAATTACCTCTTGCCCAGATTTGCAAAAATTTGTTAGCTTCAATAAATTCGGCGATGAAAGCATTGATTTTGCTAATCCTGATGCCGTAAAAATGCTCAACCAAGCTATTCTCAAGCATTTTTACCAAATTTTGCTTTGGGACATTCCACGTAATTATCTTTGTCCGCCTATACCTGGACGTGCCGATTACATACATTATATTGCTGACTTACTGGCCGATGATACTACTAACAAACAAATTCCCATGGGCAAGAAAGTTAAGGTTTTAGATATTGGTACGGGGGCAAACTGTGTGTATCCAATCATTGGCTCACAGGCATACAGTTGGAGTTTTGTTGGTACAGATATTGACCCTATCGCTATTAAATCGGCTCAAAATATTGGTACACACAACAGTGTTTTAGTCGATAAAATCGAGTACCGATTACAAGCCTCCAACAAACAAATATTTACGGGTATCTTAAAACCCAACGAATCTTTTGATGTATCCATCTGCAATCCACCATTTCACGCTTCGGCCGAAGAAGCAGCTGCGGGAAGCCAACGAAAAAACAAAAACTTAGGATTGAAAGATAAAAATAAACTCAATTTTGGTGGACAAAATGCCGAACTTTGGTGCGAAGGTGGCGAAGAAGCCTTCGTTAAAAATATGATTTTTGAAAGTAAAGAAATAAGTCAACAAATTACTTGGTTTACAAGTCTCATCGCCAAAAAAGAACATTTGCCGAGTATCTATTACTATCTAAAGAAAGTAAATGCCGTAGAAGTAAAAACTATCAACATGGCACAAGGACAAAAAATCAGCCGAATAGTAGCTTGGACATTTAAAACTGAAACCGAACGCCAAAGAAAGCCTTCCTCAGATTAAGAGAAATTTACGATTTCTCTTTTTTTAATAAAATCTATATCGTAATATTGCAATATAAAAATATCATTTCAAATGGGTATCACAAAAACCGACCTTTTCACCGAGAATCAAAACGAAGTAGCGATGCTCGCCAAAGCAATCGCTCACCCAGCTCGTGTGGCAATTATTGAGTACTTATTAAAAGTAAATGCTTGCATCTGTAATGACATTGTCAATGAACTGCCATTGGCACAACCAACCATCTCACAGCATTTGAAAGAACTAAAAAATGCAGGAATCATCAAAGGAAATATCGAAGGGAATGCCATTTGTTACTGCATAAACGAGCCAGTTTTTAGTAAAATACAAGGATTATTCGGAGCAGTACTTCCCACTAATAATAAATGTTGTTAACCAAAATTAATTCTCAATACAATGAAACTTTCAGAAGTAAAATCGTTACTCCCTACACTTGATAGTGTAAATTTTGAACTCGAAAATGGCATACAAGTTCCTGAGCACTTCCACGTGACCGAAGTGGGTGTTATTACTAAACATTTTATTGATTGTGGCGGAACCGTTCGCAACGAGAAAGTAGCCAATTTTCAGTTATGGAATGCCAACGATACCGACCACCGTCTAAAACCAAAGAAATTACTTGATATTATTGCCCTTTCAGAGAAAATTTTAGGTATGGAAGACCTCGAAATCGAAGTAGAATACCAAGCAGAAACCATCGGCAAATACCAACTGGGCTTTAATGGCAAAGACTTTACGCTTTTGAATAAACAAACAGCCTGTTTAGCACAAGATTCTTGCGGTATCCCAGCCGAAAAACTAAAAGTAAACATTTCTCAAGTAGCTTCTGCCAGTGCGTGCTGCACTCCAGGTGGAGGGTGTTGCTAATCTTTTGACCTTGAAATTCAAAAAATGTATCAATCAATTAGAAGTTTTTTAAAAAACATCGAGCAAGATTTTGCGATAATTCCAGACGAAAGAAAAGATTTACTGCGAAGGATAAGTAATTACATTCAAACGAGATACGATAAAAATGAGCCTATCAATCTTGTTTACATCTGTACGCATAATTCTCGCCGCAGTCATTTTGGGCAAGTAGCGGCAGCCATTGCGGCGGCTTATTATAATATTGATAAGGTAGCTACTTTTTCGGGCGGAACAGAAGCAACGGCTTTTAATCCAAATGCGATTAATGCACTAAAAACACTTGGTTTTAATGTCATTTCTGATGAAAAAGAAGTCAATCCGACTTATCAAGTTAATTTCGGAAACAATCTAAGTACAACTTGTTTTTCTAAAGTTTACGACCACGAAGCTAATCCAAAAATTGACTTTGCGGCTATTATGACTTGCTCAGATGCCGAACAAAATTGTCCTTTTATTCCTGGGGTTGCTTTGCGAATCGGTACGACCTACGAAGACCCAAAGATATCAGATGGTACGCCTCAGCAAAATGAAATCTATTTGGCAAGATTCAAACAAATAGCCACCGAAACGCTCTATGCTTTCTCGTTGGTGAAATAATCTAAAAAGAACATATACAATGAAAAGCAAAACAGCCATTTTACTGGAATTATGGTCAGAAGCTCGCACCAGATTTTCGAATCAATTACAAAATCTGACAGAAGCCGATTTAACAAAAAAACTAAGTCCTTCACCTAATAGCATCGGGTTTCTCATTCGGCACATCTGCGATGTAGAATTACTTTTTGCAAAGAATGTCTTTGGCGATAGCACCGTAAAAATAATCGCTAAAACCGTTATCGATAAGAAAGATACTGGCGAGTGGACAAACTTGGCAGACTTAAAAGCTTACGTAAATCAATCGTTTACTACGCTTAAAGCAATTATTGAAAAACAAGATGATGAGGATTGGGAAACGAGTGTCACGACGCAAGAATTTGGTACAAAAACCAAAGCAGAAGCTTTCGGCCGAGTTGTCTCACATACAACTTACCATGCTGGACAAATCGCAATCATCAATAAATACGTACACTAAAATAGTATGAGTGCAAATAATTGTAACCCAATTCAGAGAAAAAAACTCAATTTTCTCGACCGTTTTCTAACACTTTGGATATTTTTGGCGATGGTTATCGGTGTCGGAATCGGCTATTTTATACCAGATTCTTCCGCATTCATCAATTCATTCTCAAGCGGAACGACCAATATTCCACTCGCAATTGGGCTGATTTTGATGATGTACCCACCGTTAGCAAAAGTACGTTATGAGCAAATGGGTGAGGTTTTCAAAAACACCAAAATCTTATCAGTTTCGCTCTTACTAAATTGGATAATTGGCCCACTTCTGATGTTTTTCTTAGCGATAATCTTCTTTCGTGACCAACCAGAATACATGATTGGATTAATACTGATTGGTATTGCCCGATGTATTGCAATGGTTATTGTTTGGAACGAACTCGCCGACGGTAACCGAGAATATGCCGCTGGTTTAGTTGCCCTCAACAGTATTTTTCAAATTTTATTTTATAGTATTTACGCTTATCTATTCATTTCGGTTTTGCCACCTTATTTTGGCATAAAAAGTACCGAAATCAACATTACCATTGGTCAAATTGCCGAAAGTGTGCTAATTTATCTCGGAATTCCTTTTTTTACGGGCATTGTCAGTCGATATACTTTAATTAAATGGAAAGGTGTAGAATGGTTCAATACCAAATATATTCCATTTATTTCGCCAATTACGCTCATTGCTCTGCTTTTCACAATCGTGTTAATGTTTAGCTTAAAAGGTAAGTTGATTGTGCAAATTCCGTTTGATGTACTCAAAATTGCAGTGCCTTTGGTTATTTACTTTCTACTAATGTTTGTGGTAAGTTTTATTCTCGGCAAAAAACTGGGTGCAGATTATTCAAAAAACACGGCAATTTCGTTTACAGCAACTGGTAATAACTTTGAACTGGCCATTGCCGTTGCCATCGGTATTTTTGGAATTAACAGCGGACAAGCTTTTGCGGGCGTAATCGGCCCATTGGTCGAAGTACCAGCCCTTGTTTTATTAGTCAATGTAGCATTAAGATTAAAGACAAAATGGTATGCGGGCCAATCTCGGGCTAAATAAAAATATTTTTGTAAATTTTTCAAGAAAACTTTACAAGTAATCATTTTTTTTATACTTTAGTCACAGCAAATACAACAAACTAAATTTTTATTCGTTGTTTGGGATTTACGATTAAGATTTATTAACTTTGCAATCCGATTAGGAGAATGCTGGGCTTTGTACGGTTCAGCCGCTTCACTAAGCGTATAAACATTTGATAATCAAGTAAATAACAAACCAATGGATTTGATTAAGTTAGTCGAAGCAGAATTTGCTGGCAAGAGACAAACACAACCTGAATTTAAGGCTGGTGATACAATTAGCGTTCACGTTAAAATTGTTGAAGGAAACAAAGAGCGTATTCAGGTTTATACTGGTACTGTAATTCAACGTCGTAACGTTGGTACAAATGGAGAATCTTTTACTGTACGTAAAATCTCTAATGGTGTTGGAGTAGAGCGTATTTTCCCTGTTCTTTCACCAAGCGTTGACAAAATCGAAGTAGTTCGTTACGGTAAAGTACGTCGTGCAAGATTATTCTACCTACGTGGAAAACAAGGTAAAGCTGCACGTATCAAAGAATTAAAGAAAAACTAAGAAAATATTTTGAAAAAAAGTTATGTAAAAACTTAACTTTTTCCCTTCAAAATTGTCTAAAGATAAAAGTAATAGCTTTTTCATAATTTTGTGTAGGAAAAGGCCGCCCCATTGGAGCGGCTTTTTTTATATCTCCACAACCCGATTTACCAATAACAAGTAACCAATTTCAAATCACTACTTGGAATGAACAACATAAAATTCTATAAATACCAAGGCACAGGCAATGATTTTGTGATGATTGATAACCGCAATGGCGGCTTTCCTGCAAGCCAAGAATACATTGAGCATCTCTGCCATCGTCGGTTCGGCATCGGTGCCGATGGCTTGATTTTACTCCAAAACGACCCAAATTACGATTTCCGCATGGTTTATTACAATGCAGATGGACGTGAAGGAAGCATGTGTGGCAATGGCGGACGATGCACTGTGCGTTTTGCCGAAGATTTAGGCATTTTTAAAGAAAACACCACATTCATAGCCGTTGATGGTGAGCATACCGCCCAAGCAGATAGCGAAGTAATTTCATTAAAAATGGGTGAAGTTCATAGTCTCGAACGCCACGAAACTTATGATTTTATGAATACGGGTTCGCCCCACTATGTAGCATACGTAACTACTATTGAAGCCTACGATGTGTATGCTGAAGGAAAAAGAATTAGGTATTCGGACGAGTGGGTAGCACGAGGAGGTACCAATGTAAATTTCGTAGAAATGCTCACTGATGATACAATTTATGTACGCACGTATGAGCGTGGTGTAGAAGACGAAACCTATTCTTGCGGAACTGGCGTTACGGCTTCTGCCTTATCGGCCTGTTTGCGTCATGGCATGAAAAGTCCAATTAATGTCATTACCAAAGGCGGAAACCTCAAAGTTTCGTTCAATGAAGATTTCTCAGATATTCACCTCATTGGGCCAGCCATTAAAGTTTTTGATGGTGTGCTGTAATCATTTCTTCAGCAAGATTCAAAAAGCCTTGACATTTCCATAAAAGTCAAGGCTTTTTTATGTTTTGAAAAACATTTACAACCAAAAACATTGCATAATCAAACAGGAGTGCATAATTTCGAAAACCTAACTTAAACACGAAAATACAATGACTGAATTTGTTTTAGCTATTGAATGGGAAGGCTTTGAAAAAGATAAATATGTACACACAGTTTTAGAAGATAATATTCTGCCTCCTTACATTGCCCAGTGCCGTTGGTTTGCAGGAAAAGCTCGCCAAATCAAGCAATTAAAAGTAAGAGATGCCGTACACTTTGATAACTTTATATTTATGACTTTCGAGTCTAAATACGAAGAAGGTGATAGCGAATTATATCTCTTACCACTCGCATTTGTGGAAGAAGGCACGCAAGAAATAGCGGAGAAAGGTATCTTAAGCAAAGCCAGCATGGATGATAAAACTGGCTATTTAGTCGATGCTATTTATGATGAAAATTTCAGAAATGCTCTATTTACCAGCGTTTATAATAAAACAACTTACAATCAATCGAATGAAGATAAACTTGTTTTCTTCAATGGGAAAGCATTTATAGCTGAATCAGAAGTGATTGATTCTTTCTTACCAAACATTGATTCTTCCAATTCGGCAATGGTTTTTGGAGGCAAGTATTTCTTAAAACTGTACCGAAAACTATTCACAGAAACAAATCCAGAAGCAGAAATGGTTGAGTTTATCACCCAACACTCTGACTTCCGAAACATCCCACGATTTGCAGGCAGTATCACATGGAAACGTGCCAGTAATATCGAAATAACATTTGCCGTAATGGTAGAAGTTATCAAGAGTGAAAAAGATGATTGGAGCATGACAGGCGACTATCTGAATGACTTCTTGGTAGCTTTTGTCGATGGTAATTTTCAGATTAAAGAATCTGTTTTTGGTAAAGTAGCCTTATTAGCTCACAGAACAGCCGAAATGCACAAAGCTCTTTTTGCTCTTCGGGGTGCCGATACCTTCAATGCTGAGCCTTTCGACCGCCAATATCGTAGGTTTTTACACCAAAAAATGGAAAATCTCCTCGAACGCAGGTATAATCTATTAACCGATAACTATTTACGTCTCGATGAGCAAGCTCAAACATTGGCTTGGAAATTCATGGAATCGAAAGATTTAATTCTCGATTTTGTTGACCAAGTGCTTACCCGTCCTCTTTTATCTTATCGCACACGTATTCACGGTGATTACCATTTGGGGCAAGTTTTGGCAACTGAAAATGACTTAGTAATCATTGATTTTGAGGGAGAGCCTGAAAGCACCATTGCTGAACGAAAAATTAAACATTCGCCGCTAAAAGATGTGGCAGGAATGATTCGCTCATATCACTATGCTGTATCTGCAAAACTGTATAATTCGGCCGAAACAAGTGATATTGACGAACTTCAACTACAACGTGCCGCCGACCGTTGGTATAAACTCATAAAAGATACATATCTCGAAGAGTATCTATCGGTTTTCGGCAATCCGCACCCACTATTCCGAGATAACAACGAAATCAATTACCTTTTGCTTTTCCACTTGCTTGAAAAAGCCGTCTATGAAATTGGCTACGAAGTAAATTATCGTCCAAGTTGGGTGAAAATTCCGTTGAAAGGCATTGCCGAGGTCTTGGCAGAAGTAGAAAAATTAAGAAGATAAAAGTGACTTAAATATTGATGAAGGAATATTTTAAACAAGTTTTTGAGCATGAACATTGGGCAAATCTCAAGGTTTTAGAGAGCATGATTGGTGCCACTGAAATTTCCCAGCGAATTATTGAAATTTTTTCGCATACTATTGCAGCACAACGTATCTGGCTCGACCGCATCAATGGTAATAAAACAGAACTAAAAGTTTGGGAAGTTTTTGATACGAATATTATGCTCGAACTGTTGGAAATCAATTATTCCGATATCCTCAAAGTTATTAATAATCAAGATTTCGAGCGATTAATTGCTTATCAAACCTCAAATGGGCGGCATTTTACGAGTACTATCAACCAAATCCTAAGCCATTTGGCTTTACATGCTTCCTATCATAGAGGTCAAGTTATTTTACTTCTCAAAGGTAAAGTTGACACATTACCTACAACCGATTATATCCTTTACTTAAGATAAATTATAAAAATGAATCACATTCCAAGCCTTGACGACATTAAAAAAGTTCACGAGCGTATCAAACCGTTCATTCATCAAACGCCAGTGCTTAGTTCAGTAAGCATCAATGAGCTTGCGGGTTGCGAAATATTCTTTAAGTGCGAAAACTTTCAAAAAATTGGAGCATTTAAAGCACGAGGTGGTATGAATGCCGTTTTATCTTTATCAAAAGAAGAGCAAGAGAAAGGTATCACTACCCACTCGTCGGGGAATCATGCCCAGGCCATTGCTTTAGCGGCTAAAACAGTCGGTACAAAGGCCTATATAGTAATGCCAAGTAATGCTCCAATTATCAAAAAAAATGGTGTAAAAGCCCTTAATGGAGAAATCATCGAGTGCGAACCAACACTCGATGCAAGAGAATCGACAGTTCAACAAGTAATTGACCGCACAGGAGCCACATTTATTCATCCATTCAACAATTATGATGTCATTGCAGGGCAAGCGACTGCAACTCTTGAGCTCATAGAAGAAGTGCCTAATTTACAGGTTGTGATGGCTCCCGTTGGTGGTGGTGGCTTATTAAGCGGGACAGCTCTTACAACGCATTATTTACTCCCTGAAGCAGAAATAATTGCGGGCGAACCAGAAGGTGCAGCCGATGCCGTTTTATCATTCAAAAGTGGAAAAATTGAGAAAGCACCTTATATAAAAACCATTGCAGATGGCCTAATGACCAATCTGGGCGACAAAACACTTGAGATTATCAGAATGTATGTAAAAGATATTATTCTCGTAAGCGATGAGGAAATTATTGCCGCTATGCGGCTAATATGGGAACGCTTAAAAATTGTGATAGAACCATCATGTGCCGTTCCATTCGCTGCTTTATTAAAACAAAAGGAGAGATTTGCAGGCAAGAAAGTAGGAATTATTCTTACGGGTGGAAATGTAGATTTAGGTAAACTACCATTCTAAAATTAAAAAGGTGAGTTTGAAAACTCACCTTTTTAATTTCTATTCAAACAAATCAACAAATTCAAATTTTTCGCCATCAAAAAGCCCTAAATCACTGAGCTTTAGAGCTGGTATAACTAACAATGCCATAAATGATAAACTCATAAATGGTGAAATCAAAGTACTTCCGAGTTGTTCTTTCACAAAACGGTCAATTTTTGTGTAGCTTTCCGCCACTTTATAACCATCATCACTACTCATCAAACCCGCAACGGGTAAGCCAAGCACGCCCCGTTTGGTATTACTAACAGCCGAAACTCCACCTTTCTCTCGAATAATTAAGTTAATTGCCTCACAAATTGAATAATCGTCCACCCCTACTGCAATGATATTATGCGAATCATGCCCAACTGAAGAAGCAATAGCCCCCTCTTTCAAACCATAATTATTGATAAATGCAATAGCAGGCGGAGAAGTTTTATAGCGATTCAACACTACAATTTTCAGAATATCGTGCTCTAAATCAGATACAACCAAACCATTTTCGATTTTGGGTTCAACAAAAAATTCATTTGTAATCAGTTGTCCATCAATGGTTTGTATGACTCGCATTCGTTGAACATTTTTAGGGGCGGCAATTTCAATTTGTTTAGGTTCAAGTGGTTCGCAATCAAAATTATTTATTATCTCGCTCTGTAAATCTTCAATCAATGATACACCATTTTCTGCTACTTTTTGTCCATTTATATAGGTTTCTTCTACCTTAAACTCATCTAAATTATTTACAATTATAAAGTCAGCCCAATCTCCTTCTCGAAGCAAACCAATATTCATTCTGTAATGCAAAACTGGATTAATAGTTGCCATTCTTAGCACTTTAAATATATCTATTCCTTTGGCGACTGCTCTTTTTACCAGCTGATTTACGTGCCCTTCTACTAAATTATCAGGATGTTTGTCATCTGAACAAAACATCATATTAGCATAATATTCATCAGCTAACGGAATCAATGCTTCAAAATTCTTGGCAGCACTACCTTCTCGAATCAATATTTTCATGCCAAGCTTTAGTTTTTCTAAAGCCTCACCTTTCGTAAAACATTCATGGTCGGTTTCAATTCCTGCTTCAATATATTTTTTTGCAGCGGCACCACGTAAACCAGGAGCGTGACCATCCACTGGTTTATTAAATGCGTTTGCTAAAGCAATTTTTTGCATTACTATTGGGTCTTCGTGCAGTACCCCTGGAAAATTCATCATCTCTGCCAAATAGCCAACTTCTTTAAAAGTAAATAAATGAGCTATGTCTTTTACCGTAATCTCAGCACCCGCTGTCTCAAAACCTGTAGCAGGCACACACGAAGGAGCACCAAAACAAAACTTGAATGGAACACGACGCCCATCTTCTATCATAAACTCAACGCCTTTTACCCCCAAGACATTAGCTATTTCGTGTGGGTCAGAAACAGTACCTACGGTTCCATGCACAACCGCCAGCCGAGCAAATTGAGCAGGTGTAAGCATTGAGCTTTCAACGTGTACATGAGCATCAACCAAACCAGGTAGGATATACTTCTCACCTTGTTTTTCATCTCCTTGGAGATTTATTTGATGGATTCTACCATTTTTAATAATCAACGTTCCGTACGAAATCGTTCCATCAAACACATTTACTATATTGGCACTTAAATTTATCATTGAAGAAATTTAGGATTCACATTCTATTAGTTGTGTAAAATAAATCTTTTTTTACAAAAAATATTAATCAAAGAGTAATTATTGTCGAAATTAAGTTAAAAGTTCTGATTTAGATAAAAAGTACATTTGAATTGTGACCAAAGAATAGATATGATAGTCTAATTAAGGAAGTCGCTTAAAATGTAAGTTTAAAAAGAGTGAACCTTTTAATTCGACAAGTTGCTGAGTGATTTCGAGAACTTCGTAGGGAGAAATCTCTGCGGAGTTTTTTTACTCAATACACTACAAAAAGTAAAAAAGTCATCCAATAATATCAGATGACTTTAAGTCTATTGAGTGAACCTTTTTGAATATTTTTACGATAATAGCCGTATTATTCTACGCTATTATTTACTTGTGTGTATCTTTTGCGAACACTCTACATTTATCCAAAACCGTGCCAAAAACTTATTAAATGGATATTTTTAAAATTATATCTATTTGCCTATTATATCAATGAGTTAGCAGTAAAATTCAGAATTCACTTTTTTTTGGCATAGATTTTGATAGCGAACCTGCATTTATTTATGCTTCTTTGTTTTAGCTACGACTTGACCAGTCATTTCACCTTTCATAAAATTTCTATGAAATTTTGATACTTTTCTATCTAATCTACGTTTAATATCATTGAATGAATATATACTCCTCATTCTCTTTTAACAATGATAAATCACAGTGATAACGTTTCACGGAGTTTCAAAGAAAAAAAACGTAAAGATTTAATGGCAAGTTTAGCAATTGATGCCTTAGGAATGGCTTCTTATCTGATTCCTGCATTTGGAGAAGCGGCAGATTTAGTAATTGCTCCAATTGTTTCTATTTTAATTTATGCGGTTCACCGTACAACACTTGGAGCAGTGGCAGGTTTCTTAGAAGAAATTATTCCTTTTACTGATGTCATTCCAAGTGCCACCATTATTTGGTTTTATAGGTATTTCCTGAAAAGGCAAGATACTTATAATGAATTTATGAGTCAATTTAATAAAGAGAACTCAATCATCATTCATACAAAATAGGTAAAAACAAAAAGCGTCTTGTAAAAACTACAAGACGCTTTACTTATTTATGATATTTAGATTAGAAGTGTCGTTCGCCAGACTCACGTTTTGCTAACATAACAGCACCTGCCATCGCTACCAAAAACAAAATAGAAATTAATTCAAATGGCAACAAATATTCTCCATACAGCGATTTCCCTAAAACCTCTACCATACCAGTCTGAGAAGTAAAAGCATTTCCGTCTATTTTTTCCTTACCAGCTCTTCTCAAAAATATAATTAAGATACTACCCAACAAAAGAGCGGTTATCACCGCAGTAGTAATTAATTTATTATTCTTCATTTCATCTGATTCTTGTTTCATATTTAAGAACATAATCACGAACAAGAACAAAACCATAATAGCACCTGCATACACAATGATATTTACAGCAGCTAAAAATTGTGCATTTAATAAAATATAATGTGCCGAAATCGAGAAAAAGGTCACGATTAAATAAATGACACTATGCACTGGGTTTTTCGACATAATAGTACCTAATGCACCAAAAAGTGTCAGTACTGATAAAATTGCGAACGTGTACCAAATTGGAGGTAAACTAAGTATATTTTGCATATTCTGGTTAAAATCTAAGGCTTAATAAAAATTATTTCCAAAGCTTCATGGCATCTTCCTTGGTCCAAGCATCTCTCTGGTAACGATGATTCATATCTTCTACCAATTGGTCTTTTCCATAAATTACATCTGAACGGTCTGTAAATACTGGTACAAACTTATCGTGACGTAGGTAAACTGCTTGTTTCGGGCAAGCTTCTTCACAAAGTCCGCAAAAAATACAACGAAGCATATTAATCTCATATACTGCGGCATACTTTTCTTCACGATAAAGATGCTCTTCTCCTTTAACACGCTCTTGAGCTACCATTGAAATAGCTTCAGCTGGACAAGCCACTGCACAAAGCCCACAGGCCGTACAACGCTCACGTCCTTCTTCATCTCTCTTCAAGATATGATGCCCACGAAAAACTGGTCCTAAATAACGTTTTTGCTCAGGATACTCGATTGTTGGCTTCGCTTG
>JACCEC012775517.1_pt1 | contig 23907 bp, 28 predicted proteins | sample 7450121 | NCBI WGS metagenome assembly JACCEC01 (sample SAMN15323455, study PRJNA562643) | freshwater metagenome | isolation source: river surface water | place: USA:Blue River Watershed | collected 2017-08-18 | reverse complement strand
TCATCTAGTAATATAACTAGAGTGTGTGTGTTCAACGACTATCTCCTAGTGAGAGTAGGGCTCAAGTGAGTGGGTATGGAATCCCTTAAATCGAAACGATTGCTCTTAAGTAATATTTAATATTACAAGATGAAGATATAGTCTAAACATGTAACATTGTTAGTGTTACATCCTCTAGGATGAAAAACCCTAGTTGTCTAGTGAAAGCTAGAGATGCAGGTAAAGCTGCTGGGTAGTCTAACGAACTACTTGAATATACTTGCCAACGTTGATGCCAGGTTCTATTCTTAAAGTATATGGTAAATTTAAAAAAGACACAACTAAAACTTTAGGTATGTCTAAAAAGATAGTATCTATAGGAAATGGAGATAAAACATTGTCTCGTAACTTTTCTAATAACGGGGAGTCCCTTAGAGCTTCATAATACTACTTACACACCGAAAGGTATATATATAGTGTAATACCTTTAATATAATGGTTAAAGGAATAGTGAAAACTTATGAAGATTGGGTAATCATCGTAACGAAGCACCTTCAACGACGAGAGTCATCTAGTAATATAACTAGAGTGTGTGTGTTCAACGACTATCTCCTAGTGAGAGTACGGCTCAAGTGAGTGGGTATGGAATCCCTTAAATGGAAACGTAAAGATCTAGAAATAGATAAGATATAGTCTCGACTGTATTACTACCCACATGTAATACACCTCTAGGATGAAAAACCCTAGTTGTCTAGTGAAAGCTAGAGATGCAGGTAAAGCTGCTGGTTATGTATAACGAACTAACTGAAGATACTAGTATGATGGGGATCAATTAAACTTAATGATATTACTAGATAATTTTGTTTCTGATAGATTTAGTATCTATGAAGCACACTATAATATTGTTGGGTATAATGCACCTTTTGAAACAAGTGGACTTATGACTATGCAATCTCCTGGTAATGCTTTATTAGGAGAATGGTTAAAAGTAACTGAAGAAGAAAATGATGATGCATTCTGGAAAGAAGTAAGTTAAAGGTAATAAGATGCAAGTTTATAATAATGTAACAGATGATGTTCTAGCACCAGTATTATACGGAATGAATAATAATAATGGTATAAACGATTATTATAGAGAAAAGCTTGATAGAATGAAAAGTTATGTATCTAAAGATAGTTATTATTTAGAAAATTATAGAGAAGCTGAGTATAAGCATAGTGATGAATATATTAACAGAGTTAAAAGGTCTTTAAGAGATTTAGAACTATCTGGTAATGATGAAGATACAATATATTATTACAAAGATACTAGAGAAGCTAATTTAAGAACTATTGAATATATCATGGCTAATAAAAGATTAAGAAATCTATATGATAGAGGTCTTATTAATGGTTACAGTGATTCTGGCTATGTACATAATAAATATGAAGCAGAAGTTAGATACATGTCTGTTATGGATGGTCATTTCAGTGATGAAGATGATATGATAACAGAGTACATTAATGATGATATGGAAGAGATTAGTAATAGTGATAGAAATATTATAGTTGCTAACTGGAATAGAGCATTAGACATGTTTAATAAGAATATAGATCCTACTAACAAGTAGGATCTATATATCTTTTTCTTTTTTGGTTTTTGCTATCATGTTCCAATAAATAATATCTGTAAAATATACATTAATAAACACACCTAATGATTTAGCTATTGCATTAAACACTTCCTTGTTAATCTTTGTACCTAACTTAAAATTAATTATAGCTGGTACATATAGATTTTTATTAACCATAGGATTATCTACTACATTAAGAAGTCTATTTTGTTGTTCAAGCCAATCTATACCATTGTATTTAATAATATTTTCAATGTTTAAATTTTCTAAAACTTTAGGTGTTAAATCATAGTCAGAGTACTCTATAAATTCTACTTCAACATTTTTAATATAAGATTTAAATGTATCTTTAAATTTGTTTAACTCATCCTCGTTAAAACTATAAGGATATGTATTTACATATAAAGTTTGTAAATCAACTTCTTTATTTTTTAAATCAGAATAAAAATCTAATGTTATGTTATCTATAATTTTATATATAAAACTAGGTAAACTATATAAAAGAATATTTTTATTTCTAGTTTTATAATAAGTATTGAAAACACTATATGGTATATAACCAAATGTATCGTTAGTTCTTAGATTATAATTCTTATTAAATATATCACTAGCAATATCTTCGTTAATAGAAGATAACATAGTGATTCTTGTATCAAATAGCTCATCCATACCAATATAAATATTATTCATATTTCTCCTTGCTTTTGAATTTCATCCAAAGCATCACCTACTGTTATTGTTTTGTTGTGTAATATATTTTTCATAGTACTAAGCAATAGATTTTGTTCGTCTTTGGTATAACTTTTAAATACATCAAAATTAATACCAGTATTTTGATATATATTATTTTCTTGGAATTTAATAAATAAACTAGCTTCTAAAAAACTATTATTTAACATAGGATTATATATACTTGTACCAAATATATATAACTCTCCTACATTACTTATTCCCGTTCTATTATAATAAGATTCTTTTAAAAATTCTTTGGTTTCAATAAGATTCATTTTATGTTTCATATTGATTAAATCATTTTTAATACTATTTATAACAGGATACTTTAATATATAATCTTGATAATTGTTTAGGTATATATCCAACCCTTTTATTATATCTGAACTCAAATTCTTAAAAACATAATTACCTTCTAATTCGTTGTTCTTTTTTGCATCTTGGTAAGTTTTGAGTTCATTATCTCCAAAAAATAGGCAATAGGATCCATCCATACATATTCCATTTCAAAGATATTTCTTACATCTTCTTCATCTTTTTGTTTAGTATTACAACTAGGACATAAGAAGTTATTAGTTCCTATATTAGCTATTGTATTATAACTAATAAATTCCATAATATTTTTCATATAGATATTATAAAGATAATTATCTTGTGAAATTTCATTTAGCAATTCATCGATTGTTTCTTCATCTGTGAATTCTTCACCTTCCACTATAACAGAAGTAATATAACTATTATAAGTACCTAGTACACTAAGTTCTATAATTTTTTCTATCTCTTCTTTCTTAGCATCATATGTAAGATTCCCAACATTATAAAGTTTGCTTACTAAATCATCATACCATTTATCACCTCTAGTAATAAACTTATTAATAACAGGATTACTTAACTTAAATATTAACTCACCACTTTCATAAGGTACAATAATAGTATTATATTTATTATCTTTAATATATTCATTTCTGTAAGTTTCTAAATCTTGTACAGTAACACTACCACTATTTCTTCTAGATATAATATCTAACATAACATCAGTTACTCTAGTACTATCTATTTTAACTAAATCTCTAGGGTCAACTTTACTATTAGTAACAAAATTACATTTAGGTACACCATTAACTATATCAGTAGTTTTAGCACAAGCAATAGTAACTATATTACCATTAGGGTATAAACTTAAAGAAGCACCAACTATTTCTAATGCTATATCTTGTACAGGAACAAAATCATAAAGTGTTTTATCTTCAGGTATCGCTAATGTTGTATCGAATATATATTTAGAAATGAACTCTGTTATCTCTTTATATAATTTAATCTTTTTATTACTATATAATAAACCACCAGTATCTACATCAGATTCTATATTTAAATCTCTAAGCTTTTTCTTTAAATCATAAACAGCATTAACAGGTGGTACTAAAATAGTAATTCTTATTCCTGTATTCCATAAAGGTAGTTGAATATTTTTACCAACTCTAGTAACATTTCTAATTTTATCTATAGCTGATCTTTTAGTATTACCACTTCTTATATTAACTTCTTCAAATCTAATAAATTTATCTTTATAAGGTATTTCAGATTTTATGTTATCACTAGGTTTAATTTTTCTAAAGAATCCATGTTCTACACTATAAGGAACAGTACCAAGATTAGTTAATACCGCATGTGATGTATTAATATCTTTATTAAATAACTCTTCTTTTATCAAAGCTGAATCTTGAATGTAGTCATAAAGTATAGAATTAGGAACAGTAGGTAAAGATATTATTTCTTCATCTTTTAATTCTTCATTTGTAATAAATTTTTTATATATACCAAGATTATCTTTTTCTTTTAATTCAGATAAATTTTTTTCATATTCATTATCTTGATGTTCTAATAAATTCTCAACTGATTCAATACCTTCTGTAATAACTATTTCCTCTGTATTATTTATTGGTGTATCTTCTATAATATCACCAGCTATTATTTTTACTGATTCTATATCGTCATTTTTTTCCATTATAACTCCTCTGTCAATTTTAAAACATTTACAGTATTACACAAAACAGATAATTCAGATTTTTCTTTTTCTAAATAATATCTATTTTCTAAAAAATCAGTATAATCATCATCATCAGATTTTACAATACCACTTTTAGTATCTATTTTACCTTTAAAGTTTTTAAGATTACCTAATAAATAATTTAAAGAACTTTTATAACCTTTTACTTTTTCATTATCACCATCAATAACATTTTCTATTGAATTTTCAATTGAAGTAATTAAATTATTAGTATCTTTTTTTAAAGTATTCCAATCACCATTTATAGGTACTTCTTTTTGATGTACCCCATTTGTCAAAACATTATCTTTTTCCACATCATATCCTTTGTATGCGTATTTCATATATAATACTTGGTAAAATTAATCTATGATATTTATAATAAGGATAACTTATGTTAAAAAGTGTATTTGAAGGTAGAGAAAGTGTTCAACAAACTTATGATAATATTCTTATTTATTTAAACAGTATATTAAGTAAAGATTCAACAGATGAACTAAATGTAGATTTAAATGTTTTAGAAGATATGTTAACGCTAAATGATAATAATGAAGATTATGCAATATTTAAAATGGAATTTTTTAATATTCTAGATAAGTATCTTTTATTATTTGGTATTTTAATAAAAGAAGAAAAAACATATGATGTTTATTTTAAAACATGTTATTTATTATATAATTTAAGTATTTTAGATTATTATAAAGAAGAAGTAAGTATTATCTTACATGGTGATTATAACGAAGATGATAAAGTTTATTTATTATTTAGTTTATATTTTGAAGAAACAAGTGATGTAATAGAAGCGGTAGATACTTCACCATTATTTTTTAATATAATAGAAAATAATATTAAAGAAGAAAAAACATATAATATGGATTTAATTCAAAGAGCTGTTATATTTAGTAAGTATGATGAAAAAATTAAGTCTACAGTGTTATTTAAAGAAATCATGACAGGTGATAAGATTTATAGTCTTTCTATTAAAAATGATTTAAATATTATTAAAGATGAACTTACTGAAAGAGTATTTAAAAATTTAATAAATATATATGAATATAAAGATGAATTAGTAAGAGTAAGTGATGAACTTGTATTTACATTATTATTTTATCATTATGATGTTATTATAGATTTAACGAAAGTATTAGATAGAGATTATATATTAAGTCTATTTAATAAACCTATATTAGAAATTGATAATATAATTTCTAATGTTAATTTAAGATTAACAACAATTTTAAATGGAGCTAAAGATGAATAAAGTAGAGTATTTATTATATGCTTATAAAAAAGAAATATATTTAGATAATATTTGGTATTTAGAAATGTTTAGTATTCATACCGAAAACAAAGAATATAAATATATCGTTATTAAAGATAATATTAAATATCTTAAAGTAGATGAACATCTTTTAGAAACAACTACACTTAATGATAAACCAATATTAAATATAACAGATACTATTAAACTTAAGAAATTTGATATACCTTGTCTTAAAGAAGATGTTTATACTTCTATAGGTATATTTATAGCTAATATTTTAATTGTTGCATATCCTTTTAATAATAAAGTTGATTATATTAATAATATTTTTACACCTAAGGTTTTAGAATCTAAAATACCTAACTTATTAAAAAATGGTATTATTACTGTAGAAGAAAAAGATAAGTTTGTTAATGCAGTAAGTTTCAGTCTTAATTTTAATAAATTATTTAGTTACTCTTTTACTAAAGTATCAGCAACACCAGCTCCTGGTATGGGTAAATATAAAAAAGAATTAAAAGCTAAATACGATAAAGAGTTTGGTAAAGATTGGATAGAAGATGAAATTAAAGCTTTACAATTTGTAAATGAATTAAAAGCTTATGATAATAAATATATTAATAAAGACCCTTCTTATGGAAAAATATTATCTGGTAAAATTGTAAATAACTCTAGACCTCGTATGTATATGTCATTTGGTGTTGAATCAGGTTTTGATGCAACAGGTAAAGATAGTACATTTGTTATTGAATCATTATCTGAAGGTTATCCAAAAGATAAACGTAAATTAAGAGCCATTATGAACTCAGCTAGAAAAGGTTCATACGATAGAGGTGCAGAAACACAACAAGGTGGTTCTTTAGTTAAAGAGATGCAAAGAGCTTCTAATACATTAGTTATTAAAGATGGTGATTGTGAAACAAAAGAAGGTTTACCTATATATGTAACAGAGAAAAATTTAAAAGTTTATAAAAATGTTTATGTTATAGAAAAAGGTGTATCTTTCTTTAAAGAAGATTTAAAAGAATATATAGGAAGTACTGTAAAGATAAGGTCTACACAATATTGTAAATATGTAGATAGTTTTTGTACTATTTGTGGTGGTAAAGATTTAGAGGAATATAAAAATGGTATTTCACTTTTGATTATTGCTTCTGGTGGAGTAGTTCTTAATATCTCTATGAGTAAGTTACATAAAGCAGCTAAACAGTTAGTTAATTTTGATATAACAAAATATATAAGATAAAAAAATATAACAATATATTATTAAAATACTATAAGGCGTAACCACTACATTTATTTGTAGTGGTTATATTATTGAAATAACCATGAAAGGATTTTTAAATGGATTTTAACGATTTAGAGAAGTTAGTTAAAGACGAACCTCAACAAGAAAAAAAACAATGGGATAAACCATACAATAAAGATTTCAAAAAGAAGCCATCTGTTAATATGTACGAAGTAGATACAATTACTTCTAAAAAAATAGATACTGATTCATTTGAAAAAGTTGGTAAATCATTTGCAGTTCATACTTTTGAAGCAGATGAAGATACTATGAAAAAAATAGCTGTTGTTGCTAATATTTTAGTAGAACAAGGTTTTGTATTTAGACATAATGGAAGAAGTGAAGATAAACTTCAAAACAAAATTCTAGAAATAGATAATATTAAAGTAGAACATTATTTACCGTATGTTAAAGGTTATAATGAAAATACTACTAAACCAGTATTAGTTAACTATTATGAATTACCTTTTAATCATGCTGCTGAGTTATATGGTCAAAAGTATAACGAACTTAAAAAAGGTTCTAGAGCAATCTATGCATCACAAGTACAAACTTTATTAGGTAAAGAATGTAATAATCCTGTTGACATGTTATTATGCTTTTCACCAGATGGTAGTGAAAGACAACCACCATATGAAAAAGGTAAAAAGTATGACTACAGTAAATTAGGTAGTTTAAACTTTTATTTAAGAGTTACAGATGTATCTGGAATTTCAGTTTACAACTTTAAAAATAGTGAAAGTATACAATCTCTAGTTAAACTTATAAAATAAATGATTATAATATATACTAAGGATTGGTGATGGCTAAAAATAAAAACAAGAATAAAGGAAATAACATGGTTGAAAATAATGACTTTGTACCAGAAACAGAACAAGTGATCTCTGAAGATAAAATCGAAGGTGGTGAACAACAAGAGCCTGAAGTTAAAGACACTGGTGTTGAACAAACAGAAGAAGTTAAAGATACACAAGAAGAAACAAAAGCTTCTGAAGCTGATGTACCTGATGCTGTAATTCAAGAAGATACTACTGAATCTAAAGAAGATGGAGTAGAAGAAAAACAAGAAGAACCTGAAGAAGTATTACCAGTTAAAAACTATACATTCTCTTTAACAGAAGCTATAGATTTTAGTAAAAGCAATTCTACTAAAGATTTATTGGAAAAATTACTTAGTGAAGGTCACTTAGATATTAAACTATTTGGTGCTGAACTTACTGATGTTATAAATGCTTATAACAAAAAATCAGAGTTAGAATCTAATAATGGAAATAGAAAATTATTCAATCTTTTAGTAAGAACTTTAAAAATTGAAAATGCTGCAGAGTTTAAATTCAAATTTGATGTTCTTAATAGAGTATTCTTAGAAGATGAAAACTTTAATCCAGTTACATTACTTAACTGTACATTATGGACTAAATCAGAAAAAGATATTGCTACATTTGCACAATTAGCAACTATTATTGAAGATCTTGCTGATAGAGCTACAAGAACTGAAAATAAGAAAAGAATAGCTAATTTAAGTAATTTAAATTTAGATAATAAATCTTTAGAAAACATTAAAAATTATTATAAGTTATAGTAGACATATGTCTACTATAACTCTATAGTTATTCGCAAAATATAAAAAAGGGATAAGATATGAAAACATTATTTTTAGAAAAAGATAGTTTTGCTAGAATTAAAAATATTAATAATAAATTAATAATGTATTATTCTAAAATAGATAAAACAGCTTTAGCAATAGTTAATCACAAAACTCTAGAAACTGAAGATGAAATAGAATTAAGTTTAGATAATACAATAGCTGATGTATTATATCTTAATGATTGTTATTATGTTTTATGTTATGATATAAATATACAAACATTATGTAAATTAATAGTTATAAATAACGATTTAAAGATTGTTGATATTATAGAGGTGGAAATATTTTTAGGTAGTACATATTATGCAGCTAGTTTTAACGATAAAGAATTAAACTTATATTTTAGTAATAAAACAGTATCAGGTAGTTCTAACCATACTTTTAAAAGTAACTTAAGTATAATATGTTATTATGATTATCAATCCTTTCTAGAAAAAGAAAAAAAAGATATAGACCAAGATGAAATAATAAGAGGTTCTTTGCAGGAAGATAATTATTATATATTATTAACAAAAAAAGAAATAATAACACAAGATATCAATACACTAGAAGTTATATCTAGAGAAAAAATTATATCTCCAGTTAATACAGAACAGATGGTGATGATAGAAGATGATATCATCTGTTTAATAACTGATGAATGTCAATATGTTTTAGTAAATCAAGTAGTACAAAAATTATAAAAAGGAAAATAAATAATGAATCAAAGTATATTAAAATATGTATCAATAGTAGGTGATAATGTTATCAACATTTCGGTAAAGGATTTAAAATCATTAGAAGATAGTTCAGATGCTTTTAGAAAAACTAATAACTTTAAAGTGTTTAAAGATGATAATGTTAATACATTAAACGATAGTTTAGAACTAAAGTTACCACAAGAAGTTTTAAATGTTATCAATTCAAAATCAGAAGTACCTTATACACTATATTTAATAATGTATATTATTAAAAGAATAGCTTGTACTAATAGACCACCTATTAAATTAAAGTCATTAAGTTTAGAAGAATACAATCTTTTTAAAAATTATTTAACTTCTCTACAACAGTAACATATGTTACTGTTGTAGATACTACTAAATATTATTTTTTGTTATTGCTCTTGTAAATATGTAACATACTACTGTTATTGTAGTAGCATTTAATATCCAATCAGTTTTTCTTCCTGTTGCTTTAAAACTAATTTCTTTTATTTTATTCTTAACATCTTTAAGATTACTATTTCCAGAAGACCAAAAACCTTTTAAAGAAGTTATATAGTTTAAATTACCGTTAGAGAAACTTTCTCCTCTACTATTAAGATATTCTAAAGAGTATTCTATAATTTTTTCTAAGAATTTTAAATCATTTTCATTTCTAGATATATACTGTAAAGTATTTTTAACATTATCAAAGTCTACATTTTTAATTTTACTTATAACTATTTTTATTAAACCACTGTTAATAAAGTCATTTTCAAATTTAACAATACCATTTATATAATTTATATAAACACTACTATTAGTAACATCTTTAATAAGTTTACCTTCACTTGTATTTTCTACTATAGTAGAAGATGATATTTTATCTTTAGTACCACTATGTGAAATATTAGCTATATATTTAATTAAACTTTTATAACTAGTTTGAATAGCGTTAATTGTTAATACAGCATCTAATGTAGATAATTTCATAATACTATCATAATATGTACCATCTTTTAATACTAATTCAGCTTTGTATTTAACAACACTATCCCAGCTACCTAATTTTTTAATAAGAAATTTAAATGTTAACTTTTCAAATACAGCTTTAGCTTCATCAACAGTTAATTTAGTTTTATAGAATTGATATAATATACTAGTTAAAATTTTATAACTCATAATTTCAAATAGTATCATTATAGCTTCTTCTTTTCTAGGATAATTAGAAGTTGAGTATTTATGTATTAAATAAATATTAATAAGGTATAAAGGGTTACTAGATACTTTCCATTCAGGTGTTATATCAGGTAAATCATTAGTCTTAACCATAAGTTTTTTTTCACTTACGTTAAATAGTGAAAAATATTTTTCACTGTCTAATTGTGAGAATACTGCATTATAGACACCTGTTAAGTTAGAACTAATAAACATCATAAAGTCATTATTTTTTTGTAACAATTCTATTTTAAATATCATTATTTTTCTTAATAAGTCTTCAGCTGCTTTATTAGTAAAGTTTTCTAAATGAAGTTCTTTATCTAATAATGGAATAAGTTGAGTTATCTTTTCCATTATTTTTTCTTTTCGTCTTTAGGTTTATATAATTCCACTAGTCTCTCACCAACTAGTTCACTTAACGATTTTTTATCAGAAGATTTTTTAACTAAATCGTTTATTTTAAAGTCTTCTTTTTTATCTTCTACATCAATTTCCATCTAAGACTCCTTAATCATTATTTTTCCATTAACAATTTCTAATCTGTAAGTTTTACTTTTATCAGAGATTATTAAAAAACCTGATTCAAAAACTTCTATAACCAAAGAAATATATTCTTTATCCTCTATTAATCTTTTACCTTTACCAATTATAGAGATACCTTTACCATTTAGAATTTTAAATTCATTTTCTAAAATTGTACTATCCCAAAATATATAGTAATCTTTTTTGTATTCTACACTATTATTTTTACTAATAACATAATATGAATTATTATGTTTATCTCTAATAATATCTTTATTTTTCATAATTGGTTTTAATATATAACAATTACCTGTTAAAGGTAATACACTATCTTTTTTAGGTTTATAAATTCTAGAATCTAGAGAGTATCTTATTTCCCAACCAGCTTTATTACCTATCTTAACATTAAAAAATAGGTTCCCATTAGTATCGACACTGGTTGCTGTTAAACAACTTTGTGTATTTTCTGGATTAACGTAAACAATAGACCCCATACCACTTCCTTATAATATATCAATAAATATTATATATGGTTATCGCATATTATTGAAATTTATATTTAAAGGTACTTTATGAAAGGGATAAAAATAGATAATAATCTTATTACTAAAAAAATAGATTACAGTTTCTTAGAAACTAAATATGGTCAACCCATAGAATCAGATTTTAATTATGATTATAAAATAGAAGATTTAAAAGATGCTGATAAAGCAGCTAGATTAATAAAAAAACATATTGATATGGATTCTTACATCGCTATAGTTACGGATAGTGATTGTGATGGTATTAGTTCAGCAGTGGTTCTAACAAAAGGTTTAGTAAACATATTAAGTGTCAACCCTAAAAAAGTTATTACTATTGTTAATAGAAGAAAAAATGGTAATGGTTTTAATAAAGAACTTATAGAAGAAATAATTAAAGTAGATAGTAAGAAGAAAATAGGTTTACTTATAGCAGCTGACCATGGCTCTAATGATAATGATATGTTTAAAATATTAAAAGAAAAAACTATTATGGAACTTCTTATAACAGACCATCACACTATAAAATATTATCCTACTTATGCTGATGTATTTGTAAATCCTTTAAGAGAAGATAGTACATATGATAAATCTATATCAGGATGTTGTGTAGCTTTTATGGTTATTATTAAAACTTATAATTTATTATTTAAAACTACTAATTATAATGGTTGTAACGAATTGCTTCCTTATGTAGCTGTTTCAATAGTAACAGATTGTATGGAAATATCTTTACCTTATAATCGATTTTTAATTAACCGTGGTTTAAGAGTAATGAATAGTAGTAAATATGAATTTTGGGATTTACTTAAACAAAAGTTAGGTATATTTAAATACAGTGAAACAGATATAGGAATTAAAATAGGACCACTAATCAATTGTGGTAATTGTCTTAATAATGAAGCAGTAGTTTATGAGATGTTGATGGAAGATAATTTTACTAAATTAGAAGATTTAATTAATAGAGTTATGGAACTTAACAATTATAGAAAACTTTTAACTAACAAATATGCTACGAGGGTTATAGAAAATTTTACTAATGATAGTGTTGTTTGTGAAATAATAGATATTGAAGAAGATGCTTTAATTAATGGTAAAGTAGCATCTAATGTTGGCGGAACTTTTAATAAACCTACTGTTATATTTACAGAGATAGAAAATGATGTTTTGGTTGGTTCAGGAAGAGGTATAGTTAAAAACCTTAATATATTAGAAATTATGCATGAAATTAATAAAACTGATAACAATATATTTTTAAAATATGGTGGACATGAAGGTGCTTTTGGTTGTAATGTAAATAAAACATTGTTTCCTAAATTTAAAGAGTTATTTAATAAATATGTAGAAGATAAATATAAAAATATTAAAGATAGTGATTATGTATATCCAGATGCTTTTGTTCCTAGTAACTCTATTAACATAGATTTATACGAACAACAACAAAAATATGCACCATTTGGTATTAACTATGAACCACCAGTATATTTAAGCAGATTAAGATTAGAAAGAATTATACCTATAGGTCCAATATGTAAATTTGTATTTTCACCAATAACGTATAAAGACAGAATAGAGGGTATATATTTTTTTAATGACACATCAGTTACTAAAGACAATGTAAAAGATTTTTTAAATCAAAATGTTTATGTTGCTTATAAATTAAAAATGAATAATTTTAGAGGAAGTTATACACTTACTTTAGAAGTTGTAAGAATGGAGTTAATAGATGGCTGAAAAGATTTTTCCTTCTCTCAGTACAGCAGGTTATGTTACTGATAGAAATATAGTTTTAAAAAAATTACTACATATGTTTGTAGACAGTGATGAGAATCAATCTAATTACTATAATGTAAAAAGTCATAAGTATATTATAAATGAAAATGAAGATGGTTATGCTACAGCAAATGCTATTAAACAAGCTTTATCTGTGCTTTATGGATATTATTATGATAGTGTTACTGTAGATGTAACATATGAATTTGTAGAGATTAAATCCATATGGGTTTATTCTATAAGTATAACAGCTATTTATAATACTACTACTTATACTTTAAAAAATGATATTGCTAATAATATATTAATTGGGGAACAATAATGGAAACAAAAGAAGAATTAGAAAAGATGATTAGTTCTATCAATACAGTTCTTGTAAGTGATAGAGTTAAATTAGACCAAAATGTTTTTATAGAAAGACACTTACCAACTATAGTTAAAAATGGTAACTTACCTACTAAAGATATTCAAGCTGAATTAATAAAATTAGCTGGTAACGATATTAAAGTAATAGATTTAATAGATGAATCTGGTAATGTAACTATTTCACTACCACCTGCGATAGGTAGTTCTAAAACTATTAGTAATCAAGGTGGTAAATTAGCTGGATTAAATAGAACTTTTTCTGATTTAGCAGAGTCTATAAGAATGGGTAATACAGAAGCAGCTCAACAAAAACTTAAAACTGTATTAACAGAAAACAAAAAAGATATAATCGAAGCTATAAGTGAAAATCCTTGGGAAAGAATTGTATCACACTTTAATAAAGATGGTAAGATAAAACAAACACAACCACATAAAAAAGAAACAATATCATTCGACTATGATTAGTCGAATGATATCAGTTTATTATTCCGTACACTAATGTTGAATCAGTATTAATATTTTTTTTAATAGTACCAACAGATAACTCAATTTTTTCATTATTAACATATGTAATAACTAGTTTGAATTCATTATCATCAAACGGATATTTATCATTACCGTGAATATATAATGCTACATTCCTACTAAAAATATCTAATATTAATTTATTATCTAATAAAGATTCTGTTTTAGTAGAAACTTTTAAAACATCTTTACTCTCTTTATAAAGTTTTTCACAAACATCTCTTTCTAATTGTATTACACTACTCATTATTTACCTCTCTTAATTTTATCATAAGATAAGTAGTTTCATTTTTTAATGTTTGATTATAAATCGAATAGTAACCTTGAATAACACCTAATAAAGTTTTTACTTCATCATCTAGTTGATAAAAAACAGTTACATTCATACCAGGTTTTATGTGTCTGTGATTACTCATGTTCCATCTAAATTTGTATAAACCCATGTTTTTATTAGCTAAGTTAGAATGATATCTAAATACATTATCAATATTACCAACATATGTTTCAGACCTTAAACCGTCTTGTGTTTCATAATGGTCAGAACCAAGTTGTGTTTTGCTGGTATAATTTATTTTATCGTTAGTGACAGTAGAGTTATAGTTATATATATTTTCCATACTACTATAAGTAACAGCATTACCATCGTTTATAAAATCTCTTTCACCTTTCTCTATCATATCTACTTCAGAAGTTGCTATCTTTAAGATATTGTTCTTATTGTCATAAGTATTGATAGCTGCTTTGGACCTTTTATTGGCACTGTGATAAATATATAAACTATTATAGATATCTTGTTTAATAGTATATAGAGGAAATATAAATAAACAAGGTTTATAATTTAAAATGTCTTGTCTAATATTTTTTATGTAAAATCCAATATCACCAGAATAGATACCATATTTTGTATCTTGTATATAACTAGGAACATCTGTTAAGAATGTTCCTGTTGGGATAATAATTTGATTAAATAATTTAGTATTATCTGGTTCTACTATATTAATCAAAGGATTTAATTTTTCACCGTTTATACTTACATTAGCAAGATTTTTATTAAGAATAGTTACCATTACATCTTTAACATTAGTACTTTTATATATACCATCTACATTAATACTTCTAATAACTTCTACAGATTTTTCCATAAGTTGAAATGAAACTCTTATTAAAGATGCTTTATTTAATATTTCTTTAGAGATATTACTTTTTATACCATTAGAATTTTTAGTATCGTTTATAAGAACAGCTTTATATGTTATATTTTCATATGCTGTGTTATTAAAAGATTTTATAATAGATATTTCTGTATTGTCTTTATAAGGTAATAATTCATAAGTGAAATCACCAAGACCCATGTTAAAATGTAAAAATATATCATCTGCTATTTTATTATTATAATCAGCTTTAAATTCTATAGATTCAAACATTGTTACTTTGATATCATAATCTTTATTATGTATTATTATTTTAAACTGTATACTTTCATATTCTCTTTCAGTAACACTAATTGCTTCTATCTCTCTTAATATTAAATTATATTGCATTATTCACTCTTAACAAATAACTTGTAAGAAATTTCTATTGCATTATCAATATTGTTAATCTTTTCTATATAATTACTTATATACTCTATAAAGTTTACCGTAGATGATATATAAGATAAAATAATTTTACTGTAGAATTCTATCACATCTATTTGTTGTTTAGATAAATGTAAATATACTTCTTCCGATATAATACCTTTACAATATTCATCTACAGTCTTCATAAAGTTTTCTTTTAAATCATTAGCAAGTTTAACATCATAATCAATACTAACAATATTTTCTTTAATATCTTTTACCGAACTTTCTAATTTACCAGTTAATGCTTTTAAATCTTTATTTAATAAAACAATGTAATCTTTTAATTCAAACATCTCAGGTGTTTTATCAACACCAAAACCATAGATACCATCTTGAACATCTATAATTATAATAGAATCGTTATTTAAACTTTTTTCTACTACTTTTAATAATGCATCATATTTTTCTTTTATGTCTTCTAGTTTAATTTTTAAATCATCATCTGTTTTACCGTAACTAATGTACTTAGAATCGCTTACAAGAGACGAAAGGTATTCGTTAATAGAAAGTTTGTGTGAAACTAAACTAAGAGCCTCAGGGTCTTCTATTACATCCGCAATGTATTTTATCTTTTTACTATCTACTTCAGGAACTTTAAAAGTATCGCTAACAAAAGATTTTAATTCAGCATTATCATATTTAGATACTTCCAATACACCAGTAGTTAAAGAATTAATTTCATTAACAATATAATTTCTTATTGCATTTTTAGTACCAACACCATCAACTTCAAACATTTTTTCATAATTTTCTAAAACTTCAAAACCTTTTAATTCTCTTATAACGTTTAAAGTTTCTAAACTCATATCTTGTTTTAAAAGATTAGTAAATTGTCTTAATGAACTTAACATACTATATAAGTTTTCAATATTCATCTCTTATTCCCCCATAGTTTTTCTTTAATTTTGTACTTGGTATTCTTACATCACCATTTAAGGTGTCTATAAAATATTCACCTTTTGTAATTCCATATGTATTTCTATTAGTCTCTCTTAGTTCTTTAGGTAATAACTCAAAGTCATCTTCTAATTTCTTAATAATTTCATTATCTACAACTTTTTTATTATTATAAGTTATAGTATTATAAAATGTTATAACATCTACTAAACTAATATCTGGAAAATTTGGTAGAGTAACTTTATGGTCTAACATGTTTCTACTTTTTTTATTATTAAGTAAAGCAATTAAACATTCAAAGTCATCTACATATTCAGGTATTCTCTTTCTCTCTCTTAGAGATAAAGGAATATTTAATTTAAAAGTTCTTAATATTTTACCTATGGTGAATTTAGTTTCAACTACTTCACCATGATTTTCAAAAACTTCACCATTAATCTCTGTTAAAGGGATTCCTACTAAATCTATATTATTGTGTTCTATTAACGCAATGGCGTGTGTTGTAACAGGATATCTTTTATAAAGATAGTAATCTAAGTTTTTTTCCATTATCTGCTCTTATAAAGATATACAGAATAAATAAAACATAAAATAGGAATTCTATAACAATCTAATTTTTTATTATCAAAATTAATATTATCTATTTGTTTTACTATATCTTCTGGAACAATATCTTTATTAGTAACAAAGTTATATAACAATATTTCAAATTCGTCATCTGTTGTACCATCGTAAAATTTATCGCTAACAAAATAATCATTATCTTCAAAGTATGGAACTAAATTAGTTTTATCAACACTATAAGCAACTCTTAATACATTCTTGTAATAAACAGAGTTATAATATATACCAGGTAAAGAACTACCTATCTTATCTATTCTATTTAAAACAATATTAGTAAACATACCATCAAAAATAGTAATGTCGTGTGTTCTATCACCAACCATTCTGTTAACATCAGCAAGTAGATTATAATCTATACCACTATAAGCTTTTATAATAAAGTCATTAAGATAAGGATCTATCATTTTACCATTATTATCTTCAATAGCTACATAATTCATCTTTCTATCATAATACTTATTAAAGTATGTGGTCATTACACCTTTAATAGTATTCATACCATAATCAAAATTATATGCATCTTTTTTTAATATAGTAGGTGATTGATTAGCAAATCTATACTCATTATTATAAACATAATTAGTAGCAACTTTATTAATAATATTTTCGTATAAAATTTTATCGGTACTGTATCCAAATAATTTAAAATTTATTTTATAAATATTATTATCTTCATAAGTATCTAATATAACTTCTTCTATTTTAAATATAGCTGTTTTATTATTATGTATTTTAGCAATGAATATATCATGTTGGTGTACTGTACCATTAATATTAATATATCCATCACCACCTAATTCACTAGGGTTAGTACTAGTTAACGGACTAGACATAATTATTTCTAAGTTCTCTATTTTTCTATAACTTTGTAAAGTTATGTTATAAGTAACATCAGGTTGTTTAGGTTCATCACCATTACCAATGATTTGATTATAATAGTCTACTTCCCATTTATATCCAGCAATATTATTTGTTATGGCTGTTTGTGTAATATCACTTGCAGTTATAACAGTTGTTTCTAATTCTTTAGATGTCTTATGTAAATTTTCTTTTACTTCATCTTCTACATATAAAGGCATATGTTACTCCTTTAATAATCTATAAACTTCTGTATGATGTTGTGCGTTATACTTTGGCCACTCATACTCGGCTAGTTTTAATTTAAGTATTAAACCACCAGGTGTTTTATCTTTTAATTTTTGGTACATGTCCCATACTTTTGATTTATCAAGATTGAAAAATGATAAATAACTATCTAAAAAAGTGGTATTATTACCACTAACGTCACTTTCGTTACCAGAATTGTTATTATTATTATTACTGTTATTGTTGGTATTATTAAATACATCCTGATTAAGAAAATCTAATATAACTTTTCTATTAGGATATTGAATAACAGATATATCAGAACAGATATAAATAAGAACTCTATAAGTAGATTTAATACACATATCTTTAACTGTTCTAAGATTACCTAAACCATCAAGAGTTAAAAGATTAGATTTTAAACAATCATCTTCGTATATACTAAAATAGAATAATGAACCATTAATTTTAGTAACATAATCTTTTTGTAATATAATAAACTCTTTAACAATATCTATAAAATCAATACCACCCATAAAGTTAATATTAAATAAATCTCTAGGGTCATTTTTATCTACAGTACATAACATACTTATAATAGGACAATAACCATATAATTTATCTCTAACTGTAAATTCATCATTTCTAGGATAAGTTAAATAATAACCTTGTTTATTTATACCGAATGTTGGTCTTTTATCTAAAAACTCTGTTATCTCTTTTTCATGGTTTCTAAAGTTTCTTTTTACATAATCAATTTTAGGCGGCATAAATTTATCACTCAGTTTTTTATTATATATAAGATACGGAAATTCCATATGAACAGCAATAGGTTTTTGATATGTTACCATATAGTTTAATGGTAAGGTAAAATAAATACCATCTTTATCTTTATCAACTTCTGTAAACTCACCCATAAAATATCCCAATACATCAGTTTGGTATTCTTTAGCTGCAAGTGTACTGTTTACTAAATTAGCATCTAATGATTCATAAAGGTCAATACATTTTTTATTAAATGTTTTATCCATAAAAACTTTTATATCTTCTGGTTCAACACTATTTTTAATATCGTATATTTCTTTTATAAATTCTTTAGTTACATTTGGTATTTGATAAGATATTTGAATATTATGGTGATTATGCATAGCACCATCTATTTTATACATATGTAATAAATCAATAACTTTATTAATAAAACTTCTAGATTTAGATTTTAATAAAAAGTTAAAGTTAATCTTAATACTTCTGTATGCTGTTAAAGCTCTGGTATTAGTATCACTATCTTTAAAGAAAGGAACTGTGTCAGGGTGTATAGGAACTCTAGTGAGTTCTAGTTCTTGTAAAGGCTCTTCTTTTAAAGTAACTTCTAATAAATTACTCTTTAAAGATTTATCAACTGTAGAACTACCAGAATAGTATTCCTTTAATATAGGAATACCATTATAGCTAACTGTAAAATCTTCAACATCATTAAGTTTTAATATATGTAATAAATCTTTAGCGATTGTATTAACCACAGGTTTTAATACAGTCTCTTCGGTACCAGCAATAGTAACCATTCTACGCATCAGCGTTTAATCCTAGAACTATGATATAAATTTTAATAACTAAATCAAAATTTAGATTTTGTAACAATGTAGTTACTTCATCATTTTTACCAACTATTTTATAGTTATCGTACTTAGGTAATGTAAGTACAGGTTTATAAACAAACTTTGTATTAGGGTCAATACTTGTTATCTCTTGTGTAACATCTACATAATCATATTTATCAATAAGTTTACCAGCTTGTCTATATGTATTATCTGTTAATAGTGTATACACATCAGATAAAAGATTATTTAATGTAGTTGGTGCAATATAAGTTCTTACATCATTACCACTTTTTAATAAATGGTTAATCTTATTAACTATTGTACCATGTTCTTTATTTAACTTTTCACTAAGGTTACCTATTAATATAAGTTTCTCAGAAACAGTTATACCTTTTTCGTTTTGTGGTGAAAGAGCACCTGGTTGTAAATCGTATAATTTATCTAGTAAATTATTAAGTTTTTCATCTGTAAAAATTCTATAATGTGCCATAATGTACATCCTTTTTTAAATTATCATTGAATTGGTAAAGGGTAAGATTTACATAGGAATTACCCTATGTAAATCTAATATTATTTTTCTTCTTCTTTTGTTTGTGAATATTTATTTAAACTCATGTCTATAAATTTCAAACAGTTTCCAGATAACTTAGCATTATAAGTTATATAGTCAAAACATGTTTTATTAAGTATAGAAAGGTTATCAGAAAATACTGTTCTTACTAATTGATTCCAGTATCTTTCAAAAGCATCTGGTAATTCAAATTTATCCATAGTTTGTATTGCAGTATTAACATCAGTTTCCAATTTCTTAAAACTAGATCTTACTGATGTAGATATATCTTTAATTTTACTATTAGATACAGCGTTTAACAACATTATCATTCTATCTTTATCTAATGGTGATATTGAAACATCTTTAATCAACTTTTCATTAGAAAGAGTTCCTATAGCATGTTTAAGAGTAATTACTTCCCATGGACTATTTTCCTCAGTATTTACAGTGTATAAAATATTTAATTCATTACCGTTTGTAGAAACAATACATAAATCTTCAGTAGCTACCAATTGACCTTTTACAATATGTCTGCTTAATGGACCATTAATATTTACAGTACCATTTTCAATACAAATTTTAAGTTGTCCAGAAATATCTTTGTAAAATTTAGGTAGTTTACTAACAAATTTATTTGTAAAACTGTCATCAATATTTTTATTAATTTTACTATATACAAATTCACTATTTTTAACTAAACCAGGAATATAGTTAATAAAGTCACAATAACCAGATATACTTTTATCAAAATCTTTCATGTTTTTAAAACTAGTAATAATTCTTCCAATAACATTATCTTCTAACTTACCATTGAATAAAGCAAATACACCTATGATATTAAGTATTTTTTCTTTTTCACCTTCTGTCCAATCTTCCGCTTTATCAAAAGTTGTATTTTCTATTTTAGTTTCTAATTTTTTAATAAAAGGTTCTAAACCTTCTATCCATAAAATAATTTTTTCATAAAGTTTTTGAAATAGATTGTAGAATATTCTAAAGAACTTTTTAATAATATCTTTTATAACATTATCTACTCTCATATCTTTAGCTCTTTTATCAAGATTTCGTTCTATTCTTTCGTCAGAATAATCACTAAAACCACTTTCAATCGTTAATAAATCATTATCCATAAATTCTTTATCATAATCGTAAATAGGTAATAATAATGCTTTAGCTGTTTCAATAGTTAAATTTTCAGTATTTTGTATAACTTCCAATATTTTATTAGCTTGATCTATTTTACTCATTATTAATGCAGTTTCATTTTGTAATTCAGTAACACTAAAATCAACATTATATGTTCTCTCAGGAACACCCATATAATCTTTTAACATTATAACCCTTTAAATAATTTTAATATATTTTCAGAGATTTCCATTCTGTTAATACAATAGTTCAATATGAAGTTTAATGTTGTAGTAACATTATTAGCATATACCGAAATACCATAAGTATCAACTTTGTTATATCTCTTAGCTTGGTTCAAATAACCTTCACTATCTTTTTTAACAAGATCTAGTAATTTAAAATCACCTTCTACTACTTTTTTAAGTTCGTATTTATATAAATCATCTATAATATTAATAATAACATCAATATTCATAACTTTCTTATTACTATTAGATACAACATTAGTTGTAGATAATCTAAATAAACCTCTTTCTGAAATATCTAGTACATTAGATTTAATACCGTTACTACACAAGATAAATGGTAATCTATAACTATTATTAATATCAGTAAGTACTATATTTTTATTTAATGTAATATTAGTATCTCTATTTTCTTTAAAGAATACCTTATTATAAGTATTAAACAATATTTCTTCATATTGGTTAACCATATCATTAAGTGGACCTTTACCGTCGGATACTATATCTTTATAAACAGCTTTATTAGGTATAGATAATAATATATTTCTATTAACCTCTTTTAATCTATTAACAATATTATTTAAAGTAACACTATTAAAAAGATTATTATATACTTCAGCATCTAAGTAACCGTATTCGTTAATGAACATAACCATATCAGTACTTATTCTATCTTGAACTTTATCTTTGTTTTTTAAGAATCTTTCTTTTAGATTTATAGCTATCTCTTTTTGTTTATTAAACAATACTAAAAACTTAACATAAAACTTTTTAAGGTTAGTCATAATACTATTAAATAGCTTTTTAATAAAAGCTATTATTCTATCTATAATATTAGCACCAACTTCTAACCAATTATCAACAAGGTAATTACCTATAGCAGATTCACCAGTAAGTTTTTCATATTTATGTAAAAGTTCATCGTTGTATTCAGTTTCTAAATCTTTACAAGCAGTTTCTACAGATAAAATATCATTTGTCATTTCTTCTACTAAAATCTCAATTTCCGAATTTAAAATGTCAGGAGTCTTTTCAGACTCTCCTGACATTAGTTTTTCTATTTCTAATTCTTCTTGAGATTTACCTATAGTAACATCTCTAAGTAACATTGATTAAGCTTTTTTAGCTTTAACTGCAAGATTTTGTGCAACGAATTGTAAAACAACTTTTGGTTGTTTAGATAATGCATCAACCATTTTCATTTTAGCGTTAGTTAACATTGTAACTGTAGATTCAATTTTAGCTGATTTAGCAAATTCTTCATCTTCAATTTTAATACTTTTAATAGCATTAAAGTTTGCTTCTGTAGATTCGATTACACTTTTTCTACCAGTATGTCCACTGATTACAGCATCTAAGATTTTAGATAAATCTGAATTTGGTAATGGTGAAGTTAATGCAGGTGCTTTACCTTCAGCTTCTTTAGTTTCAACTTTAACAGAACCTTCTTTTACAACTAAAGCTGTAACACTATTTCCATTTGCACCAATAAAGATAGCTTTATCAACACCCATAAATTTACTTGCTTCTGGACTAGTTGCAATACCATCTAAACTATTGAATTTAGATAAATCTTTAGCAGCACAACCATCAGAAAATGATTTAATAGCAGCATTTATTTTAGTTGCATCAGCAGTGAACATAGAAGCGATTACAGATGTACTATTAATAGCAACTGCCAATGGGAATTTACTACCAAAGTCACCATTGAATTCTTTACCTTCAGCAACTTTTTCATCTAGTGTACTTAGAACACCTTTAAGTTTTTTAGCATCTCTTACATTAGCATCTAATAATAGTAATAATTTACCTTTAAGGAATTGGTAAGCTTTTACAATTTTTTCAATGATCCATTTAACACCAGCTTTGATTTTTTCAATAACTGATTTACCAGCTTTAATTGCAGCATCTTTAGTTGCAGATGGGAATGATTGAGCAGACTCAGTATTTAAAGAATTTACAGAATAACCCATAG
>JACCEC010534688.1_pt1 | contig 23921 bp, 22 predicted proteins | sample 7450121 | NCBI WGS metagenome assembly JACCEC01 (sample SAMN15323455, study PRJNA562643) | freshwater metagenome | isolation source: river surface water | place: USA:Blue River Watershed | collected 2017-08-18 | reverse complement strand
GATGAACGACCGCGCCAAGGTTTACCGCGCGAAATACAACATTCCCACCGAGTGGGGCACCGCCGTGAACGTCCAGGCCATGGTCTTCGGCGGTGAGCTTGGAGTCCTCGACGTCGCCGTGATACTTCTCGTGCTTGAAACCTTCGATGACCGTCTCGAACGGCTCGTGGTCTTCGCCTTCGCGCTTCTGCACGCCGAGGACGACGTCGCCATACATCTGGATGAAGCGGCGGTAGCAGTCCCACGCGAAGCGGGGATTGGCGGTGGCCTTCTCGAGCGCGACGACGGTCTCGTCGTTGAGGCCGAGATTGAGAATGGTGTCCATCATGCCGGGCATGGAGTCACGGGCGCCGGAGCGCACGGCGACGAGCAGGGGCATGCCGGCGGTCGCGCCGAACTTCGTGCCCATGATCTTTTCCATGTTGGCGACGCCGGCTTCCATCTGCGCCTGCAGGGAGGCGGGGTAGGTGCGCTTGTTGGCGTAGTAGTAGGTGCAGACCTCGGTCGTGATGGTGAAGCCGGGAGGCACCGGCAGGCCGATGCGGGTCATTTCGGCGAGGTTGGCGCCCTTGCCACCGAGGAGCGCTTTCATCGAGCCGTCGCCGTCGGCGCGACCGGCGCCCCAGGTATAGACGTATTTCGTGCCCTTGGAGGCGGATTTGGAAGCGGAGGCTTTGGCCTTCGCGGCGGGTTTGGTGGCTTTGGATTTTACGGCCATGTGAGGGAGGTTTGAGTTGAAAACAGCGACGGGCGCGCCGGGGCGCGAAAGGCGAGAGGCAATAGGGTGGGCGCCGGGGCTGTCAACGGTGCAGGCGGTCCCGGCGCGACACCGGCGCCGACGGGCCGGCGGAAACGGCATGGACGCCGGCGGAATGGTGCCCGGGCGCGTCCGGAAAATCACCGGCGCACGCATGGACCCGATATCGCGCTTCCGTTTTGTGAAAAACTTCCCACCATCCCGCCTCCCTCGAATCCATGGGCGAACCAGAGAACCATCCCGACGACCCCTATACCCCGACCGAGGCGCTGCCGGCGCCGCGGGAAAAGGCGATGGGTTTCTGGGAGCATCTCGACGAGCTGCGCGGCGTGCTGATCAAGAGCCTGGTGGTTTTCATCATCTGCGCCGTCGGGGTGGGCATTTTTGCCTTCGAGTTTTTCGACAAACTGCTTTGGCCGCTGCATCACGTCGCCAAAGACTACCCGGACATCCCGACCAAGCTCGGCACGCAGTCGATCATGGAGGTGTTCAACATGATCATCCAGATGTGCGTGTTCGGCGGCCTGCTGGTTGCCGCGCCGTTCATCCTGTTTTTTGTCGGGCAGTTCGTGGCGCCGGCCCTGACCGAGCGCGAGATGAAGGCGGTCGCCCCGCTGTGCGGATCGGCGCTCGTGCTGTTTTTGATCGGCGCGGCCTTCAGCTTCTTCCTGCTGATGCCCAGCACCGTGCGGATCGCGGTGGAGCTGAACAACGCGTTCGGGCTCGAGAACCGGTGGACGGTGGGGAACTACTTCACGACCCTGACCTGGCTGGTGCTGGGGTCGGGTGCCGTCTTCGAATTTCCGCTGGTGATCGTGCTGCTGGTCTGGCTCGGGATTCTTTCGACGGCCTTCCTGCGCAAATACCGCCGGCACGCGATCGTCGTGATCTTCATCATCGCGGCGATCGTGACGCCGACGCCCGATCCGGTGACGCAGTCGATGTTTGCCGCGCCGCTTTACCTGCTCTTCGAGCTTTCGATTCTCGTGTCCACGCGCATCGAGAAACGCAAAGCCGCGATGAAGTTGTGAGGTGCGCTTGGCCGGGGTTAAGGGTTAAGTCCCCGGTCGCGGTTGGACCCTCGGTGGCACGCCGACGGGTTCGGGGCCTTGGGGCGGCCCAACCGGTGCGCGGGTCGCAAGGCGACCTCGGCCCGACGGTCGCGGTCGGCCGGCTGACGGCGCGGAGCGGTGACCGGGGCAACGGCGCCGGCCCGCCGTGAGTGGCCGTATGCCGTTTCTTCGGCGTGCCAAGCGGATTTCGGCGGGTGCGAGCTGAGCGTCGATCCGCTCCGTTCGCGGCATTCTTCGCGACAGTCGGGCAAGGTCCCCGGCGGGATCGCGGCGCACCCGTGCCGCGAGGGTCACATGCCTTTTTTCACGAAGGCGATGTCGCTGTGGGTATCCTTGATGCGAATCGTCTTCTGCCCCTGCGTGTCCTTGCCGATGTAGTCGATGCTGGCGGCAACCAAGACCGGGAGGTTTTTCCGGATATCGCGACTCTCGCCTTCGCTGGTGACGTCGACGGTCCAGATCTCGGGGGGCGGCCGGCCTTCGACGGCTTCCTTGTTTTCGCGCGCCGACATCCTGAGGTATTTTTCGTAGACGACGACCGTGACCATGTATTCGCGGAAACCGGCAAATTCGGTCGTCGGCGGATCCTGCACGGTGATGGTCTGGTAGATCGGGCGACCTTGGGAGTCGGTGCCGACCTGCACGCGTTCGGTCCGGATCTGGCCGGGGAGCGTCACATACACCGGTTCCGAGACGGTCTCGCGACGCGTCTGGGGCGGGCCGACGCCGTAGTCGAGGTCGATGACCATGTCGGGCTTGGTATTCGGCGGCGCTTCATACAGGCCCTTGCCGGAGAGTGCGGTTTTCACGAACCCGGCCGCTTCCTGGTAGCGGAGCGACTCCTCGGTGACGAGGGGGTTCTTGTTCTTGATCTCGTAGGAGATCGAATTCTCCGCCTTGGGTTTGGCGATCGAATCGACCTTGAGCTCATGGGTGGTGGCGCAACCCGCGAGCAACGCGGCGGCCGCGACCAGCGCGAGGCCGAGCCCGGCGTTCAGGAAGCGGGGCGGGAACGGAAGAACCGAACGGTTGCCGTCGTTCATGGGGACGGCGCGACCGTAGCAAACCCGTCCGGCCGTGCAACTCCTAGGATGCGAATCTTCGTAACGGGACGGACGCGAACGCCAAGCGAGGCGGTGCGGAGCGACCCGACCGGGGCCCGTCGGCGAGCCTGAACCGGCTCAGCGACCGGTCTCGCGCTGGGCCTTGAGGACCACGCGGAACATCTGGATGCAGAGCCAGAACACGCCGGACATGCAGGCGGCGGTCAGACCGCCCCAGAGCATGATCATCTTCTTGTCGTTCGACGGCACGTGCGCGGAGACGACGGAGTAGAGGTAGAGGAAAAAACCAATGACCGCGACGGCATCGACCACGAGGCTCAGCGGGGAGATGGACTTGGCTTCCGGCTTGGACATGGGGGGCAAAAGAGGCGGACAAGCCGGCGCTTGTCCACGGCAAATTCTCGCCATCGACCGACGTGGCGGGGGTATCAGACGGAGCAACCGCCCGAACAGCCGCCGTGATGACCCGGGGGGCGGGGAGTCGGCCGTTGCCCCCAGCGGCGAGGCGGTCCGGGCGGCGGACGGTCGCTCACGCCACCGGCGCCTTGGGGATGGCGGCGGTGAGCACTTCGGGCGCGCCGGCCGTAACGAGGATGTTGTCCTCGATGCGCACGCCGCCGAGGCCGAGGTGCTGCTCTGCCAGCGTCCAATCGACGCAGTCGCGGAAGCGCGCCCGCCGGTCGGGGTCGTTCAGCAGGGCGGGGATAAAGTATAGGCCGGGCTCGACCGTGACCACGTAGCCGGGCTGGAGCGGCAGATCCATGCGCAGGGTGCGCAGCGATGCGCGCGGATCCTTCGTGCGACCCGGCGCGAGGCCGCTGCCGTCGCGCACGCCGAGCCCGACCATGTGGCCCAGGCCGTGGGGAAAGAACAACGTGTGCGCCTCGCGTTCGACCAGGCTCGACGGGGTGCCGCGCATCACGCCCATCGCCACGAGTCCGGCGACGAGGTCGACGGCGGCGGCGAGGTGGATTTCCTTCCATTCCGCGCCGGCGACGCACCGGGCGATCGCCCGCTCCTCGGCGGCGAGCACGACTTGGTGGAGATCGCGCTGGAACGCCGTCGGTTGCCCGGCGACATAGGTGCGGGTGACATCGCAGACATACCGGTCGACCTCGGCGCCGGCGTCGATGAGCACGAATTCGCCGTCGCGCACGGCACGGGAGGACGGTTCGAAATGGAGGACGGCGGCGTTGCTGCCGCTGCCGACGATGCTGCCGTAGCCCGTGCGGGTGCCGCCGTGGCGGAAGAAGGCGGCCTCCAGTTCGATCTGGAGGGCGCGCTCCGTGATGCCCGGCCGGATCAACTCGGGCAACCGGGCGTAGCCGGCCGCGGTGGCGGCGGCGGCGCGGCGCAGGAGCGCGAGTTCGTGGCTGTCCTTCGGGCGGCGCGCATGGCGAAACGCGGCGCGCACGGCCTCGGTCGTGCCGCTGCCCGCGGTCGGCGCCGCCTCCGCCACGGCCGCGCCCAGAGTGACGACGGGCCGGCCGCGACGGGCGGCCAGCCACGGGGCCAGTTCCGCAAGCAGCGGCCCCGGCAGCTGATCGCGGCCCTCCCAGACCCGCTCACCCTCGGTCACGGCGGGCACGAAGGAGCGCCAGCCCGCGACGGCGCCGTCGCGGGGGTCGAAGGCCACCACGCCGCCGGCGCACTCGCGGCCGGCCGCGAAGTAGTAGTCGGAGTGGGAACGAAACGGATACGTCTGGTCGCTGCCCTCGGGGAGCGGCACCGGGTCGCCGGCGCCGATCACGAGCAGGGCGTCGTCCAGCGGAAGGGCGGCGGCAAGGCGGGCGAGGCGGGCGGCGAGAAGGTCGGGGGGCATGCTGGGCGCGGACGCTGGTTGCGGCCGGCGCCGCTGGCAATCCGCGAGGAGGCCGGGGCCGCGTCGCGCCGCCCCGGCCGCCGCGGGACCGGCGACCTTTCGATTGCCTCCGCCGGGCGGGACCGGCATGCGGGAGGCGCCGATGAAAGCCTCCGACTTCTTCACGCTGCCCGCGTCGTTGGGCGTTTTTGCGCCGTTCTTCCGGTCCGACGTGGCGCCGTGGGAATGGCTGAAGCAATTGTCGGCCGCGCTCGCGTCGCTGCCGGACCCGGCGCCGGCCGGCCCGCGCCCGCCGGGTGTGCACTTCGAGGGCAAGGTCTGGCTGCACCCGAGCGTGAAATTGCCGCCGTATGCGACGATCCTCGGGCCGACCTGGATCGGGGCGGGAACGGAGATCCGGCCGGGGGCGTTCATCCGCGGCAACGTCATCGTCGGCGAGGGCGGGGTGCTGGGCAACGCGTGCGAGTTCAAGCACTGCCTGCTGATGGACGGGGTGCAGGTGCCGCACTTCAGCTACGTGGGCGACTCGATCATGGGCAACAAGGCGCACTTCGGCGCCGGGGTGATCTGTTCCAATCTGCGGCTCGACCAGCAGCCGATCGTCGTGCGCACGGCGGAGGCGGTCCACGAAACCGGCCTGCGGAAATTCGGCGCCATCGTCGGCGACGCGGCCGAGGTCGGCTGCAACGCCGTGCTCAATCCCGGCACTTTGCTCGGGCCGCGTTCGCTCGTGACGCCCACGCTGTCGTTCGCGGGCGTGCTCCCGGCGGCGACGATCGCGCACGCGCGGCCGGCGATCAAATTCATCCCCCGGCGCGACTGAGGGGGAGGCGGGCGGGCGGGCGCGGGGCCGGCCGACCGAGGACTTTGGGCTGGAGTTTGCCCGGCGGATTTCGGTTTTCTCCCCGCGCATGCGCACACTCACCGGCATCCAGCCCTCGGGCACGCTCCACATCGGGAACTTTTTCGGCGCCATGCGTCCGGCGATCGAGGCGCAGGCGCGGGGCGAGTGTTTCTATTTCATCGCCGACTACCATTCGATGACCTCGCTCTTCGATCCGGCGGAGCGGCGGAAGAACACCCTCGGCGTGGCGCTCGACTGGCTGGCCTGCGGGCTTGATCCGCAGCACAGCGTCTTCTGGCGGCAGAGCGATGTGCCCGAGGTGGCGGAGCTGATGTGGCTGATCGGCACGCTCACGCCGATGGGCCTGCTGGAGCGCGCGCACAGTTTCAAAGACAAGACGGCCAAGGGCATCTCGCCGAACTTCGGCCTCTTCGCGTATCCGGTGCTGATGGCGGCGGACAGTCTGCTCTACGACACGCACCGCGTGCCGGTGGGCAAGGACCAGAAGCAGCACCTCGAGATGACGCGCGACATCGCGATCAAGTTCAACCTCACCTACGGCGAGAGCTTCGTCGTGCCGGAATCCGAAATCCGCGAGGACATCGCGGTGATCCCGGGGCTCGACGGCCAGAAGATGAGCAAGAGCTACGGCAACACGATCGACATTTTCGGCGACGAGAAATCCACCCGGAAAAAGATCATGGGCATCGTCATGGATTCGCGCACGCCGGCGGAGCCCAAGCCGGACGCCGACAAGAACCTCGCGATCCAGCTGCTGAAACTCTTCGCGCCGGCGGAGACGGCGGCCGACTACGAGAACCGGCTGCGCGCGGGGGGCCTCGGCTACGGCGACCTGAAAAAAGCGCTCTTCGAGCACTACTGGACCTACTTCGCGCCGGCGCGCGCGCGGCGGGCCGAACTCGCCGCGAACCTCGACCACGTCGAGGCGGTGCTGCGGGACGGCGCGCAGCGGGCGCGGACCGTCGCGAGCGCGGTGCTCAAGCGCGCGCGCAAGGCGAGCGGCCTCGAGTAACGCGGAAAGACGGCCGGTCCCCGCGGTCGCCCGCGGACGGCGAAAAACTCCTTGGCGGTCGCGGGGCGATCCGTGACGCTGGCCGATTTCATGCCGCCGCTTCCCGACCTGCTGCCGATCCAGCCGTTCACGCGTCCCGCGAAGGGCGAGGTGACGTTGCCCGGTTCCAAGAGCCTGACCAACCGGGCGCTGCTGCTGGCGGCGCTGTGCGACGGGCCGGTGACGTTGACCGGCGCCCTGTTCAGCGAGGACACGCACCTGATGGCGGAGGCGCTGCGGAAGATCGGTTTTTCGGTCGAGGCGGACGCCGCGGCCCGCACGGTGCGGGTGAGCGCCCGGCCGGGGGAATTCGGCCGCGGCGAGGCCGACCTGTTCGTCGGGCTGGCGGGCACGGCGGCGCGGTTCCTCACGGCGCTGGGCGCGGCGGCGCCGGGCGGGGTGTTCCGCCTCGACGGGGTGCCGCAGATGCGGAAGCGACCGATGCAGCCGTTGCTCGAGGCGCTGCGGCAACTCGGGGCGGACATCCGATGCACGGGCGTCGAAGGCTTTTTTCCGTTCGAAATCCGGGCGCGCGGATTGCGCGGCGGACGCGTGACGCTGGATGCGAGCGAAAGCAGCCAGCTGCTGTCGGCGCTGCTGATGGTGGCGCCGCTTTGCCGGAGCGACGTGGAAATCGCGCTCACGGGGCATGTCCGGCGGCCGTTCGTCGACATGACGTCGAACCTGATGGGGCAATTCGGGCAGCCCGCGGTCGTGTGGCGCGACGATCGGACGCTGACGGCCGCGGCGGGCCGACCCTACCGGGCGACCGACGGCCGCTATGCGATCGAGCCGGATGCGACGGCGGCGAGCTACTTCCTCGCGCTGCCGCTGGTAACCGGCGGACAACTCGCGTTGCGCGACCTGAACGGCCCCGGCGCGGGGCTGCAGGGCGACACGCAGTTTGCGGCGGTGTTGGCGGACGTCGGGCTGACGGTCGCGCCGCGATCCGGCGGGCTCGAGGCGAGCTACGCGGCGGGCGGCGGCCGGCGCGGGGTGACGCGGGATTTCAGCGAGTTTTCGGACACGTTTCTGACGCTCGCGGCGATCGCGCCGCTCCTGAGCGGGCCGACCACGATCACGGGCATCGCGCATACCCGGAAGCAGGAGACCGATCGCGTGGCCGGCATGGCGCGTGAATTGATCAAGCTCGGGCAGGACGTGGTGGAGACCGAGGATGCGCTGACCATCACGCCTCGGCCCCTGCGCCCCGGGGTGGAGATCGAGACCTACGGCGACCACCGGTTCGCGATGAGCTTCGGGGTGCTGGGATCGCACGACCTGCGGGGCGACGGGAGCCCGTGGCTCTCGATCCGCAATCCCGCCTGCTGCGCCAAGACGTTCCCGCACTTTTTTGAGTTGCTGGAGTCGCTGCGCGCAAAATCGTGACCCGACCGATGGCTTCCTCCTCCCGCTTCATCATCGTCGCCATCGACGGCGGCGCCGCCTCGGGCAAGTCGTCGACCTCGCGCACCCTGAGCGAACGCTTCCACCTCCTCCATGTGGATACCGGGTCGTTCTACCGGGCGATCACGGCCGAGCTCCTGCGGCTGCGGGTCGCGGCGAGCGACGTGGCGGCGGTGCGGGCGGCGGCGGCGCAGCTGCGCTTCGGCACGCGTTTGAACGGCCGCAGCGCCCAGATGGAAATCGGCGGACGGGTGGTGCCCGAGGCCGAGATCCGCAGCCTGGCGGTGAACCAGAACGTGTCCCATTACGCCGCGATTCCCGAAGTGCGGGCGGCGCTGCTGGACTACCAGCGCGGGCAGGCGGAGGTGGCGCGCGCGCAGGGCTTCCGCGGGCTCGTGATGGAGGGGCGGGATATCGGCTCGGTCATTTTCCCGGGGGCGGACTTCCGCTTTTTTCTGCACGCCGATCCCGCGGAGCGGGCGCGGCGGCGGGCGGGCGAGGGCGGACAGGACCAGATCGCGGAGCGCGACCGGCTCGATTCGTCGCGCAAGACGTCGCCGCTGGCCTGCCCGGCGGGCGCGATCTCGATCGACTCCACGCACCTGACGCTCGCGGAGGTGGTGGACGCGATGGCGCGGGCGATCGCGCCGACCTGGGAGGCCGCGTGAGCGCGGCGTTTCCGCAGGTCGAGATGCAGCCGGTGTATGGCGTCTGCCATTACGCCCTGCGCGTGATGTTCGACATGTTTTTCCGCGGCGAGGTCGTCGGACTGGCGAACCTGCCGAAGTCGGGCGGTTTCCTTCTGGCGGCGAACCACGCCAGCTTCATCGACCCGCCCATGATCGGCTGCCAGATCTCCCGGCAGATCGCCTACTTCGCGCGCAAGACGCTGTGGAAGGGCGGGCTCTCGTCGTGGTGGCTCGATTCGGTGGGCACGATCCCGGTGGACCGCGACGGCGGCCAGGATGTGAGCGCGATCAAGCGCGTGCTGCGCGCGATCAAGGACGAGCGGGGGCTGATCCTTTTTCCGGAGGGCACGCGCACGGCGGACGGCAACCTGCAGCCGGCGAAGCCGGGCGTGGGTTTCATCGCGATCAAGACCCAGGTGCCGGTCGTGCCGGTGCGGATCTTCGGGTCGTTCGAGGCGTTCGGCAAAGGCCGGCCGCTGCGGCTCGGCACGCCGGTGACGGTGGTGTTCGGGGCGCCGTTGGCCCCGGCGTTCTACGACGATCCCAAGGCCGGCAAGGATCGGGCGCAGGTGGCGAGCGAGCGGATCATGGCGGAGATCGCGCGCCTCGGCCGGCCGCCGTCGACGATCCTCTGACCGGTCGGAGCGGCCGGCTCAGTTGAGCGCCAAGTGCGGCGCGCCGGCGGCGTCGAGGGCGGCTTGAAACGGCTCGAGGTGGCCGCGCAGCGCGGCGAGCTCCGCCGCGGTGGGCTTTTCCGGGTCGGCCGCGGCCGGGGGCGGACCATGGCGATCGAGGCAGCGGACGAGAATCTCGGATGCGCGCGCTTCGGACAAGGTGCCGCCGCGGAGGAATCCGGGATGCGAGTCGACCGCGGCGCCGGCGGCGGGGGCCAGCTTGATCACGGCGATCCCGCTGAAGACGAGCCGGCGCAGCGCGCGTTCGCCGCCGCTGCGGAGCAGGCCGTGGCGATCGCAGACGGCCAGCAGGCCGGGAGCCCGATGGGCCTGTTGCAGTCGGGCGGCTTCGAGAAAGACGGCGAATTCGCCGGCCCCGTCGCGGGCTGAATCGCCGGGGCTCCACGGGGCGCTGCGCAACACGGCCACGCGGGGGACGTCGGTGGGCGCGGCCCACGCCGGCACCGCGGCCAAGCCCAAGGCGAGGAGTCCAAGGAGCAGGGGCCGGGGCATGGGGCTCCCGGAGCAGGCGCGATGCCGGGCGCCGCGGCGGCGAGAAGTATGAACGGAATGCCGCCGGTCGTCGGATCACGTGAACGCGATGGATGGCTCCGGGCACGAAAAAGGCCGGCTTGGGCAAGCCGGCCCGGGCCCCGCTTGCGGGGCGGAAGAACGCAAACGGCGCTCAGGACCGCGGCGAGGTGCGGTCGGCGGCGTTGAGCGCGGCGCGCAATTCGCTGCGCACGTCTTCCGGCTGGCGGTCGAGCTGGGCCCGGCAGATCTCGAGCACGCGCGGATGAGCGGCGGCGTTTTGGGCCAGCGCCATCCGGGCGGCGGAATGCAGGCGCGGATCATTGAGGCCGAAGCCGTCGAGGATCGCGACGATGTGGCGTTCCTGGCCGGTGGCGAGGAAGGCGCCCCAGCGCAGACGCATCGAGGAGGGCGACTGGACCGACGTTTCCGCGATCACCTGCGGCGGCAGGGTGGACAGGCGCTCGACTTCGGCCCGCACCGGCGAGTCGGCGGCGAGGGTGCGGAGGTAGGTGTTGGCGGTCGGGTGGCCGGATTGCCAAAGCGCGGCGGCGAGCAGGCGCTGGTCGCGATCGGGCAGGTGGGAGAGTTGCTGCAGCCAGCCTTCGACCCGGGCGGGATGTTGGGCAAAGACCGCGCCGATGAAGCCGATCGCGACGGCGAGGTGTTCGTGCCGGTCGAAGTAGCCGTCGCGGCTGAGGCGTTCGATCGCGCGCGGCAACTCGGCCGGCTGCGGGTTGAGGTAGTAGGTTTCGAGCCAGGCTTGCGCGGAGACTTCGGCCCGGAGGGACGCGGAGACGGCAAGCGCGAGCGCGGCCAAGGTTAGACGGAACAGGGTTTTCATAGCGGACGAGGTTGAACTTGCCCCGGTCGGCCTGGGTAAGCGGGGGATTTCGGCCGAGCAGGTGGAGCGAAGCTACGGGCGACGCGTCGGCCGTCGAGGGCGCTATGGCTGAAATGTTTTCATCGTCCGTGCCTTGCGCATGTAACGCGGTTCGGCCCGGCGAAAGGGAAGGCAAGGGCCCGCACCGTGTCACCGGCGGGCCGCGGACGATCAGTCGAACTGCGCGTCGATCTGGCGGCAGAAATGGTGGATCAGAAACAGGTGGGATTCCTGCGCGGCCGCGCCGCTTTCGCCGGGGATGATGAGGTCGACGGTGGCGAGGCCCTTGGCCTGACCGCCGCCGCGGCCGAGGAAGGCGACGCTCGAAAGACCGAGGCGGCCGGCTTCGCGCAAGGCGGCGACGATATTGGCGGAGTTGCCGCTGGAGGTGAGCACGACGACGAGATCGCCGGGCTGGGCGAGGCCGGCGACCTGGCGGGCGAAAACCTGATCGTAGCCGAAATCGTTGCCGATGCAGGACAGCAGCGAGCCGTCGGAGGACAGGGCGACGGCGGGGAGGGAGCGGCGATTTTTCGCGTAGCGGCCGACGAGTTCGGTGGCGAAGTGGGCGGCTTCGGCCGCGCTGCCGCCGTTGCCGCAGACGAGCAGTTTGCCACCGCGGCGCAAGGTCCCGAGCATGAGCTCGCCGGCGCGGTCGATCTCGGCGCGGAGCGTCGGCAGGGCCTGGAAGGTGCGGAGGGTTTCGGCGAGCGAGGCGTCGAAGGTCATGGCGGTCGGACCGAGAGCACGCCGGGTTTGCGGGCGGCGCGCAAGGGCGCAAAAAAGGCCCGGGCGCGGGCCCGGGCCGGAGGGAGGGCACCGCCGCCGGGCGGCGGCGGAGGGACGGAACGCCTCAGCTCTTTTCGAGTTTGGCGCCGGCCTTTTTCCAGCCGTCGATGCCGGGCGCGTAGTGCTTCACGTTGGTGTAGCCGAGCTCGAGCGCGGCGGTGGCGGCGGCCTTGTAGGCGGAGCAGTATTCGTTGCCGCAGTAGGCGACGATCAGGGCCTTCTTGTCCTTGGGCAGGAGCGCGGCGAGTTTTTCCTTCTGGGCGGTGTAGTCGATGGCGCCGGGGATGCGGCCCTCGTTGAAGGACTCGGTGCCGTTGACATCGATCACGGTGACGGCCTTCGCGGCGACGGCGGCGGCAAGGTCCTTGTGGGAGATCTCGCCGACTTGGCCGGAAGCGGCGAACGCGAGGCGGGCGAGCCCGAGGGCGAGGAGGAAGGGAAGGAGGAAATTCTTCATGGTGGCGGCCAGCGTAGGCGCGGCGGGCGGTTTCGCAAGTGCGGGGCGGCGGCGCGGTGCAGGGGTGCATTGACTCGCACGGACGGGGGCGGCGTGCTGGGGCGTCCCGGTTCGACGCACCATGCGCCTGCGCAAACTCACGCTCCGCCACTTCCGCAACGTGGGCTTTGCCGCGCTCGAGTTTTCCGGCCGGCAGGCGTTTCTGCTCGGACCGAACGGGCAGGGCAAAACGAACCTGCTGGAGGCGGCGGGCTACGTGACGGCGCTGCGGTCGTTCCGCACGACGGACAACAAGCTGCTGCTGGGAATGGGGCACACCTGCGCGGCGATCGCCTGCGAGCTGGAGCACGAGGTGCAGGGGGAGACGCAGGTGACGATCAAGCTGCGGCCGGACGGGAAGGAACTGTGGTGCGACCAGGCGCGCGTGACCAAGCTGGCGGATCACCTCGGGAAGTTTCCGACGGTGGTGTTTTCGTCGCAGGACCTGCAGCTGGTGCGCGGTTCGCCGGCGGGACGGCGGCGTTGGCTGGACCTGACGCTGGCGGCGATGGACGCGGGCTATTTGCGCGCGCTGCAGACGGCGACCCGGGCGCTGGCGGAGCGGAACGCGCTGTTGAAATCGGGCCGCGCGACGGCGGCGGAGCTGGGCGCCTTCGAGCAGACGCTGGCGCCGGCGGCGACGGACCTGATCGTGCGGCGCACGGAGGGGCTGGCGGCGCTGGGCAAGCGGCTGAGCGAGGCGTATGCGCGGCTGACGGACGACACGGAAGGGGCCGCGATCGTCTACGAGCCGAATTTCGCCGAGACGTCCGCGGAGGCGCTGCTGGCGCGGCTGGAGGCGGGGCGGGCGCGCGACCAGCAATTCCGGACGACGCTGGTCGGTCCGCACCGGGACGATTTCCAGTTCAAGGTGAAGCGGGCCGCGGCGAAGGATTTCGGCTCGGAGGGGCAGCAACGGGCGGCGGTGCTGGCGCTGCGGCTGGCGCAGGCGGCCTGGTTTCACGCGAAGAGCGGGGTGCGGCCCGTTGTGCTCGCCGACGACGTGCTCGGGGAACTGGATCCGGTGCGGCGGGCGCGTTTCTGGTCGGCGATCGATCCCGCGGCGCAGGTGATCGCGACCGGCACGCACCTGCCGGAGGGCGAGTTCGGGGCGTGGCAGGTGTTCGACGTGCGCGAAGGGATGTTCGAGGCCCGGGGGGCGGCGGTCGCATGAGCCGCCACCGGACCGGCCGGCGAAAGGCGGGCGGATGACCTTCGAACCGTGGCAATGGGGACTCGCCGCGCTGGCGGCCCTGATCGTCGGCATCTCGAAATCGGGCATCGGCGGGCTCGGCATCCTTTCGGTGGTGCTGTTCGCGCAGATCATGCCGGCGAAACAGGCGACGGGCGTGGTGTTGCCGCTGCTGTGCTTCGGCGACCTCGTGGGGGCGACCGTGTATCGGAAGCACGGGAGGTGGGCGCATATCCGGCGCCTGTTCCCGCGGACGGCGACCGGGGTGGTCATCGGCTGGCTGGCGCTCGACCGCATCGACGAACGGCAGGCGCGGCTGCTGATCGGCGGGATCGTGCTCTCGCTGGTGACGATGCAATTGATCCGGCGGAAGACGGCGGGACACGAGGCCGAGCACGGGCCGTGGTTTCCGCCGACGATCGGCGTGCTGGCCGGGTTCACGACGCTGGTGGCGAATGCGGCCGGCCCCCTGATGGTCGTGTATCTGCTGGCGATGCGCTTGCCGAAGCTCGACTGGGTGGGCACGAGCGCGGTGTATTTCCTCATCCTGAACCTGTTCAAAGTGCCCTTCATGATGGAGCTCGGCCTGATCAACCGCGCGAGCTTCGCGCTGAACCTCTGGCTCGCGCCGATCGTGCTCGCGGGGGCGTATTTCGGGCGGAAGCTCGTGACGAAGATCGACCAGCGTTCGTTCGAGAACATGGCGCTGGGGCTGAGCCTGCTGGCGGGCCTGAAACTGCTTTTTTGACGCGGCCATGGGACGAATGAACGTGCGGCAGATGTGGGCGGCGAAGCTGGCGGGCAAACCGGTCCCGGCGGCGATCGACGTGCCGCGGGCGGCGGCGACCACGGCGCAGGCCTCGTTCGGCGTGGCCGCGCGGACGCCCTTCGCCGGGACGGTGCTGGGCATCGATCCGTCGCTGCGCGGGACGGGCCTGGCCTTGATCGAATTCGGGCCGGGCCGGCCGCCGGTGCTGCTGCGCTGCCAGACGGTGCGGGTGGCGGCCAAGCGGCCGATGGCGGAGGCGCTGGGCGAGATCAACCGGGCGGTGGCCGAGTTCCTCGACCGGGCGGAGGCGGTGCGGCACGTGGCGCTGGAGCAGACGATCTTCGTGCAGAATTTCCAGACCGCGCAGATCCTCGGGGCGGCGCGCGGGGCGGCGATCGCGGCCGCGGCCGTGCGCGCGAAACCGGTTTTCGAATACGCGCCGCTGCGGGTGAAGCAGGCGGTGGTCGGGGCCGGCCGGGCGAGCAAGGAACAGATGGCGCGGACGGTGATGGCGCTGCTCGGGCACGGCCGCCCGCTGGCCTTCGACGAGGCGGACGCGGCGGGCGTGGCGCTGTGCCACGCGTTCACGTGGCGGGAGTGAGCGGGCGGGGGCCGGGCCGCGCGCTCAGCCGAGGGCGTCTTTGAGCACCTTGCCCAGTTCCTTCTCGCGGTAGGGCTTGGTCAGGTAGCCGACCCAGCCCTTCTCGAAAAACTGGCGGCGCATGTCGTCGTTGTCGTAGCCGCTGGCGACGATGGCGCGGACGGAAGGGTCGAGCTTCTTCAGCTCGTCGTAGCAGGCTTCGCCGCCCATGCCGCCGACGACGGTGAGGTCCATGATCACGCAGTCGTAGTGCGGCTTGCCGAGCTTCACCCACGGCTTGAACAGCGCGAGAGCCTCGTCGCCGGACTTGGCGAGGTCGCACTTGTAGCCGAGGTTCGTGAGCATCGTGAAGGTGAACTTCGAGATCTCGGGGTCGTCGTCCATGAAGAGGACGCGGCCGGTGCGCACGTGCGGCATGAGCGGCGTGCGGCGCTGGACATCGAGCGGGGCCTCGGCCTTCGGGAGGTAGACGGTGAAGGCGGTGCCGACGCCGAGCTCGGTGGCGAGGCTGAGCTGGCCGCCGTGTTTTTTCACGATGCTGAGGACGGTGGCGAGGCCGAGCCCTGTGCCGTGCTTCCTGGTGGTGAAGAACGGATCGAAAATCTTGGCGACGTGCTCGGGTTTGATGCCGCTGCCGTTGTCGCGGACCTCGAATTCGACGTGGTCGCCGGGGGCGAGTCCGTCGATCTGGCCGGCCGAGATGCCGACGGTGCGGACGTTGATCTCGAGGCGCGGCTGGTGCGGCGGCGGCGGCATGGCCTGGAGCGCGTTGACGATGAGATTCTGGAAGACCTGCAGCATCTGCGCGCGGTCGACCAGGACGTTTTCGAGCGGGTCGGCGTAGTTGCGGACGATGCGGGCGGACGAAGCCGCGGCGGCGATCTTCAGCGAGTCCTCGACGATCTCCTTCGGCGCGCAGACGACCTGGGTGCCGGTGCCGCCCTTGGCGAAGGCGAGCAGTTGCTTCGTCAGGCCCTTGGCGGTGACGCAGGCTTTGTCGGCGTCGGGCAGGGCGGAGTAGTCCTTGTTGTCGGTCGCGAGCGAGACGGCGCCGAGGATCGTGGTGAGGAGATTGTTGAAGTCGTGGGCGATGCCGCCGGCGAGCAGGCCGAGGCCCTCGAAGCGGTTGGCGCGGACCAGCTCCTCCGGGGTGAGTGTCATCTCCTCCGGATTGCGGAAAATGACCGCGACGCCGCGGGCCTTGCCGTCGGGGCCGAAGGCGGCGCGGGAGGTCCAGACCAGCGGGACGGGGGCGCCGCCGGGCGTGGCGGGGGCGAGCGCGTCGGTGCCGACGAGCGGGACCGGCTTGTCGGCGGCGAGTGCGGTTTCGACGGGGTCGTCGGCCTGGCGCAGGCTCTGGCGGTTGACGAGCCGGAGGTGGTCGGCGAGCGCCTGACCGGCGAGCGCCGCGGCGGGGACGCCGAGCAGGCGGGCGGCGGCGGGGTTGGCGCCGAGGATCTTGCCGCGCGGGTCGGTGATGAGCACGCCCTCGGCGACACCGGCGAGGGCGGCGTCGGTGAGCAGGGCGGGCAGCGCGCCGTCGGCCGCGGCGGCATCGGCCGGGAGCGGGCAGGCGAAACCGAGCACGCGGAGCAGCTCGCGCTTGCGGCTGACGCTGCGCAGCACGCCGAGCAGGGCGGGCAGCGGTTTGCCGTCCTTGGCGCGCAGTTTCAGCGCTTCGAAAAACGTCGTCTCGCCCGGGGCGCGGTTGAGAAACCAGGCTTCGACGCCGGCGGCGGCTTCCTCCGGGGGCAGGGCACGGGCGAAGGACGCGGCGGCGGGCGCCAGTTCCCCTTCGTCGAAGCCGAGCAGGCGCTCCCAAGCCGGGGCGAACCAGAAGCGGTTGCCCGAGAAATCGAGTTCGAAGGCCGCCAGCGGACCGGCGGCGAGGTCCTGGAGCCGGGCATCGTTGGCCGCGAGCGAGTCCTCGAGTTCCTTGCGTTCCGTGATGTCGAGGTGGAGGCCGACGACGCGCTCGACAACGCCGGGGGCGGACAGGGTTTGCACACCGAGGCACTGGATCCAGACCCAGTGGCCGAGCCGGTGCTTCATGCGGAACTCGACGCTGAACGAGCGGGAACCGGCGGGGACCTTTTTTCCGACCTGGTCGGGGGCGGCGCCGGAGTCGTCCTCGTGAATGAGCTCGTGCCAGGTGGCCAACGTGTCGGGAAGCTCGGCCGGCGCGTAGCCGAGCAGCTTCTTCCAGGAGGGGGAAAACGCGACTTTGCCCTCGGCCAGGCGGAGATCGAAGTAACCGGCGGCACCCTTCTCCGCCAGCAGGGCGAGTCCGGCGTAGAGGTCGTTGCCCGCGGCGAAGGGCGCCCCGCCGGCCGCGGCCGCGACGGCGGGCGGCGGTTGGACGACAGCGAGGTAGCCGGTGCCGCCCACGCATTTTTCGAGGCGGACCTGGACTTCGCGCGCGGCGCCTTCGCCGCGCGGCGCGGTGGTGAACAGGCCGGAGCGATCGAGCGCGCTGATCAGCAGGCCGTCCCACTGTGCCTCGAGGAATTCCGGGTCGTCCGAGACCACGTCGAAGGCGAAAAGACCGACAAACGGCAGGCCGGCGAGGGCGGTGTCGCCGCAGTGCCACAGTGCGTGGGCCGAGGCGTTGGCCGAGACGATGCGGCCGGTCGCGTCGAGGTGCAGCACCCCGCACGGTTCGTTCGCAGCGGTGCGGGTTCCCGACATGGTGTGGTGAGCGGTGGGCGTGGAATCCAAGTCAACTAGACTTGGTTCGCAGTGAGCCAGCGGCGGACGCGCTTGGCGAGAAAATCGATGAAGGGCGGCTGGTCGTTGAGGCAGGGGATCTGCTCGAAGGTTTCGCCGCCGGCCTCGAGGAAGGTCTCGGCGCCCTCGCCGCGGATTTCCTCGAGCGTTTCCAGGCAGTCGGTGACAAAGGCGGGGCAGAGGATGAGCAGGCGCTTCTTGCCCTCGGCCGGCAGGCGCTCGAGCTCGAAATCGGTGTAGGGGCGGAGCCACGGCTCGCCGACGAGGCGCGATTGGAAGGAAACCGAGTAGCGCTCGGCGGGGAGGCCGAGGCGCGCGACCAGCAGGCGCGTGGTGGCGAGACACTGGGCCTTGTAGCAGGTCGCGTGGACGGGCGAACAGCTGTTGCAGCAGTCGTTCACGGTCAGGCAATGCGCGTGCGACGGATCGGATTGGCGCAGGTGGCGTTCGGGAATGCCGTGGTAGCTGAAGAGCACGTAGTCGTGCGGTTTTTTCAGATACGGGGCGGTGACGGCGTGCAGCGCGTCGATGTAATCGGTATCGGCGTAGAAGGGCTGGACGAGGGTGAACTTCAGGCGCGGAGCCACGCGGGCTGCCTCTTCCTGGACCTTCACGACGACCGTCTCCCAGGAGGACATCGCGTAGTGGGGATACTGCGGGAAGAGCAGGGCGTCCTCGATCCCGTCGGCCGCCATTTGGGCGAGAACCGAGGCGATGGACGGCTGGCCGTAGCGCATCGCGAGGTAGACCTTGGCGTCGGCCCCGACGGCGGCGGCGAGTTTCTGCTGCACGCTCCGGGACGTGACGATCAGGGGGGAGCCCTCCTTGGTCCAGATCTGCTCATAGGCGTGGGCGGACTTGGGCGCCCGGCGCGGGATGATGATGCCGTTGAAGAGGATCGAACGGAAGGGTTGGGCGGGCTTGTCGATCACCCGTTCGTCGCCGAGGAATTCGTCGAGGTAGCGACGGACATCCGGGACGGACGGCGAATCGGGGGAACCCAAGTTGACGAGGAGAACGGCGCGTTTCGGCATGGACCCGCAGCTTGGCCGGGCCGCGGAAACATTGTCAAACGGCGGCGAAGGGCAGGGCAGGCGCCCGGGCTAGGTCGCCGTGGCGGGGGGGAACTCCAGGCGGCGTCCGATTTCCTCCTGCTCGAGGGCCGCGGCGGACCAGTCGGCCTCGTGGATGCGGTTGTGCAGCCGTTGGCAGGCGTCGCAGAGCGCCGCGGGGCCGACCATGTCGGCGACGTTTTTCAGTGCATGGGCGAGGGGCACGGCCCGTCGTTGGTCGCGGTGTTCGAGCGCGGCGCGCAGCGCGGCGAGGTAGTCGCGCGCCTCCTGCCACGCGTGCTGCACGAACCGGTTGGTAAACGGGGAGTGCGGCGCGCTGGCGGCCGACGCGCGAAATTGGGGTGATCGCAGCAACGGCGCGAGGACGCGGCCCAGGTCGCCCTTGGGCACGAAATCGTCGACGGCGCGCAGGGCCGCGGGGTCGGGCGGCAGGGCCGAAATGCCGATGATGCGCAGGAGGGGCGACTGCCGCCGGAAGCCGGCGCAATGCGACCAACTGGGTTCGCGCCGCAGATGGAGATCGAGCAGCAGGATCGCCGGCGTCAGCCGGGCCAGCGCGGGCGGAATCTCCGGCAAAGAGGAAACCTGTCCGGCCACGGCGAGCCCCGGCATCCGGTGGACGACGGCCACGATGCCGTCGGCGACGAGCGCGTGGTCCTCGGCGACAAGCACGCCCAGCGGTGCGGAGCTCATGCGGCCGGGGCGGGTTTCGCCTTCCCCGGCGCGAAGGTCGCTCCGGGCACGTGGCAGACGACCTGTGCGCCGCCGAGTGCCGCCCGCCCGAACTCGATCCGCCCCCCGACGCTCGCGGCGCGATGGTGCATCAGGTTCAGGCCGATCCCGGTCGACGGGACGGGCTGCGCGGGAAAGCCGCAACCGTCGTCCTCGATGCGCAGGCGGATGCCGCCGGCGGCGGCTTCGAGCGCGAGCACGATCCGCCGCGCGCGGCCGTGACGGACGGCGTTGTTGATGCTCTCCTGCGCGATCCGGTGGAGCTCCGCGGTGGTTTCGGCGGGCAGAGAAAGGTCGGCCGGAACCGCCGGCGCGCAGCGGCACTCGATCTCGAACAGCGTCGCGGAGTCGGCGGCGAGTTGCCGGAGCGCGGGACCGAGGCCTTGTTGGGCGAGCGCGACAGGGGAAAGGGTGTGGGCGAGATGCCGGACCCGGTGCCCGCAGCGCTCGACCAGCCCGGCGAGCTCGGCGGCCTTCGCGGCCTGGGGCGATCCGGCGCGGGCGAGTTCGTCGGCGTGGAGTCCGGCCTTGAGCGCGGCGCCCGCGAGCAGCTGCCCGGCGTCGTCGTGGAGGTCGTGCGCGATCTGCTCGCGCTCGTGGCGGACCGCGCGCGCGATCTCGTGCGCGAGCCCGCGGCGTTCGGCGACCTCCCGCAGCACGACCAGGCGCACCTCGGTGTCGTCGAACAGCACCGTGCCCCGGTCCCACACTTCGCACCGGACCGCGGGTCCGGAGTCCGGCGCGAAATGCAGGTCGCACGCGGCGCCCGGCGCGAGGCGGTCGAAAATCCCGCGGTCCGCGGCCGAGAGGCGCCCGGCGAGCGGACGGCAGAGCACTCCCGCGGGTTCCGTGATCCGGAGGAGGGCGAGGAGCGAGGCGTTGGCGTAAACGACGCGGTCGGCGTCGAGGAGGACCACGCCGTCGGAAATCGAGCCGAGCAGATGGGTGAAATCGCGCCGTTGGCGCTCTGCGCGCGCGTGACCCGACACCACCTCGTCGTGCTGGCGGCGGAGCATTTCCGCCACGGTTCCCAAGCCGCGCACCGCGCCGATGCGCCGGCGCAAGCGGGCCCAGAGCGTGCCGGACGGAGGGAACTGCACGCAATAGGTGGCGCTTCGCTCACCGACCGTGGCCTCCACCCGTGCCGGGGCGAGGCCGAGCAGGGTCGGCAGGGACTCGTAGACGGCGACGGTGCCGAGGAGAAAGCCCCGCGACGGTTTGAACGGCTCCGGCATGGTCAGGGTGACCCGGTAGTTGCCGTCGGGCAGGGACTCCGGGCGCACCACCATGTTGCTGACGTTGGCGGGGCCGACCCAGCGGTCGAAAAAACGCTGCAGGGCGGCGGGACTGGCCGCGAATGGCGCGAGCCGCCGGACATACCCCAGCGACCCCGCCTGCGGGAAATCGCGGGAGATCCGCAGGACGGCATCGTCGGAGCCGCAGGCGCCGACCCAATGGTCGACGAAGTCCGCGAAGACATCCCAGTCGATCCGGTGGCGCACATCGAGCAAGCGATCGCGCGGAACCGGCAGGCCGCGCAAGAGATTCTCGGCGGGCAGCCCGGCGCGGGCGGCGAGTTCGTGCATTCCTGCGACCAGCCGGCAGGATACTTCCTTCATGGGAAACGATGGCCGCGGACGATGCGGCGGCTGGGAGCGCGGCGGCGCTCAGGGGAGCCCGGCGATTCCGTGCTGGATGGCATAGCGGACGAGGCCGGCGGTTTCGCGGATGCCGAGCTTGGCTTTGAGACGGCTCAATTGGTTGCGGACGGTCTTGGGCTGCAACCGGCGTTGGGCGGCGATGGCTTTGGCGTTTTCCCCGCGGGCGACCGCGCCCAGCACCGCCCGCTCTCCGGCCGTGAGCGGTGCGTGGTCCTCGCCGCGCACCGCCTCGACCAGCAACCGCAGGCTGGCCGGGCAAAAGTAGCACTCGCCGCCCGCAATCGCCTGCAGGGCCGCGAGCAGGGTGGTGGTGCCGGAGCGCTTCATCACCACGCCGTCCGCGCCGGCCCGCAGGGCATCGCGCACGAGCGGGAGGCCTTCGCCGTCGCCGACCACCAGGGCGCGGGTGCGCGGCGACGCGCGGCGGAGGCTTCGGACCAGCTCCGGGCCGGAGCCGTCCGGCAACTTTGCGTCGACGATGACGAGGTCCGGGGCGCGGGTGGCGGCGACGAGCATCGCGGCGCGAATCGATGCGGCGCCGGAGACCACCGATCCGTCCGCTCCGTCTCCGAGCGCTCGGGCCAACAGTGGCCGCATCATCTCGTGCTCTTCGGCAATGAGGATGCTCGAGGGGGTAGCCATCAACGTTGTCCAGCATAGCAGGCTTGGCGCCATGTCGATGTGCAACCCGCTCATATATCGGGAAAAGCTCCCAGTTTTGACCGGGACGTGGCGAGGCGGACCGGCCCGGCGGGGACACTCGGTGGTTGCATAAGGATAGATGGGGGTGGCGAGGGCCTGACTCCGGGGCCGCACGCGGGAGGGGAGGTCAAAGGGGCGGGGTGATCCCCGCCGCCACGGGTCGGTCCACGTTTTGCGCAACGATTGGCGGCGGGCTGCGTTTGGCAGGACATGGGGACCGCGGTTCGATCTGTGCCTGGCGGAGCGACGTGCGCGAGCGCGGCGGTGGCGGCGTTTGGCGACGAGGTGTGGTGCGGGCGCTCGCTGCTCCGACGGTTGAGAATTGTCCCCGGATTCTTCCTTTCTCCCTTCAATGCGTCCCATCGTTTCCGTCGCGGGTTGCCTGATCGCGGCCCTGAGTCTCGTTTCCTGCCACAAGGCGCCGCCCGCGGCGGCCGCCGGGCCGGCCAAGGTCACGGTCGCGAAACCGATTCCGCAGCGGCTGACCGAATGGGATGAGTTTTCCGGCCGGCTGAGCGCGGTGGCCTCCGTGGAGGTGCGGGCGCGGGTGAGCGGTTTTTTGGAAAGCACCCACTTCGCCGAGGGGCGCGAGGTGAAGGCGGGCGACCTGCTCTTCACCATCGATCCGCGGCGCTATGCCGCGGAACACGCGCGGGCCCAGGCGGAGCTGGAGCGGGCGCGGGCGACGCTCGAGCTCGCCGTCGCGGAGTCGGAGCGCGCCGCGCGGCTGCTGGCGACGAAGGCCATCTCGCTGGAGGAGGGCGACGTGAAGCTCAAGGCCCGCGCCACGGCCACCGCGGCGTTGGCCGCCGCGCAGGCGCAGCTCGACCAGGCCAGGCTCGACCTCGACTGGTCGCGCGTGACGGCGCCGATCTCCGGCCGGGTGGGCCGCAAGTTAATCACCGAGGGCAACCTCATCTCCGGCGGCGTCTCCGTGCTCACGACCATCGTGCAGCTCGATCCGATCTACTGCTACTTCGACGTGGATGAGCGCTCCGCCCTGCGCTACCGCGAGCTGGCGCGGCAGGGCAAACGCGAGAGCGCGCTCTACCAGGCGATCCCCGCCGAGATGGGGTTGGCCGACCAGGACGGGTTTCCGCATCGCGGGAAGATCGACTTCGTCGACAACGAGATCAGCGCGAACACCGGTTCGATCAAGGCCCGCGGGGTCTTCGCCAACGCCGACCGGCTGATGTCGCCGGGCTTCTTCGCCCGCGTGCGCATCCCGGGTTCGGGCGACTACGAAGCGATGCTGATCCGCGACACCGCCGTCGGCAGCGACCAGGGGAAGCCCTTCGTCTACGTGGTCGGCGCCGACGGCAAAGCCGGCGTGCGCCCGATCGTGATCGGCCAGCTCGAGCGCGGCCTGCGCGTCGTGCGATCCGGTCTCGCCGCGGGCGATCGGGTGGTGATCAACGGCCTCATGGCCGTGCGGCCCGGGGCGTCCGTCGAGGCCGAGGAGTCGGCCATGGCCCCGGCAACCTCGACCGCCGCCCGTTGAGCGCATGAATCTCCCGCGCTTTTTCGCCGACCGCCCGGTGTTTGCGGCGGTGCTCTCGATCGTGATCACGCTGATGGGCGCGCTGGCCTATTTCCAGCTGCCCGTCTCGCAGTATCCGGAAGTCGTGCCGCCCACGGTGGTGGTGTCGGCCGCCTACCCGGGCGCCAACGCCCAGACCGTCTCGGAAACGCTCGCCGCGCCGCTCGAGCAGGAGATCAACGGCGTCGAGAACATGCTCTACATGTCGTCCTCGGGCACGAGCGACGGCCGGCTCCAGCTGGTGGTGACGTTCAAGCTCGGCACGCCCCTCGACGACGCGCAGGTCCAGGTGCAGAACCGCGTCAACGCCGCGCTCGCCCGCCTGCCCGAGGACGTGCGCCGGCTCGGCGTCACGGCGAAGAAACAGTCGCCCGACCTCACGCTCGCGGTGCAGTTCTACTCCCCGGACGGATCGCGCGACACGTTCTACCTCGCCAATTACGTCGCGCTGCAGGTGCAGAGCCGCATTGCGCGCCTGCCCGGCGTGGCCGACGCCAACACGCTCGGCGGCCAGGAGTTCACGATGCGCCTCTGGCTCGACCCGAACAAGCTGGCGGCGCGCGAGCTCACGCCGGGCGACGTCGTCCGCGCGGTGCGCGAGCAGAACGTGCAGATCGCGGCGGGCACGATCGGCGCGGAACCGGCGCCGCCCGGGACCGATTTCCAATTCACCCTCACGGCCCAGGGTCGCCTGACGAAGCCGGAGGATTTCGGCCTCATCGTGCTCCGCACCGGCGCCCACGGCGACGTGATCCGGGTGCGGGACGTGGCCCGCGTGGAACTCGGCGCGCGCGACTACGCGGTGAAGAGCTACATGGACGGG